>MDTB01043642.1_pt1 | contig 34985 bp, 35 predicted proteins | sample 811161 | NCBI WGS metagenome assembly MDTB01 (sample SAMN05326650, study PRJNA326480) | marine metagenome | isolation source: seawater | place: Mediterranean Sea | collected 2009 | reverse complement strand
TTTTTTGATCTTAGTCCCTTCCATATATTTGGATTATAGTAATATAAATTTTGGTCTGAACAAATTTGAATTACTTTTATATTTTTTTCAACAGCTAAAAATAGTCCTGAGGTAGCATCTAAAAAAATAGAAACATTTTTCCCTTTATTACTTTTGTTCATCTTAATATCACTTAGTTTATTCCTAATAATACTTTTAAACAAAATATGTTTTTTATCGTCTTTTTTTAACGGATGGATACATATTTCCATATCTTTATTTAATAGATATTTGATATTATTAAAACATTCGATAATTTTTTTTGAATTATTGAGATTATAGGGTAAGAAAATTTTGTTAGATAATAGAGATTTTAAATTTGATATTTTTTTATATTTATTTGATTTTTTTAGGTAAATCTTTCTAGAGTTCCAGCCCAAATGTTTAACAAAAATATTTTTTTGATTCTTTCCATTAACAATAATTTCATCTGGACTACTTAATTTGTTAAAAATAAAATTAATTGGTAATGGTTGTGGAAGGGAATGAACTATTCCAATAATTTTTTTTTTTTTAAAGTTCTCTCTAATATTTTTAATAATAATTTTTTGAGACAAAGAACCTTCATACGGAATAATAAAATTATTAAATTTTAAATCTTTAAAAATTTCTTTAATCAAATAAGATAAATTTTCACCTAAAAAGGATTGATAAGTTTGAGAGAAATTTTTTTTTGTGAGTATATTAGATATTATCTTAATTATATTTTTTATAACACTTTTAAATCTATTTCTTGAGTGAAATAATAAAATACAGTTAGAATTTACATTTTGAGGTAAAATAGTATCTAGATAAAGTATTAAAATTAAACATTTTTTATTATTAGAATTTATATTTAAATAATTATCTTTAAAATTTCCTTTATTATCAAAGTTTCTTCTAAATCCCCATGTTAATTGAATTGATTTGAAATTTTTAATTTTTGAAATATTTGTGTGAGAAAAGTTTTTGTAAACAATTAATTTAAAAATATTTAAAATTCTATAAAAAAAAAAAATAATAAAATTATTGTACTTTAAATAATTAATATATTTTAGCGAGAAATTGTCTGATACTTGCAAACTATTTAAGATACTAGAGTAATCAAAGTTATATTTTTTTGCTATAGCCAATAGTTTTTTAAAATACAACAAGCTTTGATAATTATAATTCTTTCTCATCTCTAAAAATTAATAAAGTATATATTTAGTTAAAGTTAATCTATTTTAATTTTTATATTAAAAATTTATAAATCACATTTTTTTTTTGTTAAAATATTCATTAAAAATATTTGCAAAATTATTTTTTAAACTTTTTGGATGTTTTAAAAATAAATTTATATACTCATCATACTTTATTGAATTTGAAATAACATATTTTTTAATAATCTTTTTATTTAATTCATTGTCTAAATTAAGTGGCAATCTATTGAAAAAGTTTGATTTATTATAAATAGGTTTACCCAAATAAGTTTTATTAATTTCATTTGAAGTTAAAAAAATAATTTTCTTTCTAAATAAAATTGGATATGACAAAGATGTGGATTGATGTAAAAACACTATTTCTGCATTTTTAACTAATTGAGCTGTAGAATCATAATAAGATTTAAATTTTTTAAAATGAACCTTGTTAACTGATGGGTGAGCTGCAATTTTCACATCTAAACCAAAATTTTTTTTAAAAAAATTAAAAAAATTGTTTAAACTTTCAAAATAATTTTTTGGTTTAATCCAATTCTTTCTTTTATTTCTTATTAGATCTGGGTGGTAAACAAAATTTTCATCTAAAAAAACTGCGTATTTTTTCTTTTTTATTTTTTTTTTTTTAATTTCTTCTAAATAATTTTCAAAATCATAATGATGTATATATATGTTATTTCTACTCGAATAAAAATTTTGACCACTTCTTTGAGCCACATGAATCAAGTAATCATACTTAATTTTTTTAAAAAAAAATTGTTTAACACGTAAAAAATAATAATCAAAAACTTCTGTAAATGCTACATCTAATATTTTTAACAATGGTACATTTAATTGTTTAAGTTGATTAAAAATTTTTTTAGTTTTTAATGAATAATTTTCTATAAAATAAGGTATTATTAAACTTGGTTTTATTTGATTTATTTCATACTTTAAATGACTTTCATTTTTAATCTTTATTATTTTTAAATTTCTTAATAATTTAATTTTTTTTTTGATTGGTAATTTTGATTTCAAATCTAAAACAGAAGTTATATCTAAAAAGTAAACCTTATATTTTTTAAGCAAACTATTAGCAAAATTCTTATGAATTACATTTTGATTAATATTCTTCCAAGATATAATTATAACTTTTTTTATCGAGATCACTTTAGAAATATATTTTTTAATGTATAAATAAAAAAATTGAATATGAAAGATAAAAAAACTTTTATTATTGCAGAGGCTGGTGTTAACCATAATGGAGATCTTAATAAAGCTCTCAAATTAGTTGATATTGCAAAAAAATCTGGAGCCGATGCTATTAAATTTCAATTATACAGAATTAAAGAAAAAATATCTAAAATTGCTTTTATTCACAAATATCAAAAAAAAAATGTTGGAAATAAATCAATGAAAAATATGGCTCAAAAATATGATTTAGATTGGAATAAACATAAAATAATTCGAGCTTATTGTTTAAAAAAGAAAATTAAATATATGTCATCTGTTACTGATAAAAAATCCTGTGACTTTTTAATAAATAATTTGAATACTAAAATTTTTAAAATTAGCTCTGGAGAAATTACAAATTTAAATTTTTTGAGATATTGTGCAAAAAAAAATGTCCCAATTATATTGAGTACTGGTATGAGTAATGAGAAAGAAATAACAAACGCAGTTAAAATAATAAGAAAATTATCATCAAGTAAATTATACCTGTTGCACTGTGTATCGCTTTACCCTACCCCAATCGATATATTAAATTTAAGATATATCAAAACTCTACAAAAAAAATATAAATGTGAAATCGGTTTTAGTGACCATACTGAGGGATATTTGGCATCATGTATAGCGGTAGCTATGGGTGCTAAAATTATTGAAAAGCATTTTACTATTAACAAAAAGCTCCCAGGACCAGATCATGCTATGTCATTAAACCCAAATGAGTTAAATGAATTTGTTAAAAAAATTAGGGATACGGAAAAAATATTAGGAAAAAATACAAAAACAATATCAAAAGATGAAAAAGAAATGATAAAAGTTGCTAGAAGAGGAGTTATTAGTATTAAAAATATAAAAAAAGGTAGCGCTTTTACTAATGAAAATACCTCAATAATGAGACCTTGCATTGGTATTGGAGCAGATCAAATACATAAAATAATTGGCAAAAAATCAAAAAAAAATATAAAAAAAAATACTCCAATTATTTATTCAATGATCAAATAAAATTTTAAGTGGTAAATAAAAAAATAAATCTAGCTTTTTTTTCAAATACAAGATCAGAATTTGGTCTAATAAATCAAATTTTAAGAGAAATAAAAAAAAATAAAAAATTTAAATATGAAATATTTTTATCAGGCACTCATTTTTCAAAACAATACGGTAATTCTATAAGTGAAATAAAAAGTAAATATATTAATTACCAAAAAATATTTGAATATAATACACAAAATTCAAGAGAAAAAGACATCATAGAAAATATATCTTTAAATTCTATAAAATTATCTAAAAAATTCTCTAGAATTTTTCAGAATATCGATTACGTAATTTTATTTGGAGATAGAATAGACCTAATTCCTATCATGTTGAATTGTGTAATTTATAATAAAAAAATTATTCACTTTGGTGGTGGTGAAGAAACCAAAGGATCAATAGATAATAAAATTAGAAAAATAATTTCAAGTGTCTCAAATTTTCACTTTGTTTCTGCGAATAAGTATAAAAATAATCTTATTAAATTTGGTATCTCCAAAAAAAATATTTTTGTTGTAGGAACTCTAAGTGTAGAAAAAAAAATGAAGTTTAATCAAAAAAGTTTATTTTTAAAAAATATTAAAAATAAAAATTTAGTGAGTCTAACATACCATCCAACTATACTTAAAAATTCAATTACTGAAATAAATCAAATTAAAATTATTTTAAATGCATTGGAAAAATTCAAGGAAAAAATTTTTGTAATAATAAATTCACCAGGATATGAAAAAAATTCTGAAAAAATAATAAAGTTTTTAGAAAAATGGACTATAGGAAAAAAAAACTATAGGTTTTGTAGATCTTTAGGAATATCAAATTATACAAATTTAATCAAAAAATCTAAATTCATTATTGGAAATTCCTCAAGTGGAGTAATTATGGCTCCGTTTTTTAATATTCCATCAATAAATATTGGTAATAGACAAGAGGGTAGATTACTTCATAATACAGTTATCAATTGTGAATTAAACGAGTCAAAAATAATTTTTGAAATAAAAAAAATTTTAGAAAATAAAAAAAAAATTAAAAAAGTAAAATTTCTTCTTGGGGATGGAAATGCTGCAAAAAAATCTATGAAAATTCTTAACAGAATTTTATCTAAACAATGAAATATGAAACATTTATTATAAAATCAAAAAATAAAATTTTATGGAATAAATTTTTAAACTTAATTTCAGATAATAAAAAAGATATTTACTATCTTGCAGATTATGTAAATTTATATAAAAATAAGGTATGTGACCCCCAATGTTTTATTTTTAAATCACAAGAAAATATCTTTTTTTATCCTTACATAAAAAGAAGTATTCCTAAGACTAAATATTACGATATTGTAACACCCTACGGGTATGGAGGTCCAATTACAAAAAATGATGATAAAGAGTTTTCATTAACTGCTTTAAATAATTTCTCTGATTATATCAGAGAGAATAATATAATTTGTGAACAAATTAAATTTCACCCTTTGCTTAAGAATTATCAACTTTTAAACAAACTTAATTTTTATAAAATATATAAAGCTTGTGATACAGTAACGATTGATTGTTCAAATGAAATTGATTTTATGTGGTCAGAGATTTATAAAAAATCAAATAAAGAAAAGATAAAAAAAATTCAAAATAAAAAACCTAAAATTAATTTTTATAATGATAAAAAATCTATTAATAAATTTGTTGAAATTTACAATAACAACCTCATAAGTATTAAAGCTCAAAAAAAAATATTTTTTCAATCATGAATATTATTACTCAATTTTAAATAATCTAAATAAGAATTTTTTTATTGCACATTTACAAATTGATGGAGAAATTCTGGCTTCTCAATTAGTGATTTTTGATAAATACTATGGTCATACTCATCTTCAAGGAACTACTATTAAGGGTAAAAAATTAGGTGTAACAAATCTTTTAAAACATGAGGTTATAATAAAAGCTAAGGAGTTAAAATTGAAATATCTTCATTTCGGTGGAGGAAGAACAAACGACCAGAATGATAGTTTGTTAAAATTTAAAAAAAGTTTTTCAAATACATTCTCAGAATTTTATATTGGTGAAAAAATCCACAATGAATTTTTATATAATGAATTAACAATTGCTAGTAACAAAAAAATATTCTACTCCTACAGAAATGATGACTTTATAAGTTAAATGAAATCTTTATTTATTGGAACAAGAATTGAAGCCCTTGAAAAATTAGAGGAACTTACTGAAGTTGTAAATATAATAACTACTAAAAATAGTTTTATAGACAAAAAAAGAAAATCGAAGATTATTGTAAATAATAAAAATAAGGATCAGATAAATTTACTTTTAATTGAAAGTGAAGCTGAATTAATATTGAGCTCTGGATATCCATTTATTTTACCAAAAGAAATAATTTCACTTAAAGAAAAAATTTTTGTTAATTCACATCCAAGTCTTTTACCAAACTACAGAGGTAGACAATGTATAAAAAGGGCTTACGAAAATAATGAAACTTTTTATGGATGTTCATTACATTATATGGAGGATGAAGTTGACTCTGGTAAAATCATTTATCAAGAAAAAGTATTATTAAAAGATTTACCATTAGAAAAAATATATCAACATATATTTTCAAAATGTGAAGTAAGTGTAATAGAAAAAGGTCTAAAAAAAATCTTAATAAAATGAGAAACATAATCGGTGGTCAGATAGGATATGATAATTTTATAAAAAAAAAATTAAATTTCTTAAAAAATAATAAAATTTATCCTAATGGTAGATCTGCTCTATATTTTATTTTAAAGGGAATTAAGAATAGAATTAACAAAATTTATGTTCCTTTCTATTTATGTGAAAGTATTTTACAGCCTATTAAAGAATTAAATTTAAAATACGAATTTTACAATATAAAAAAAAACTTTAGTTATAATCTTCCAAATAAAAAAAATTCAGCAATTATTTTTATAGATTATTTTGGAAGAGAAAATAAAAGAACAAAAAACTAAAAAATAACTTTAAAAAAAATATTTTTTATATTCAAGATTGTACTCATACTGTTTTTGAAAAATCACAAAATTTAGGAAATTTTAACAAAAGAAATATATTTAGATTTGCTTCTATAAAAAAATATATTCCCTTTCCTTTAGGCGCAATTAGTAATATCGATAAAATTAGTTTGAGAAAAAATACATATAAAGAAAAAATAATTTTTAATAATATTTTTGAAACGTTAAAAAAAAGGAATAAATATTTTTTAAAAATTAAAAATAAAATAGATTTTAACTTTGAAAAAAAAATTTTAAAGCAACAAAATAATTTTAAATTATATGAATGTAAAAAGATTTTTAAAAGTGAAATACCACTAGATATTAAAAAAAAAATTTTACATTATGATTTAAATACTATTTTAGATAAACGAGACAAAAATTTTTCAATTTTCAAAAAAAAATTAAACAAAAAAATTAAAATAATAAGTAAAAATAAAAATTATCCATTAAATTTTACAATTCTAACAAGTAAAGTTGAAAAGATAAAAATAATCAATTTTGCAAATAAATTTAGAATATTTCCCTCAACACTTTGGCCATTGCCAGCTGAAATTAAAAAAATGAATTATGATTTTCCTAAAAATCTTAACTCAAGAATATTGTCTTTTCCGATAGATCACAGATATAAAAAAAAAGATATTGAATTTATAGTATCAATCATTCATAAAGCCCTCGGGTTATGAATAAAATTTTAATCAGTAATAAAACAAAAATTGAAAAAGCATTAAAAATATTTGATAAATTAGGGGGCAAGTGTCTTTATGTAATAAAAAAAAATAAATTTTTAGTTGGATCACTAACCGATGGAGATTGGAGAAGAGCTTCCTTAAAGGGAAAAAGTAAAAAATCTACTGTTAGTGAAATTTGTAATAAATCACCAATTAAATTAAACAAAGATACAAGTTTAGAACAAATTAAAAAAATATTTAAAAATAATAAATTAGATTCAATACCTTTAGTAAATAAAAAAAACTTAATAATCAAAATAATTTTTAAACATCAACTTATTAAAAAAAAGATTACTAAAAAATTATCTACCCCTATAATAATAATGGCAGGAGGCAAGGGTACTCGCCTATCTCCATTCACTGAAGTATTACCAAAACCATTAATTCCAATTAAAGGCAAAACAGTAATCTCCTTAATAATCCAAAACCTTGTGTCTAAAGGTTTTAGAAAATTTTTTATTTCTATTAATGAAAAATCTAAAATTATCAAATCCTATTTTGAAGAAAAAAGATTTAAAAATGAAATTAAATTTATAGAAGAACAAAAACCTTTAGGAACTTCTGGTGCACTCTCAAAACTTCAAAATATTAATAGCAAAAAAATTTTTGTTACTAACTGTGATACAATTATTAATTATGATATAAATAAAATTATTGACCATCATGCTAAAAATAAAAATTCTTTAACAATTTTAGTTGTAAGAAAAAAATATTCTATTCCTTATGGAATTTTTCATGAAAACAAAAATAATAAATCAATTAATATGATTGAAAAACCAAAACTTAATTATTTAATAAATATTGGATCTTATGTTATTAATAAAAAATGCCTAAAATTGCTTAAGAAAAATAAAAGATATGATTTTAATAATTTTGTTAAGATTTTAGAAGATAATAACGAAAAAATAGGTCTTTATAAAATATCTGAAAAAAGTTGGAAAGATGTCGGTACCTGGAATGAATATAGAAGAACAGTATCTTTAATGAAATAGATAAATGGAATTTATTGCAATAATACCTGCTAGATCAGGATCAAAAGGGATATTAAATAAGAATACCACCATTATAAACAAAAAAAAATTAATTGAATATACATTTCAAGTTGCACAAAAATCAAAACACATAAAAAAAATCTTTGTAACTACAAACGATAAAAATGTAATTAATATTGCAAAAAAATATAAATACATAAAAATATTATTAAGAAAAAAAAAATTATCATTATCAAAATCGCTAATTTCTGAAGCTATTCATGATGCTTTAAAAAGATCGAGAACTGAATTTCCAAATATTTCTAATTTTATTTTATTACAACCAACATCACCTCAAAGAAGTTCAATTGATATTGAAAATGCTATTAAGATGTTTAAAAAAAATAAACATAAAAATTTAATATCAATAAGTGAACCCGTAAATCATCCGTCTGAAATGATATCTTTTTCTAAAAATAAATATTCTTTTTTAATTAAAAAGAAAAAACAAATGAATAGACAAGAATACAGACAATTTTATTTTATTAATGGGAGTATATTTATTGGTTCTATTAATAAATTTTTAAAAAATAAAAATTTTTTAGATAATAAAACTATTTTTTTTAAGATGGATAAAAAAAATTCAATAGATATTAATGATGAATTTGATAAAAAATTAGTAAAGAATTTTCTTTAATTTCAATGATAAAAAAACTCAAAATAAACCTGAATATAATACATGGTAAAAATTCATTTCAAAGATTGCCTTATATATTAAAAGATTATAATTTTAAGAAATCAATTATAATATGTGATGATAAAATTAAAAATATAAATTATATTAAAGAGAATATAAAATTTATAAAAAACAGATTTTATATTGCTTTTAATGAAGAGCCTTCTTACCAACAATTAGACAAAGAGATAAAAAGAATAAAAAAAATTAAGAATATTGATTGTCTCATTGCTATTGGAGGAGGTAGTACCATAGACTTTGCTAAAGGAATAGCAATTCTTTTAAAAAATAAAGGTAAAGCGATTAAATTTATGGGATTCCCTAAAAATTTAAAAGAAAATGTACCTGTGATTGCTATACCAACTACTTCTTCAACTGGTTCAGAGATAATTTTTAATGCAGTTTTTACAGATAAATTTTCAAAAATAAAATTAGGAATAAATTATGAAAAAAATTATCCACTTTTATCTATACTTGATACTAAATTAATTTCTAATGCCCCTAGAAAAATTATAAACCAATCTGCAATTGCATCTTTAATGAGAGCTATTGAAACTTATACCTCTCCAGATGCAGATGAAATTACTCGTTTTTTTTCAAAACAAGCATTTTTAATGATATGTGCTGCGATAAATAATAAACGAAATATAAATTATAGGGAATTACAATGGGGGTGTGTCTTTTCAATGATTGCTTTATCTAATTCTTCTAGCGGACCCAGCGGGGTAATAAACTATTACTTGTCAACAAATTATAATATTTCTCAGCCATTGAGTTATTCATTTACAGCATTAGAATTTATTAGATTTAATATAAACAAAAAATATTATGGATATTGTGGCCTACTAAAAAATAATAATCAAATAAATAAAAAAAATGCTGAATTTTTTATAAATGATATTGTAAGAATTCAAAAATTAGCTCAAGAAGAAATAAAGGTCGCAAAAAAAAAATTAATTGAGAAAGATAAAGAATTAGAGAATATTTTTAAAGTTTTTCAAAAAAAAAATTTCTTATCTCTTTTAAAAAATCCAGTAAAAATTAAAAAAAAAGAGTTGAAAAATATAATTTATAAAATAGTTAATTAAATATGCCAGGTTGGGAAATAATAGATAATAAAGAAAAAAAAGCTATTAACTCTTTATTTAGATTTAAAAATAGAGGAATTAAAAAACCTATTTTCAAAAGTGGTAAAAAGGTTCTAGAATTTGAAAAAAATTTTGCAGCTTATGTTGGATCTAAATATTCAATATGTGTCTCAAGTGGTACAGCTGCAATTAAAGTAGCTCTCAAGGCTGCCAATATCAAGCCAGGAGATGAAGTCATAACTCAATCTTTTACTTTTATTGCTGTAGTAGAAGCTATTCTTGCAGTAGGAGCTAAACCAATTATTACTGAAATAAATGAAACACTAAATATGTGTCCCAAGGATTTGCAAAAAAAAATAACTAAAAAAACTAAAGCTATTATTCCAGTTCATATGTTGGGCGTTTCAGTTGAAGTTGATGAAATAAAAAAAATTGCAAAAAAAAATAAAATTCTAGTAATTGATGATAACTGTGAGGCATTAGGGGCCAAATGGAATGATAAAACACTTGGGAACCAATTTGATATGTGTGCATGGAGTTTTGATAATGGGAAAACAATCACAACAGGTGAAGGTGGAATGATAACAACAAATAATAAAAATTTATTTAAATTATGTAGAGAGTATAGGGATCACGGGCATGAAAATAATCCTAAATATCCAAGAGGCAGGGACACACATAGAATTTATGGTTTTAATTATAGAGTAAGCGAGATTGTTGGGGCTATCGGATTAGTTCAATTAAAAAAGATGGGGTATATTTTAAAACAAAACAAAAAGTATTACGGTAAATATGAAAATATTTTGAAAAAATATAAAAGTATAAATATTAGAAAAATTCCAAAAAAAAATACCCCATTAAAAGATTGTATAATTTTTAATTTTCAAACAAAAAAAGTAGCATTAAAATTTTTAGAAGAAATCACAAATCATAAAATCGCTACTAAAAATATTCCTGATGCTTTAGAGTGGCATTTTGCAAAATATTGGGACCATATATTCAAAAAATTTGGGATAAACAAAAAAAAGTTGTTTAATAATTTTCCTATTTCTACCTTTCATCTAGAAAAAAGTATTGCTTTATTTATTTATGCAAGTGAACAAATGAAAGATGTAAATCTTAAAGCAAAAAAAATTGATGATATTTTAAAAAATTTTAAAAAAAAAAAAATTATTTCTTAGTTCTCTAACAGTATTAATATCACTGAAAAGTGAAGGAAATAAAGAAAGTGTTAGTTTATAAAAAAATATATATAATGCTCGAGTAAAACTAAAATAAAATATGTTAAAAAAAATAAATTTTTTTTCAAAACAATTCAAAGAGATATATCATCATCTATCATTGGTAAGTGATGACAAATTAAATGAAATTTGCCAGATAATTTTAAAAACCAAAAAAAACAAAGGTAAAATAATTATTGGAGGTAATGGTGGGAGTTCTGCCACAGCTTCACACTTTTCTGTGGATCTATCTGTTAACGCAGGTATTAAAACAATAAATTTTAACGAATATAATTTGATAACTGCACTATCTAATGATTTTGGTTATGAAAATTGGTTATCTAAATGCATTGAAATTCATGGGAATAAAAATGATTTATTAATTTTAATAAGTTGTAGTGGAAATTCAAAAAATTTGATTAAGGCACAACAAAAAGCCAAAAAGAAAAAAATAAACGTCATAAGTCTAACAGGCTGTAAAAAAAATAATAAATTAAACTCTTCCAAAAATATTTGTAAAATTTGGATAAATTCAAATAAGTACAACGTAATTGAAATTATACACCATACAATTTTATTGTCGATTATTGATAGATTGATGAAAAAAAAATGAATTTAACAAAGATTGATTCTACCCAATAAAAATTTTTGTAAATATATCTGAACCTTATCTTAATTTAACAATTTAGTTTGGGGAGAATTTTTAAGTCTTAATTTGTTTTTATCCAAAACTTCATCCATAAAAACTTCTAAAGTATTATCTAAGTCCTTAAGTCTAATTTCTATCTCTAAAAGCATATTTTTTTTTAATTGTAAATTTTTGAAATCTTGAGTAGCTCCTAGATTCACTTTAAAATTGTTATCAATTGACTGAACTATTATGCTTTGGTCAGATAATTTATACTTTAGAAGAACCTCTTTGAGAATAATTTCTATCTTTTTAATTTTAATTTCTTCAGGTAGATTTACCCAATGATAAGTTTTTTTGTAATAATTCTTATTAATCCCTAATTCTAGGTTATTTTTTGATGCATATTTCCTAAATACATCTCTAATTATATAATTTAATTGATCAAAATATGTGCCAGCATGTGTTGGCAATATTATACCAGGTTTAATTAATCTATTATCTATAATTCTTATTTTTTCTTCAAGGTATATTGCAGCGTGTTCAGCTGCCTCCTGGATATTTTTATTAATACAAATATCAAAAAAAATATTTAACAATTGTCTTATAGTTCTGTCGTTTTTACAATTGTGATATAATTTAACTATATTTTTGTTTTCAATTACAAAATTAAGTTGATGCCCTTCAATATTATTTGAGAATAAATTTTTGTTTTCAAAGCTTTCTTCTGAAAAATATTCATTCGTTTTTATTTTAAAAATATTATCAAGATATATTTGATTAATTTTTTCTTTTGACTCAAAAGTTTTAATTTGACTTTTAAAGTGTATTTTATTAGGAAGTTTTTTTTTGGTGTCTTGTTTATTTTTTCTAGTGTTTTGTTGAAAAATTTTATAAAGATCCAAATTCAGTTTAATTCTTATATTTAAATTACCTGCATTGATTTGATGATCAAAAACACTTATTTGTTTTAAAAAATTTATTGCTTCGTCAAAAAATTCTTTTTCTAAAGAACTTTCTTTATACACGATGATGAATTCAAAGCACTTAGACTCTATCAGTGCATCAATAAGATTATGAAAGCTTCTTATTGTAGTAGTGCCAGGCACATAAAACTTTAAATATTCCTTGTCACTTCCAAAACCTCTTAAATTATCAAGTAAATTTTTATTATAATTATTTAGAAGATCATTAAAATTTATTTTAACCATTTAATATGATTCGAATTCATTTCTTTCTCACTAAGCCTTGGACTTAAATCGTGAATTGCTCTTCCAAATTCTAATTTTGGTATAACTTTTTGATTTTCATCAACCTTTACATCACAAAGTATTGGTTTTTTACTTTTTAATACTTCTTTTAATTTAACACCCAATTCATTATGATTATTTATCTCCATAGTTTTAATCCCATAAGCTTTTGCAATTTTGATTAAATTTGGCATTGCTAAACCAGAGCTACTATCAACTCCTACTCTTCTAGAATTTAACCAAGTATCTTGAGTTTGTTTAATTAAACCGTAACCATTGTTATTTATGACAAAAATTTTAATTGGAAAATTAAAATGACTTATTGTTGCTAATTCTTGAATATTCATCTGTATAGAGCCATCACCAATAGTACAAATAACATTTTTCTTATTATTCGCTAAGTAAGCTCCAATAGTTGCCGGCATTGAATAACCCATTGGTGAATGATTAAGGGCTGTAAAGATTTTTTGGCCTTTTACTTTAAAAGATTGCATTGCCCAAATTAAATTTGCACTAGCATCTGGTATCAATATCTCATTTTTTCCAGTTTGTTCTGATAAAGATTTAAAAAAAATATATGGATTGCATTTATTATTTTGAAAATAATATTTTTCATCTACGATTGGGTATTTAATTTTCCAAAAATTAATTTTTTTAATCCAGGTACTATAATCTCTTTTGGTTTTAAGTTTTGGAATAATAGTTTTAAAAAAATCCTTAAGATCTAAATTAATTTTTAAATCGTACTTAAGCCCATTTTTTTTATTTAATTCATTTTTATCAATATCAACAACAATTTTTTTTGCTCTAGGTGCAAATGATTTTAAATTACTACCAGTGATTTGTGTATTTAATCTGCATCCTAAAGAAATTAACAAATCTGAGTTTTGAACAGCAAAATTACCATACCTTGTTGCTGCAACTCCAAAAGTGCCAGCATTTATTTTATCTTGACTTGAAAATAGATCCACTGTTGCCCAAGATGGACTAAATGGAATCTTAGTTTTAGAAATAAATTTATATAATTCTTTTTTTGTGTTAGATAAATTAATTCCATGACCAACAATAATTAGCGGTCTCTTAGAGTTTTTAATAAAGTTCAAAAACTTTTTTTCAAACGAAGTTTTTTTTTTTACCCTTTTAGGTGGTATAAATCCCTTTAAGCTTTTTGGATTAATACTTGCCCTCTGTAAATCATCAGGTAAGTCGATCAAAACTGGTCCCTGTCTTCCTTCTTTTGCATAATAAAGCATTTTTTCTAATTCATACCTAATCATATTTTTATCTTTTAAAAGAGTAGCGTATTTTGTAATAGGCTTAACAATATCGACAACTTCCATTTCTTGAAAACCTATTTGTCTTATCTTTTTATTTTTTCTTAATTGTTTAGTAACAACCGCTCCAACAAAATGAAATGTTGGAATTGAGTCAAAAAAAGAACAAGCTATTCCTTGCATCAAATTCAACATTCCTGGGCCACTTGTTGTTGCTGTAACACCAATTTTTTTCGTATTAAATCTAGAATATGCATCTGCTGCTATTGCTGCAGCTTGCTCATTTTGAGAAGGTATTACCTTTATATCTTTTCTTTTTCCAAGACTATCCAAAACATGAATTATGTTACCTCCTTGCCCAACAAATACATCGGACGCAATTTTTGATATAAATTCAGCTATATAATCAGTCAATTTCATGAAACTTAAATAAAATTAATATGCTCTGGTGGTTCAGAATTTGGTTTTTCTATTTTAACTTTACCTTTGACATAATTATCTAAGGTTTCATTTACTTTATGTTGCAAGCATAAACTAGCACACATTTTCTGAGCATTAAACTTTGGTGATGATAAATAATTCATTATTTCCCAATATCTATCTGATTTCCAAATATCTTTAAATCTTGTGTCACAAATGTTTCCGATATGAAATTTTTTATATTTTTCGTTAAATAAGCCACCACAAGGTGCAACTAATCCCGATCCTGACATTTGCAACATAAAAGGCGCTCCATAACATCTTTGATAAGAACGTTTATTATTACCTTTATCTTCGATCTTAGACCATTTAATTACACACTTATATTCATCGTCTGACATTTTTTCTGCCTCTTTTAATAATGGATATAATTTTTCATAGCCATCATAATCAACTCCAAGGCCTCCGTCCTCATTATCTGAACAATGTTTTATAATAGCATAATCTGGTCTTAAATCTTTTCCAAGTTTTGCATATGGAATTATTTGATCTGCATCTTGAGGCATTAAAACCATTTGCATCCCAATTGTAACTTTAAGATTATTCTTTTTTTTTAATTCAACCATGTCTTTAATGTTTTGACATACTCTATCGAAAGAATTTTCTTTAACCCCCATTATTTCTGCATATCTTTTCTTTTCTCCAGCAGAAAAATTTATTCTTAAATAAGTTAAATATGGCATTATATCTTCAAGTTTGTTTTTAGTTAAAACAAAGGCATTTGTTCCAACTGCCATAGAAATTCCTAATTCGTGACCATATTTACATGCATCTGCAAAAACTGGTGAAATGGTACTCTCACCATCAGACACGAAACTAATACCTTTTACTCCTATTTCAGCACAGTCTTCTAAAAATTCAAAAATAATTTTTTTGTTAATTACTTTACGATCATTCTCTTGAAACATTGCATAACAAAAACCACAAGAATAATTACAGGCTCTTGTTAATGCCATATCAATAGTTATAGGAGCAATTCTCTCTCCATTTTGCCACTTCTCAACTCTATCTAAATGCCACGAAATTTTTGTACCATCTAAAATTAAATTATTGTGTTCTTCCATAAATTTTTTATACCAAATATAAAATAAACATAAAGCTATAAATCATTTATTAATATAAAACTGGTTAATTGTACTACAAATAAATCTAATTTGGTCCTCAGACAAATTTTCATTTATTGGAAGTGTTAGTATTCTTTGCGATTGAGTTTCTGAATTTTTAAAATCCCCTTTTTTATAACCTAAAAATTTTGATGCAGGCTGCAAATGTATGGGTATAGGATAGTGTATTGAAGTATTTATTCCTTTACTAAAAAGGTATCTTTTTAATTTATCTCTAAAATTTACCTGGACAACAAATGTATGATATGTGTTGAACTCATTTTTATCCTCATTGTTAAAAAACACGTAATTTTTATTTAATTCTTTCATGTAAATTGAAGCATTTTTTCGTCTTTTAAGAATGACTTTTTTAAGATTTTTTAATTTATAATTAAGAAAAGCAGCTTGTAAATTATCCATTCTAGAAACAAATCCAAAGTTTTTTATTATATTTCTATTTTCCATACCATGATTGCTTAAACTTTTGATCTTTTTATAATGTTTAAAACTATTTGTAGTTAGGTAACCAGAGTCTCCTAAAGCGTTTAGATTTTTTAGCGGATGAGCAGAAAAACATCCAAAATCTCCATAAGATCCAGACATTTTTTTTTTTATACTTTGAGCCAATTGACTGAGCAGCGTCCTCAACAACTGAAATTCTATTTTTTTTGGCAATTTCCATTATTTTGTCCATTTTGGCCATCCTTCCTGACAAATGAACTGGCATTATAACTTTTGTTTTCTTCGTAATTGCATTTTGTATTTTTTTTGGATCAATATTTTGACCATTTAATACATCTACAAATACTGGTTTTGCACCTAAATGAACAATTACAGCCGTCGATGCTATAAATGAATTTGGAGGAGTTATTACTTCATCACCCTTGCCTACACCTAGCAAATGAAGTGCTAATGTCAAAGCATCCGTTCCACTATTTAAAGCAACTGCATAATTAGTCCCACATAGTCTTGAAATATTTTTTTCAAATAAATCAATTTCATCTCCACCTACAAACTGTCCTCTATTCAACACTTTTTTAAAAATCGAAATTAAATCTTTTTTAGATTTTTTTTTATATGATAAGTCGACGTAAGGTATTTTCATAATTATTTATAAAAATTTTTGATTGTTTTAATAATATATTTTAATTGATTTTTATTTAAATGTTGATCGCACGGAAATGAAATAATTTTTTTTGCGTGATTATCAGAAACTTTGAAATCTCCTTTTTTATTTTTCAAATATTTATAAGCATCTTGTCGATAAATTGGTATTGGATAATGTATTTTAGCTTCAATACCTTTTTTTAAACAATATTTATAAAGTTCATCTCTTCTATCAGAAAAAACGATATAAAGATGATATACAATTCTATAATTTTTTGGTCTAGGAGGAATTGTAATTCCTTTTATTTTTGATAATTCTTTATCTAAAAAATTTGCGTTTTTTATTCTTTGATTGGAAATAGTCTTAGCTTTTGGTAGTAGCCAATTTCCAACTACAGCTTGAAAAGTATCTAAACGAGAATTATATCCACAGATTTTTACTGTATCTCTATCAATTAGACCATGATTTCTTAATAATAAAAGTTTTTTATATAATAAAAAATTATTTGTTGTTATTATTCCACCGTCTGACCAAACATTAATATTTTTTAATGGGTGCAATGAGAAAGATCCAGCTAAACCCCATGTGCCCGCATTTTTATTGTTTATATTAGCCAAGATTGATTGACAGGCATCCTCAATTATAGGAATATTATATTTTTTTGATAATCTCATTAATGCTGGCATGTTTGTCATATAACCAGTAAAATGAACAGGAACTATAGCTTTAGTTTTTTTTGTAATTCTCTTTTCAATTAAATTTACATCCATACAAAAAGTATCGTCACAGTCTACAAAAACAGGTTTTGCTCCAAGCTCAGTTATAGCACCAACAGTAGCGACAAAAGTATTAGCAGCTGTTATCACTTCATCTCCGGCTTGGATTCCTATTGCTTTTAACGGCAGTTTTAAAGCATCTGTTCCAGAATTAACTCCTATCGCATATTTTGTGCCTATAAGTTTTGCAAATTTTTGCTCAAATATTTTTAAAGGTTTTCCAAGTGTAAAATCTCCAGTTTTGACAAATTTTTTCAAATCCTTCCAAAGATCATCACAATTAGAAAACTGTTGTCTTAAATATGAGTATCTTACTTTCAATTTATTACCTTAAATTTATATTGTTCATTCTTTTAATATTAAAAAAAAATTCATTATCAAAAGTGTTTATTAAAAATTTTTTTTCAAATGCATTTTTTAAGTCCAAAACAGCGTCTTTAACTGTATATTTTGTTTTAAAACCAAGAATGTTCTCAATTTTTTTTGAACTTACATGATAAGATCGATTATCATTAGAGCTGGATTGATCTATTTTAACGTCATCCCCAATAATACTTTTTACTTCATAGGCTAGCTCTTTTACTGTTTGGTTTTTGTAGCCAACATTAAAAATTTCACCATTAATTTTATCAGATGATGCTGAAATAATAGCAAGGTATGAATCTACCATATCATCAATATGAACATTTGGACGAAGTTGATCTCCACCAAAGACTTTTATACTTCTATTGTGAAATGCATGATTGGTTAAAATATTGACAACTAGGTCTAACCTTTGTCTTTTTGCAAAACCACATACAGTAGATGGTCTTATTGTAGTTGTAATGAAATCATCAGATTTATAATTATTTAAGATTTTTTCACATTCAGCTTTAAATTTAGAATAATCAGTTAGGGGTTCAAGCTTCATATCTTCAGTTACATTTTTTTCTTTTTTGATCCCATAAACTGAAGAGGAAGATGCATAAATAAATTTATTAACTTTATTTTTTCTACTTAATTCGACTAATGGTTGGAACGCATCAAGATTTATAGATTTACCCAACACAGGGTTCAACTCAAAGCTAGGATCATTAGATATACATGCTAAATGTATTACAATGTCGTGCCCAGGGATAATTTTTTTCAATAATTGGTTATCTCTTATATCTCCTTTAATTTTTTTAAGATTGATATTATCATCCAAAACATCTTCTCCATAAATCATTAAGTCTAAAACAGTCACTGTGTGATTTAATTCTAATAATTTTGGAACTAGTTTTGATCCAACGTAACCTGCGCCCCCTGTTATTAAAATTTTATGAGATGTCATTAAACATTATTAAGTTTGTTATATTTTTTTTTAAGTCATTTTTATTAAATAAAGATAAATTTTGTCTTATGAAATGTAATTCATAATTATTATTTATCATTTTCGAAATCAATTCTATATTTAGCTTATCTTTATTAATAAATTGCTCTAGTCTTAAAAAGATGAAACCATTCACATTGAGCTTATTTTTCAACATATTTCTTAATTGAAGATTATAGTTTTTAAATTCAACATCTTCACCAAGTTCAAAAATAATTCTACCTTCAAGTTTCTTTGCAAAATCATTACATAATGTTCTTTGCATAGGTTGACTAATTATTGAACCTAATGAAATGTCTAACCAAGAATGATATTTTTTCATATTTTAAATTTCTCAGATTGTTTTTCTACTGCTAATCTTGTAACTACCGACTCATTGGCAAGATTAAAATAATCAATAAATTTTTTTGTTCCATAAGGTGAAAAAGTATTCTTGTATCTAAAATTTAAAGACCACCTTGATGAATTTTCTTTATTTGTTTCAACACAATGAACTAAAGGTGCCCAAAAAACAAGAGCTTCTCCAAAATTTAAGTTAAATCTTTTTGATTTTTTAAATGCAAACTTAAAATAACTTTCCATAATGTTATCTACTTTTTTATTTTTCTTTATAGAATTATTTACCATTTTATAAATTTTGGATGTTTGTTTTTTATTTAAAATATACATATTTTTAGTTTTATAAGTTTTGGTTAGTGGAACCCAAACAACTATTTCATAGAGAGAATTAGGTGGGGAGTCTCTATGTACTGTTGTTTGAGAACTATCATTAGGGTTTTGAATTACTAAGTTAATATTTTTTTGAGAAACTACATCTTTTCCAAATATATCATCAATTAAATTGGAAAAAATTTTGTAGCCAATTTTAGCGCCAAAAAATTCTTTGTTTATTTTTTTCATTAAATTCATTCTGAAATTATTTAAATTATCTTCTTTTAATTTGATTTTATAAAAATTATCAAAAAAATTACTTATTTGTATTTTTTCACTTACCATTGACTTAGAACCTAAAAATAATTTTTTTTTCAAAAAATTAAGATCTTTTTTATTTTTAATTTTATAAATGAAATAACCATTCTTATAGAAATCCTTAAATGAAGGCCTTGTTACCATTTCTTTTCTCCAATCTGAAAAAACTTTTCAAATTTAATTCTTTCTTGGTTTTTTAGACTTTTGTGAATATAAAAACCATCCACCTTGTGATTTTTTACAAATAAATATCCATTTTTAAATAATAAATTATTTAGTTTTTTTGGTGGCCTTTCAATTGTCATGGACATAAATTTATATTTATTAAAAGGAAATTTTTTCAAAATTTCATATTCTGCACCTTCAACATCTAAACTGAGATAGTCAATTCTTTTAGGCATTTTTGTTTTTTTCAAAACATCAACAAAAGAAGAGGTTTCTCTTTTTTCAATATTTCCATTTTTTTTTGCCTTTTGAATTAGTTTTTTTCTCTTTTTTTCATTGTTGTCAAATTCATCACCAATAATACCTCCGATACCTCCGTTGGCTAAATATTCAACATTTGATTTCTTGTTAGATATAATTTGGCATAAACATTTGGCAGACCTATTTTTAATCAATTTTTTATAAAAATTTTTATTAGGTTCGATACAAATGCCTTTCCATCCTAATCTTTTTTCTAAAAAAAAAGTATTATTTTCATGAACACCATCAGTGGCTGCAAGATCGACAAAAAAACCTTTTCTTTTGAAATTAAAGACTTCTTTTGTCACCCAGGCATCTTGATTTTTATTACCAAAAAAAACATCAAATCCAAAATAAAAAAAAAATAATTTAAATGGTTTTAAAATTTGTCCCCATACGCCAAGCATAAAACCATATTGTTTAGGAAAGTATGTGTATAAAAATTTAATCAATTTATTTATATGATATTAAAGACTTAATTTTTTCAATTTCATAATTAGTTTTTTGATTATAAAGTTCGCTCAATCTTTTATCCGTACCAATAAACGTGTTATAAGTTCTTAAAGGAAACAACTGGTCGTTTCCTATAATTCTCTTAATTTGGTTCAAAGGACTTACACTGATTGTTTCATATCCTAACGCTTTCTCTTGCGAAGAAAATTTACTTTCAGTTGAAGTAAATCTTGTTGTCATTGAAACTCTTGTTTTCTTGTTACTTTGACCAGTTGTTTGATGTAAAGTTAGTGCGTGCCACATTACTACATCGCCTTTTTTTAAATTATCCAGATTAACTGGTTTAAATTTAATATTAAAATCAGTTGAATTTATAAATCTACCTTTAACTGGTATCATTCCTTGTAAGTTTGAACCTGGATACATCGTAAGGCCATTATATTTATCAACGTCTGTAAGAAATAATTTAAAAAAAACTGTGTTGGTACTTGTTCCTGTCCATGCATCAACGTGAGCATGTTTATTAATAACAGGGTTTTGGTTTGAAGGATTATTTATCCACAAAGAATTGTAACCTAATGTGCATATGTCTGGCCCCAAATAATCTTTTAAAAGTCTGATTATTTTCGGTGATCTAATATATTCATTATATAAAGTTGATTTTTCAAGGAGACTTATAATTATAATCGACCAAAGTTCATAATCTCGTTTTATTTTTTTTTTCTTTGATAAATATTCCAACTTTTTCATTTTATCATTACAAAAATTATAAAGCTTATTTACAATTTTTTTATCAATAACATCTTTGATAATTACATATCCATTCCTTATGAATGCATCTTGGAGTGAATTACTTTTAAATGAATACTTTTTTTTATAATCAGTCATTATTTGATAATGTGTTCAATACTTTTTAAAATTTTTATTTTTGAAACTGGTTCTTTGTTCCCCATAGTTTCTGCTGAGAATGCAGCAGCTAGAGATCCAATTAGTAAAGACATATCATAAGTAAAATTAGACCTCAAGCACAATGATATCAAAGACAGCATTGCGTCTCCTGCACCAATTTTATCGACAGCTTTTTTTGCAAAAGCATCTGAAAATTTAAAAATATTTTCTTTCAAATTATATAAAATAGATCCGTTACTTCCTCTTGTAACAACAATATTTTTTATTTTTTGTTCTTTAGATAGTTTTTTCATCAAATTTTTCACATCACTCGATCTGTTTCTTAGCTCATGTCTAATTTCTTTTTCATTTATAATTAAACATTCAATACCTTTATACTTTCTCATACTATGGTAGCCAATGTTTGATGCGTTTACTTGAGCATTAAGAGATACAAATTTAGACTTAGAACAAATAATCTTTGCTGTTTTTTTTGAAATAAAACCATGACCATAATCTGAAACAATTACGACATCATATTTTGGTAAAATTTTTTTTAGTTTATTATTTAAAATGTTTTCTTCATTAGTACTTAGAGGGTCATCATTAATTTTATAAACTCCTAAAATTTTATTTTTACTAATATAATCTACAAATCGTTTTTTGAATATAGTTGGTGAATTTTTTTTATTTATAAAATTAAATTTTATATTTTTTTCAAGATTTTTTTTTATATTAGATAAAAATTCCTTTTTTTCTCCAAGCATACTAAATAAATCTGTTTTATTACAAAATTGAGAGACATGACGTGTGATTGCAAGAGCTCCCCCGAAATAATTTTCTGATTTCATTTCTCTTAAAGCTAATACTGGCTCCTTACCAGATTTTCCTAGAGCATCACAAAATACGTACTGATCTATTATAGCTTCACCCAAAACTAAAACTTTTAGATTTTTAAACTTATTTACTAAGTTGTTTATTTTTTTAAAGTCATATTTTTTTTTTATTGAAATAATTGATTTTTTTTGGTTTTCGGTATTATTATCGCTATATCTATTTATTAAATTACTTGAACTAAAAGTTCTTCCACCAGTAAATACTATTTTTCCACCTATTTTATTTAAAGCTTTAATTTCGTTATTAATTTCCCCAGTAATATCTTTAGATTTATTTCTATAATCGGGTCCTTTGCAATATATATTTGGTTTAATTTGATTAATAAGCTTTGTTGCAGTTAAATCATAATTTATTGTTGCATAGTCAACCATACTTAAGGATGTTATGGCTTCTAATCTATTTGCCTCATTAAACGCCGGTCTTCCAGGACCTTTATTAACAAAATTATCGGCAGTTATTGACACTATTAAAATATCTCCATGAGATTTAGCTTGTTCAAAATGTTTAATATGGCCAATATGAAGTAAATCAAAAACTCCATGACATAATACAATTTTCTTTCCTTCTCTTCTTTTTTTTTGAGAAATTTTTGATAAAGAATTTATACTTTGTTTTTTATTTGTTATTTTAATCATTCAATTATTTTAAATATTTAAACCATGTCTTAGTTGCAATTTTTATTGTTTTGGGAGTCCAAAGTGGAGCTTTCTCCCATGAACTAATTTGATCAAGCATTAATTTTACACCTTCCTCAAATTTTATTTTTGGTTTCCATTTTAACATTCTTTTGATTTTACTAGTGTTAGCCCAAGTTTTTTTTGGCTCCCCTGGTCTATCAGGTATGAATACTTTTTTACCTCCAATTAATCTGGCAAGTTTATTAATAGATTGAGGATTATCATTTCCTAAATTAAAGATTTCACCATTATGTGATGTGGTAGCAGCTTTTAGAAAAGCTTCTGCAACATCAGTTACATAAATGAAATCTCTTTTTTGATTTCCATTTCCAATTATTGTAAGTGGTTTATTTTTTAGTCTTTGTTTAAAAAAAACTCCAAAAACAGCTCCATATGCACCAGATGTTCTAACTCTTGGACCATAAGCATTAAATATTCTTATCGAGTTTACTGGCAAATTATAAACTTTATGCCAATTTAATACTGCTTGTTCTCCTAAATTTTTGCTTAAAGCATAGGGGTATTGTGGATTTATTTTTTCGTTTTCAGAAGTTCTCTTATTACAAATACCATAACAAGATGAAGATGCTGCATAAATAAATTTTTTTACTTTAGCAAATCTAGTTGCTTCCAAAAGATTTACTGTACCTTGAACATTGCTGAACATGTATTTTGAAGGATTTTCTATAGAAGGCACAATATCTCCTATTCCAGCTAAATGAAAAATATATTTTACATTCTTAAAAATTTCATCTTTGTAAAATATCCTATTTATATCTATCTTTCTAAATTTAAGTTTTTTATTATCTTTATTTTGTTCTAAATTTTGGACTCTCCCTCCTAAAAGATTGTCAATTACTCTTACTTCATATTTTTTTTTTAATAACAAATCAACTAGGTGACTTCCTATAAAACCAGCACCTCCAGTTACTATTGCTATATTCTTTTTAATTTTTATCATTCTAAATTATTTTTCAATTTCTTTTTTCAATTCATCATATTCTTGCATTTTTCTTTTCATAAAAAAAAGAGTAAGTTCAGTTTTAATTGCAATCCCTTTTGGAGTTAACTTATATATATATCCAAGCTTTTTTGGATTTTTTTTAAAATTGTTAATCTTGAGAAGGCCCTTTTCCTTTAACGCATTGATACAATAATTTAATTTACCAAGGCTGAAACCTAATTCTTTAGCTAGTTCTCTTTGAGATGACTCTGGTTTTTTCTTTATTCTTCTAAGTATTTCGAAGTGATCTTGGTTATCATTCATAAAAACGTTCAAATTTTGAACAACATAACGTTCAGGCATTGAACAGTCAATCATTAAATGATAGTTAAATCATTAAATAAATATTTCAATTTATAATGGTCGACAAAACATCTATTTTCAGAAAGTTTTTAAGAAGATTTTTTTTTATTTTTTCTCCATTTTTTGTTTTTTTAATAATATCAATCTCATTTTTTAAAATTATAAGAATTGGGATGTTAAGTAGTGAAAGGATTGGTGAATTAGTAAGCAGGTTAGAAATATATCTATCTGAACGAAAATTAAAAATCATTGATAACGATGTATTGGATCTATTTTTTTTCAATGATAAAATAAGTAACAAAACTTATGGAGACCTTATTTCTAAAAAAATAAATATTATAAGTAATTTGTTTTTATTTCCAATTTATAAACTAATATTGATTTTATCTTTTAAATTTAAATTTTTTAATAAATTTTTAATAGAAACAAAAAGTGAGGATAATAATTTTTCAATTCTCCAAACTAATAATAATATTGTCTTAAGTCCTAACTTTTTAAAAAAAGGAGAGGAATTTTTAGAAAAATTAAAGATAAAACAAAATGATAAAATTGTTTGTTTGATAGTTCGTGAAAAAGCTTATTTAGAAAAAGTTGATAACAATAGTAATCACGATTATCACAATTACAGAAACTGCAAATTTGATAATTTTATTCCTATGATAAATAAACTTACAGAACTAGGTTATTATGTTTTTAGAATGGGAGCTATAGTTGAAAAAAAATATGATCTTAATAATTCAAAATTTATTGATTATGCAAATTTACATAGAACAGATTATTTAGATATTTTTTTAGCACATAGATGTAATTTTTGTATCACTACTGGAACAGGATGGGATCTCGTCCCAGGTCTTGTATTTAGAAAACCTATGATTTGGACTAACCTAGTTCCTCCTGGAAATTTTGCTACCTATTCTGATAAATTTTTGTTTACGACAAAAATTCATAAAGATAAAAAAAATAATTCCTTTCTGTCTTTGAAAGAAATAAGTGATAGAGGTTTGGCTTATTCATTTACACAAAAAAAATATGATGATGAGAATGTTGAATTAATTGAAAATACCCCTGAAGATTTAATTAAATTAGTAGATGAAATAATAGAATTAATTAATAATAAAGATAATTTTGAAATTAAAGAAAATAATATGATAAAAAAATTTTGGAAAAGATATAACGAAGTTTTCTTAATAGATAATCTGTCTGAATTTTCTGAAAAAAAAGAAAACTTAGAAAAATTAAGATTACAATGCACCTCACAAAGAATTTTCAAAGGAAAAAATATATCATATTTTAGTCCAAGTTTTTTGAAAAAAAATTTATTTTTATTAAAGTGAAATTCAGCTCTTCAATTCTTTTATCAAAAAAACAAAAAAATTATTTTTTTGGTTTATCTTTTCTATCAGCAATTTCAGCTTTACTTGAAATAATTGGTATAAGTCTTGTACCTTTAATAGTAACAGCGATAGTGGATGTTGATTTGTTTAAAGTCATAATAAAAAAAATAAGTTTTGTAGAACTTGATATTGATAATATTTCACAAGAAAAAGTTCTTTATATTATGACCATAGGGGTAATATTGATTTTTTTAATAAAAAATGCCTTTTTGTTATTCGTAGGCTTTTTAGAACAATATTTTAATTATGTTTTGATTAAATCAAATTCAGAAAGGCTTTATGAAAATTATCTTAATCAAGATTATAGTTTTCACACCGATAGAAACTCTGCAATTTTAACTAAAAATGTTACTCAAGAAATAAGAAGTGCAATTTCATTTTTAAGTACAATTCTTATACTTTTTAGGGAAAGTTTAATTTTTTTACTTATTTGTATCTTGCTTATTATAAACTCACCGAAAGAATTCTTGTTAATTTTTACCATATTATCATTTTTTTTAATATTTTTTTATCTCTTCTTTAATAAGAGATTAAAAGAAAGAGGTGAAAAATTTTTTCACTCAAGGAATAACCTACTGTTTATTATTGAGCAGTCTTTTGGGTTTATCAAAGAAATAATAATTTTTAAGAAAAAAAATCTTTTTTTTAATAGATTCACCCAATACATAAAAGAAACTGAATTTCAAGGCGTATACCTAAATACTGTAAATAAAGCCCCGAGAATTTTATTTGAATTAATTGCAGTATTTATCTGCTTAGCTATTATTTATTATTTTTTTTATAACTCTAGAGATCAGTTAATTCCTATAATAAGTTTATATGGTATATCAATGATCAGATTGATTCCTTCATTTAGTACTATACTTACAAGTTTTTTAGGGATGAAATTTCACCTAGTTTCATTTCAATTTATTTCTAATGAACTAAAAAGAAATTATAGAAATAAAGAAAACATACTTGAGAGAGATAATAACAAAAATTATGCTCTTAATAAAAAATCTAAGCTAATACTGGATAACATGTCTTTTAGATATGAGGGAACTAATAAAGAAATTTTGAATAATATAAATTTAAGTCTTAATTTTGGAAATGTAATAGGTGTACTTGGTGCATCAGGTTCAGGAAAAAGTACATTTGGAGACTTAATAATGGGTCTTTATTTGCCTACAAAAGGAAAACTTTGTTTAGATTCTCAGAATATAAATGATTATCCTTATAATTGGAAAAAATTGATTGGATATCTCTCACAAGATGTTTTTCTTTTAGATGACAGTATAAGGAAAAACATTGCTATTACAAATAACCTTAATGAAATAGATAATCATCTTATTAATGAAGTAGTGGAAAAATCTAATTCTAGAGAATTCATTGAAGAATTTCCAAATAAATTAGACACACAAGTTGGTGAACGAGGAGTTAAACTTTCTGGTGGCCAAAAGCAAAGGATAGGTATTGCAAGAATATTGTACCATAATCCAAAAATTTTTATTTTTGACGAGCCCACAAGTGGTTTAGATGAAGCTAATGAAAAAAAAATTATAAACACTATTTGTAATCTCAAAAAAGAAAATACATTAGTTTTTTTAATTACCCACAAAATCTCTAACCTTTGTAAAGTAGATAATATTTTATTTATTAAAGATAAAAAAATTTCTATATATGAAAATAATCCTGAAACTATTGAATTTATTAAAAAAAACTATTAAAACTTAACTAACTCGCATTTAAAATTTAATAAAATGTCAAAAATATTATTTATCAACCCTAATCGTTGGGGCAGAGGCATAACTCATATCTGGTTAGCTAGTCACTCTGGTTTGATAGGAAAAAAACATAATATAGAGTTTTTCGACTCAAGCTTTTTTGAAGATTGGGCTTTTGATGAAGTAAAATTACAGACTCAAAATAAAAATTATAAACATACAAATTATGATAATTATAGAAAATTCAAAAAGGAAAATATTTTTTCCAAATTACAGGAAAAAGTTGATAAATTTAATCCAGATATTATTTTTTGGTCTGCTATATCCTCACATATTCATGGAGAAGGAGAATATGTAAATATTCAAAATGGATATGATTTAGTAAATAAAATAAATACTAAAGGGTCTCTTAAAATAACTGCTGGTTTACAAGCAACCTCAGCACCAGAGATAATTTTAGAAAAAATGCCAAAAATAGATTTTTTGATAATGGGAGAGTCAGAAGTTATTTTAAACAAAATTCTTAATCATATTGATGAAGCAAAAGATTTTTCACAAATAAATGGCCTCGCATACAAAAAACAAACTAAATTTGTTAAAAATCAAAGACAAGAGGTTTTGGAAAACTTAGATGAGCTTACACCCTATAATTATGATATTTTTGATGATGAAGTATTTTTAAGACCTTACAATGGAAAATTAGTCAGGGCGGTAGACTATGAAATGTCAAGAGGTTGTATTTATTCCTGTAGCTATTGTGTTGAGACCATAATCCAAAAATATTATAATTTTACCGAAAGTTCTTCATCTACAGGTTCTATAAAAAATTTTAAATCTTATTTAAGAAGTAAATCACCAAAAAATGTTTTAATTGAATTAAAAAAATTAGTTAACGATAAGAAAATTGAGTTGATTAGGTGTCAAGATACTAATTTCTTAACTAATGAAAGAAAAATATTAACAGAATTGGCTGATTTAATTTTAAAAGAAAATTTAAAATTTAAATTATATATTGAGACAAGACCTGAGGGAATAAATCAAGCTTCGGTCGATTTATTAAAGAAATTGAATGTTGATGGTGTTGGTATGGGTATCGAATTAGCGGATGAAGATTTTAGAGAATTATCTTTAAATAGATTTGCAAGTCAATCCAAGACTATTTCAGCATTTGAACTTTTAAGAAAAAATGGAATAAAAAGAACTGCTTATAATATAATCGGACTTCCAAATCAAAACGAAGAGTCTATTCTTAAAACAATCGAATTCAATAAACAGCTAGATCCAGATAACATTACAGTAGCTTTTTATTCACCCTACTATGGAACAAAGTCACAAATAGATGGAAAAGAAGCGGGTATTTTTGATGATTATGAATTTGATGTTGACTCTGCTCTAAGAACAAAGAGCAAAGACACAGATTTGCTACCAGTTGATAAATTAAAATTTTATAAACAAAATTTTGTTAAACTAGTAAGAAATGAAATTTAATTACTTAAAAGATGATTAATTCTAAAATGATAAGTCACTAAAAAAATGCAATATGGTCTCTACGACAAAATTTTAAAAAATAAATTTTCAAATGATAAAGACTACATTATTAGATTGTGCAGGATATCTGAATTTAATAGAATTAGTAAATTCATAAATAATTTTTGGAAAAAAAATCATATTTTTGTTAAAAATAAAAAATTATTTTATTGGCAGCATAAACAATTTAATCAAATTAATTTTTTAATTGCTGAACATAAAAAAACCAAAAATATTCATGGCATACTGGGTTTAGTTTCAAAAAATTTTTTTAGATACAGCAAAATTAGAAAAAAAGATGATATCTGGATTGCAATAATTAAAGTAGAAAAAAGCTTTAATCCACCTAGAGGTTTAGGGACCAGTTTGATTAAGTTCTTGGTAAAAAAATATGAACCAAAAACTTTGTCAGCCCTAGGAATTAGTAAAGAGATTGTAAGGTTATATGAGTTTTTGGGTTTTAAAATTGATAATTTGAAACAGTTTTATATTAAAAATTACTTTATTAAAAAATTTAAAATTGCTCAATTTGAAAAAAATACAAAGATAAAAGAAATCCCAAAAAACTCTAATTTCAATTTAAACAAAGTGAGTAAGGTCTATTTGGAGAGGAATAAAAAAATTATTAATAAATTAGATACGGATAAAAATTATTCTTATCTTAAAAAAAGATTTATAGACCATCCTATTTATAAATATATTTTTTTTTCAATAACTAAAAATGGTCAAATTTTTTCTTTATTTATTGCTAGAATTTTGAGAGTAAAAAAATCGAAATGCCTTAGAATAATAGATATAATTAATTTAGATAAGTCACTAAAAATAGAATTTCAATTTTTAGAGTACATGAAAAAAAATAATTTCGAGTATATTGATTTAATTTATTTCGGTTCTAGAAAAAAAATTTTGACAAAAATTGGTTTTAAAGAAAAAAATAATAAGATGATTTTACCTAATTATTTCGAACCCTTTTTTAAAGAGAATATAACTACTTTAATTGCATACTTATCAAAAAAATATTTTGAGATATTCAAAGCAGATAGTGATTTAGATAGACCATCAAAAATAAGATAAACTAAATAATGATAAAAAAAAAAATAATAATTGGCGCCTGGTCGTGGAGTGGAATGTATAAAAGGATATCAACCAATGAAGTAAAAAAATTGATAAAAAAATGTATCTCTAATGGTTTTTTAGAATTTGATACTTCTCCATCATATAAAAAAGCAGACAAAATTCTTTTAGAATTTAAAAAAAAGAATTCTAAAATTTTGATAAATACTAAATGTGGCTGGGATCTCAATATGAATAGAACATATGACGTCGATGAAATTAAAAAAGGTGTTGATAACACTTTAGAAAAATTTGGAAAATTAAATGTTCTTCAACTCCATAATCCTAGAAATGAAATTAAAAATTGGGATTTAATTATTGAAATGTTTAATGATTATAAAAAAAAAGGATTGATAAATTTTTCAGGAATTTCACTTGCAAGGAACTATTATTTTTCTGATAAAATAATAAATAGTTTTGATTTTATACAAGATGAATTTAACCTTCTCAGAATTGACCCAATTAAAAGATTTAAGAATTTTAGAAATATTCTTGCCGCGAGATCAATACTTGCAAATGGAATTTTAACTGACGGTTTTAATAAAAAAAGCGTTTACTCAAAAAATGATCATAGAAATTCATGGCTTAAAGGCGAAAGAAAAAAAAATATTTTTATGCAAAAAGAAATCCTCAAGAAATTAAGCAAAGATGATATTACCCAATTTTCTATGAACTTTGTAATGAGTTATAAAATGTTTGATAAATATATTTTTGGATTTAGGACCCAAAGTCAATTTGAATGTTTTTTAAGAAACATCAAAAATTTGAAACCTTTGACTCAAAAAACAATCAAGAAAATTATTTCTCTTCACAAAAATGATAAATTTTTTTTGAATAAAAAACTTAGATATAATAATTAGTTTTTTTTATATTAAATTTTCTGTTTTAAAACCCACTCACCACCTTTTTTTTCCCAAAGATGTGGCGATCTGAACTGGTCAACTGTTTCAAAAAATAAATCTTTTTTAATATTTATATATTCTAAAAATTCTTCAAAATACTTATTTGGAAATTCATGATCAAATTTTTTAACAAGTTCAATAGCCTCACTTCTTGTAATTTTTTCATTTCTTACTTCTTGGGCTGCGTCATATGTTGTTCTACCAACTCCAAACTTAATGTAAGTGGTATAATAATGAAAATTGTCAACTTTATCATCTATACTAGTGTATCTAGCAAATGTTCCTTCGGTCCTTTCTGGATTAGCTTTATAACCAGTGTGTTCTGAAGCATAATAATACATTTCTTGAGGATCCCATTTATGAAAGTATCCTAAGTAAAAAACTTTAATGTTTTTATTTTTAATACTATCTTTTTTAATTGGGATATATGGATGAAAATCATTTTCTTTAAAATTAGTTTCTTTTAAAATTTGTTTTATATTTTTTTTACCAAAATATAGATCTTCATTTTCATCATTTGTAAAATATTTAGGCTCCATCAATGGATTGAAATTTTCTTCTATTGAAGATCCATATTCAGAGGTGTTTTCTCCATATATAACCAGTGGACTATCAAATTTATTAGCAAATCTTGGTCCTATATTTTTTTGACCGATAATAAATGGTTGAAAAGGATGAAGTAAATTTAAAAAGGCTTGTTGAGTTAAGTATCTATGTAATTTACCATTAGGTGTAAAAAGAATATTATCAAAGCCACCTATTTGAGACCAATTTCTAAAATTTTTCCATCCTATATCTGTATAAAGGTGAGGTGACCAAGTAACAGTTAATGGATTCATCCCATATTTATATTTTAAGACATGCGCTGCGTAAGCGCTATCTTTACCACCACTTCCTGGAACAATACAATCATATTCACTTTTTCCTCTATAAAGATCTAATATTTGTAGTAACTCTTTCTCTCTTTTTTCCCAATCAATTTCTTTTTTCATTTCATGATAATTACATGCATTACAAATGCCATTATCATCAATTCCTGTTCCTTTTTTTTTATTATCATTATTTTTAAATTCTACAACCGGATTAGGTTTTTGATTTGATAGAACACATTTTTTGCAGAATTCTACTTTTTCAGGTAATCCATATAGTGAAAAATTTTTGAACATGGGGTGTTTATATTTAATAATTAATATTAAACAACCTTAAACTCGTTATGTGGTTTTCTTGCTATTTCAAGAGAAGTGTTATTTATTTTTTTCATTCTTTTATCTTTGGTCATTATTTGTTTGAAACCTAATACAATTCCAAGATTTCTTAAAATTTTCAAAGTTTTATTTGAATAACTTCCATTGGGATGAGACATAGATTTAAAATAATTTTTAGGTTTATTAAGAATTTTCGACAACATATTGATATTTTTTTTATATTCCTGTAATTGCATTTTGAGATTTAATTTTGCAATTCTATGAGGCTGACTGTGAGAATGAAGGCCAATTATGTGGCCATTTCTCTCAATTATTTTTAATTCTTTTTTATTTAAATAAAATATATTTTTAAATTTTTGGTAATTAAAATTTTTTTCTTTAAACATTTTAAAACAAATTTTTTCATATTCAAGTTTAGTCAAATAATAATCCCTAATCATTCTAAACCTGAGATCATTAATAGAATAATATGGAAATTTTAGTTTTAATTTTTTTAAAGAATTATGATTTTTTTTAAAAATTTTTTTTAGATCAAAATCTAAATATTTAAAAAAATTTTTATAATAATTATTGATGTCCTTATAGAAATAATTTCTAAAAAATCTAAATAATTCAATATAATTTGCATTTTTATCTTTAGTAAAATGAGATGTGCTTACAAAAAAAAATGCTTTAATTTTGTATTTCTGTAACACTGGTAAGACAATGTCAAATTGACACTTTAGACCATCATCAAAAGTTAAACAAACATCAGATTGTTTTAATTTTTTTTTAATAAATCTTTCTAAAAAAATATCTGAGTCTAAAATATTTTTTCTACCAATTTTTTTTATAATTCTAATTAATTGATTTCGATCTATTGAACCTTGAGATTTTTTATGAATCCCGTTATTATTGTGAAAATGGTGGAACATAACACCATGAAAAAAAGTTTTAATCATTTTAAAAAGATCTAATTAAATTTAATAACAAATCTAACAAGAATCTATATAATCTTTTAGAAAATTTAAACCAATTTCCCCACTCTTCTCTGGGTGAAATTGAGTACCTATTATTCTTTCTTTAAATACGCCAGAACAATATTCGATATTTTGTGATGTTGTATAACATAATATATTGTGATTATTTTTAGTATTTCCAACAAAAGAATGTACGAAATAAAATTTTTCATTATCATATTCACTAATAAATTTTAAATGGTTATTTTGAACATTTATTTTATGATAGCCTACTATTGGAAGAATAATTTTCTGCTTTTTATCCTTGATTAACTCAACCTGACCTTTAATATAATCTAATCCTCGATTTTCTCCATTTTCAAAGCCTTTGGTAAATAGTAATTGCATACCAAGACAAATACCAAATATATGTGAATTTTTTAATGAATTATTTAAAAAGATATCTAATTTCTGATTTTTAATTAACTTACTTGCCTCTGAAAAAGATCCCACTCCTGGAATAAAAATTATATCATAGTTACTTGAACTATCATCAGAGTAAAATTTGGGGTTAAAACCAATTTTTTTAATTGAGTTAAATAAACTTTTTATGTTTCCAAGTCCATAATCAAGTATACAAATTTTTTTCATTCTTTAAATTTTTTAATGATATTTTTTTATAATGTAAAGCAGATGCAATTGAAAAACTTATATTTTCATATTTCTTTCTGACATCTACAATGTCTTCAATTTTTCCACATCCCCCATTTATAATCAGAGGGACGTTTATATGAGGGTAAATTTTTTCAAGAAGCTTTAAATCAAAACCATTTTGAAGACCTTCATAATCAACAGATGTTATCAGTAATTCACCACAGTTAAAATCCTGAACCTTTTTAATCCAATCTATAATTTCTAAACCTGTTTTATCTCTTCCAGAATTTTTAAAGGCTTCCCAACTTTTTTCGCCTGTCTTTTTTGTTTCAATATATACTGTTATTGTGCTTGATCCAAAATTTTTGACAGCTTCTTTTATAAAATTTGGATTTTCTGTAGCGTAAGAATTTATAGCAACTTTATCAGCTCCTGAACTTAAAGCTTTTTCTATATCTTTTAAACTTCTTATGCCGCCCCCTAATGTAAATGGAACAAATATGTTTTCGACTGACCTCTCAATTACATCAAATAAGTTATTTCTTCCATATAAGCTTGCCACTGCGTCCATCATCATAATTTCGTCAATTCCATCTTGGTAATATTTTGTGGCTATTTCTAAGGGGTTGCCTATTTTTCTCAAACCTTCGAGGTTAATTCCTTTAATTACAAATTCATTTTTGATATCAATCCTTGAAATTATTCTCATAAATTAAATA
>MDTB01109482.1_pt1 | contig 35000 bp, 34 predicted proteins | sample 811161 | NCBI WGS metagenome assembly MDTB01 (sample SAMN05326650, study PRJNA326480) | marine metagenome | isolation source: seawater | place: Mediterranean Sea | collected 2009 | reverse complement strand
ACGCCAAAAATTTTAATAAGAAAGTTAAAATAAAATATTTTAAAAACCCTAATTTTGTAAATTATGGACCAAGGTCTTATTTTGCAAAAAACATGGAAAATTTATTTTTAGTAAGCGGAACAACAAATATTTATTATACTCAAATAACAAATTTAGAAAATTTCAATGAAATGGGAGAAAAAGTAACATTTAAAAAAATACCTAATAATTTGATGCAAATATTAGGTAGAGATTATATTTTAGATAACGAGACAATCTCAAAAGGTGCAGAAATAATAAATGATGAAATTTTTATTTCTTTGGTCAAAAAAAAGGGCAATGACTGTCATACGAATTCTATATTTAAAGCTAAAATAAATACTGAATTTCTCAATTTTGTTTTATTTTTTGATACAGAAATGTGTATTCCATATTTTGATAATTCATCTGGAGGAAATATTGTTAATTATAAAAATCAAAAATTATTAATTACTATAGGGGACTGGGTTTGGGTTAATGAAGAAATATTTCCTCTTGATAGTAATCTTAATCCACAAGATAAAGATGATTTTTTAGGAAAAATACTTTCAATTGATTTAAATAATCCAAAAGAAGTAAAAATGATTGCTATGGGGACTAGAAATTCCCAAGGTATGTTTTATGACAAAATAAATGATCTAATTTTTTTTTCAGATCATGGGCCTCAAGGCGGTGATGAGATAAATGTTATTAAACCAAAAGATAAATTACCAAATTTTGGATGGCCAATAGCATCCTATGGGGAACATTATGGTTTTCCTGAAAATAAAAATATTCAAAAATATAATAGAGCTCCCTTAAAAAAACCTCATATTGATTATGGTTTTATAGAACCATTAAAATATTTTCCACTAGCTTCACCAGCTGTATCTCAAATAATTAAAACAAACAAGTTTGAAAATTATGATGATGAAAATATTATTATTTATCAAGCGACACTTGGAGATTCAAATTATGGCTCAAAATCAGTTTTTAAATTTGAATTAAATAAAAAACTAGAAATTCTTAATGAAGAAATGTATGTAATAGATGAAAGAGTAAGAGATATGATTTATTTAGAACAAATAAATAAAATAATTATATATCTTGAAACATCTGGCTCAATTGCTCTTCTTGAGGCTAACTAAATGAACAATCAAGAAAAAAAAAATATAAAGAGATATTTAGAAAAATATTACAAAAACGGTAATAAATTTATTTATCCTTTACTGGAAAAAACCTTTTCAACAAATGATCTATTAGCAGCTATAAAAGTGATATTTTCGGGTCAAATGACAATGTCAAAGATCACTGAAAAATTTGAAAAAAAATTTGCAAAAATAATCGGAGTAAATTATGCTGTAATGGTTAACTCGGGTTCTTCGGCAAATTTATTAGCAACTTTTGCATCGTGCAATCCTTTAAGAAAAAATAGATTTAAACCAGGAGATGAAGTTTTAATACCTTCTTTATGTTGGCCAACCTCTTTGTGGCCATTAGTTCAGTCAGGTTTAAAACCTATCTTTGTGGATCCTGAGGTAATGTCATTAAATGTAGATGCAAATAATTTAATTAAAAAGATAAATAAGAAAACTAAGGTTATACTTTTAGTACACGTTTTGGGAAATGGCACCAATGTAAAAAAAATTAAAACTATAGCAAAAAAAAAAAAGATTATACTGATTGAGGATACATGTGAGTCCCTTGGGTCAAAATTTAATGGGAAATCTTTAGGAACATTTGGAGATTTTGGAACATATTCTTTTTACTTTTCACACCAGATTTCTTCAATTGAAGGGGGGATGGTCGTTTGTAACTCTAGTGAAGATTATCAATTGCTTCGCACAATGAGATCACATGGATGGGCAAGAAATGTTAAATTAAACAATAAATTTAAAGAAAGATATAAAAACATTGATGATAGATTTCTTTTTATCAATTCTGGTTTTAATATTAGACCAACTGAAATAAATGCTGCAATAGGTCTTAGTCAAATAAAAAAACTCAGAAAATTTCAAAAAATAAGAAATCAAAATAAGATAAAAATCATCAATAAACTTAAAAGTTCAAAAAAATGGAATAATCAATTTTCCTTTTTTTATAGTTCAAAATCAATAAATGCAAATTATTTTGGATTTCCAATATTCCTAAATAGAAATTTTCAAAAAAAAAGGAAATTTACTAAATTTTTGGAAACAAAAAAAATAGAGACTCGACCTATCATTACTGGAAATTTTGTAAATCAACCAGCAATTAAATTGTTTAAATTAAATAAAAAAAATAAATATTTCCCAAATGCAGAGGAAATAGAAAAAAGAGCTTTTTTTATTGGTTTACATGCAAAACCCATTGATAATAAAACCCTAAATTATTTGACAAAAAATTTAATGAAAATTGAGGAAATTTAATCTTTATGAGTAATTTTATAGTAATAACAACTATTAATAAAACAACAAAAGCAATCAAAGAATATGATAAAAAAAAGGATTGGAATTTAGTAGTTATCGGAGACAAAAAAACACCAAAGATAAAATTGAATAACGGTGTTTATATAAACTTAAATGAACAAAAAGATTTAGGATTTAATTGTACTAAAGACATTCCAGTCAATTGCTATCAAAGAATTAATATTGGGTATTTATATGCATTAAAGAATGGTGCTAAAATGATTGCTTCGATTGATGACGATAACATACCATTAAAACATTGGGGAAAAGAAGTAAGAGTAAATAAGATAATTAGTTCTAAATTCATTAGCTCTCCAAATAAACTTGTTGATATTTTATACACCCAAAAAGAAATAACCAAAAAAAATATTTGGCATAGGGGATTTCCAATCGATAAACTTGGGTCTAGATTTAAACAAAAAATAACTAGAAAAAAAAATTGTAGAATTGATATTGAAGCGGGATTATGGAATACAGAACCTGATGTAGACGCAATTTGTAGAATATCTAATGGTCCATTTAACCTAAAATTTAAAAATAAAAATTATATTATAGATAACAAATGTTTTTCTCCTTTTGATACACAAAATATAATTTTCTCTCGAAGAATAATACCATCAATGTGCATACTATTTGGTATAGGTAGAATGTGTGATATTTGGGCAAGTTTTATTTCTCAAAGAATTTTAAGAGAATTAGACTCTTACCTTTTTTTTTCAGGTCCAACGGTTAATCATGTCAGAAATGAACATAACTTAGTTCATGATTTATTTGAAGAGACATTAGGATTAAAATATACCACAAAATTTTTAAAATTTTTGAACGAAATTAAATTTAAAAAAAATCAAAATGTTCTCGATATGTATAAAGTTATAGTAGATAAAATGTTAAAATTAGAATTTATAAACAATAAAATGAATAAATTTCAAAACCATTGGCTTGATGATGTATCTAAATACTATTAAAAACTTATTTTAATTTAGATTAATTTGTCAATGATACTTAATAAAACTAAAAGCTGAGATATTTCTACCTGATTATAGGAACTTGAGTTAATCCAAATACTATTTTTGCTTAATAATTTTAGTTGATTTCTTTTATTAAAACCTGTTATTGAAAAAAATCTTATTTTTTTAGATCTACAATATCTAGCAGCTTTAATCATATTATTTGACTTTCCAGATGCACTTATAAGTAAGATCAAATCTTTATTTTTGTAATGTATTTTAATCGTTTCCTTTACCCAATTTTCATAACCATAATCATTTGCATAACAAGTTAGATGAGTTGAACTATCAAATGATAAACATCTAATTTTTGTATTCTTAGTCAAATCATTTGAAAAATGACTTGCTATTGAAGCTCCAGCACCATTTCCAAAAATTAAAATCTTTTTTTTATTCATTTTTAATTTTTTTATATTTTCATAAAGTTTATGTACTTCTTCCAGATCTATTTTTTTTAGAATTTGGTTATTCGCAGAAATATAATCTAAAAAAAAATTTTTCATTTAAGCCTCATTTATAAGTTTTAAACCTTCTTTTGATAAAGTATGTGTTAATTTGTGAGATAGTAAGTAACCATTTTTCTTTAAAAATGATATGTTTTTTTTTAATTTTCGATTTACCTTTAAATAATCTTGAAGTTTCTTATATTTTTCTGTTCGAAAAAAAAAAGTAGCATTAAGATCTTTCCTTAAACTCATTAGTTTTTCACTGGAATATATAATTTTTTTTGCAATTTTTTTTTCATTTTTTTGCAATCTAAAACTTTTTAAATCTTTTGATAATAGTAATTTTTCATAGTCATTAAAAGTTCTCGGTTTGAAAACTAAATTTTTATCATAATTATAAATTGCTGTTTCAGAAATGGTTATAGGTTTTATACCCATTGAGACCGATTCTTCTGTGACTGAACCAGAAAAAGTGACAATTCTTTTTAAATTTTTCATCAACTTTATATTACCCTCTTTTAAGATTATAATATTTTTTGCATTGTTTTTTTTTATCAATTTTTTTAAGAGAATAATTGGATTTTCTCCCCATTTTTTTGAATTAGGGTGGATTTTAAAATACCAATCATTTTTTGATTTTTTCAAAATTTTTATAGTTTTATCAATCCATTCTATATAATTTAAAAAAATTCTTTTTCTGTCTAAATGTATAAAAGGAGAGTCTCGAAAAATATGTAACATTACTATATTTTGAACTTTATCGTTAAATTTTTTTTTTTTAAAAGATAAATTTGAGTCATAATAGTCTCCCTTTCCTAAAAATTTTTTTTTCCAATAGCTATTCACCTTACTTATTTTTAAATTTGAGAAAATTTTTTTTCTAATCTCGAAATTATAAAAGTTATTCCAATTTTCATCTTTCAAGAATGGGAGTTTGTACAAATTCCAAACAGCATGACAAAATACAGGTATCTTTTTTTTTCTAAAAACAGAATTAAATGTTTTCACACTATAAACATTATGACTTGATACTAAAGCAGAGATGTTTTTTTCGGCAAGATATTCTGCAATTTTTTTCTTTCTAAAGTTTAAATAAATTGATTTTAATACAGTAAAATAGTTTGCCTCAATATCTCCGTCTTTACCTAAACTTTGTTGTGTATCAATAATTGAATGGTAAAATTGATAATCAAACCAATTTGAATTTATATAATTAAATTTTTTCCAAAAGAAACTAAATATAACAGATTTAGGTAATAGTATAAGTTTTAAAAGAATATTATTCTTCAAATAAAATGGTAATAAATCATCAGTATAGATAACATTAAAGTTTTTCAATTGATTTTTAATTAAATTATTTTTTAAAATATCTTTTTGTTTTTTTTCAATAATTATTTCTTTTATATTTTTTTGCTTACAATATTCTGACATAATAATTAGTACCCACGAGAGGATTGAGTAAGTAAACCCTTCTTCAATCAAAATTTTTTTACTATTATTCATTATAAACTTTTTTTGAGTCCATTTTGATTAAGCTCAAAAATCTTATCACAAAATTCTAAACTATTTAGTTTATGAGAAATAAATATTATTGTTACTTTTCCTTTAAGTTTTAAAAGATCATTAATAAATCTTTTCTCAGTAATATTGTCCAAAGAATTTGTTGCCTCATCTAAAATAATTATTTCAGGATTATGATACAAAGCTCTAGCTATTGCTATCCTTTGAGCTTGACCACCTGAAAGATTTTGTCCATTATTCTTAATTTCAAAATTTAGTTTATTATCTAACTTATTTACAAAGTCTTCTGCTGAAGCTGAATTTAAAGATCCCCATACTTTTTTTTCATCTATAATCTCGTTCCTCAAACCAAATGCTACATTATTTGTTATTGTATCGTTAAGTAAAAATAAATTTTGAGGTACGTAAGACATTATATTTTTATAACTTGTCTCGACACTTTTATAATCTATATTATCGTCAATGATAATCTTACCATTTGTGGGCTTTAAAAGTCCTAAAATTATCTTTATTAATGTAGACTTGCCTGCGCCACTCTCACCTTTAATACCTATAAAATCATATTTGTTTATTTCTAGATTTAAATTATCAAACAAATTATTATTTGAAGATGGAAATTTAAATCTTATATTTTTAAGTTCAATTTTTTTTTCAAATTTAAATAAATTTTCGACGTTACTTAAATTTTTTTCATCTGAAGTATGACTCTTGTCATTTTCAAATAATTCTTTTAGAAACTCAATCGCAAAAAAATAACTTTTTTTTTTAAGTTCAGAAATATTCAAATTAACTAGAGCAGGCAAGGTTCTAAATGCTGCATATAAATAAACAATAACAATTGGAAGATATGAGGTATTAATAATAGAAGTATTAAATATAATTAATAAAATTAATATTGGTATAATCAAAAAAATTTCAAAAATAGGCCGCGTAATTGAGCTTACAAACTTGTTTCTAAACATTAAATTAGACCATTCTTTAATTAAGGATGAATGTTTATTTAAAAAAAAATCTAATTTGTTTCTTAACTTTATTTCATGAATTAAATTTATTGTATCAATTATATTAGTATATATTTTACCAGCCCATGCATTCCCTTTTCGACCCCAATTTCTTGCTTTCTCTGAGAGTAAAACTTTATATAAAATTGTAGTTAAAAAAATATAAACTAATATTAAAAACGTTATTTTAAAATTAAAGAATATTAATGTAAGAGTTATAATTGTGAGATTTAAAACACACACATAATAATTTAAATAAACATCAAGGTAATTCTTAAATTCAATAGGAATCTCTCTCAAATTTTTTAGCATAACTGGTTGATGATTATCAGCAAAGTATGAAAATTTTTTAGATAAAATTTTTTTATTTACTTTTAAAGAAATTTCTTTAAAAATTTTTTCAATGGTGTTGACTGTTCTATATTTAATATAAACTAAAAGAATATTCTTGAAAATTATAGTGATAATAAAAAAATATAAAACATAGAGTAATTTATCATCTAAATCTAAATTTAGTTTGATAAATAAATTATCAATAAGATTATCTAATCTTGTATTACTTTGACCAACTAAAGATGTTGCTAAAGGATAAATTGCGATTAAACTCAAAATATCCAAAAAAACATTTAATAAATTTAAAAAGATTACCTGAATATATTGTTTTTTTAAATCTCGTGAAATAATTTTTAAAGCTATTTTTGTATATTTTTCAAAAAACATATTACTAAAAGTTAAAAAAAGTTTTAGAAAACCTGATATCTTTTTTGTTAAATGGACCAGTTCTGGTCTCTACAAAAATACAAGCTCTTCCAACAGGATTTGTTATATGGAAGGTATTAGGTTTTACTTTACAAAATTCTATTTTATTTTTTTCTAAAAAACATTCTTTATAAAATTTTTCATTATTTTTAAAAAATTTAACATTTAATTTTCCTTTTACAATTTTATAAATTTCTAAAGTATTTTTATGCTTGTGTGCTCTAATTTTTTTTTTTTTAATTATCACATTAATCATGTAATGTAATTTTTCTTTTTTAGATGAATGAAGACAAATTCTTACATCTCTTTTTTTTTCCAAAGAATACTTTTGTAACTTATCGATAGTTTTTTTATCTAATGAAAAGTAATTTTTTTTTAAAAAGAAAGCTTCACTTTTTCCAGATTTATCAATTCTAAATTTTTTCAAATTTCTCATTAATAAAATGCCTTTGGTAAAATATTTCTATAATATTTTTTTGTCCATTTAGATTGAATCTTTTTAAATGTTTTACTAAACTTATCTAAAAATAAATCTAATTCTTTTTTTTTTATATTAAGAGATTGCGAGAAACAAACTCTATGCCATTTGCCACTTATTATTATGTTATGATCTTCTAACATTATATTTGCTAATGCTATTCCAAATAAATTTTTTTCATCACAATTATATTCTAAAGAATTTCTTAAACCTCTTCCTCTTACATTTAAGAAAAAATCATTATCTTTTAAAAGTGTCTCTAAGTTATTTCTAAAATAATACCCTAGCTTATTTACTCTTTTTAAAAATTCTGTTTGATTTATAATTTTTTGTACTTCAAGGGCAGCAGCACAAGCAACTGAATGTCCCTGAAAAGTGTTTGAATATTGAATTTGTTTTTGTCCTCTTTTAATTATATTTTCTATTTTAGTCGTCGTTAAAACCGCACTAATAGGCATATAACCTGCAGCCAATGTTTTACAAATAAACAAAAAATCAGGTGTTACAGAGTCCCATTCAATACAGTGATACTTTCCTGAGGTGCCTGTACCGCACCAAACTTCATCGATGATTAAATGAATATCATATTTATCACAAATTTTTCTAACAAGTTTCCAATAATATTTAGTTGGTGGTACATCACCAATTAAACCACCCAACATAGTTTCTCCTACAAAACCTGAGATATTTTCTGGGCCTATATTTTTAATTTTAACTTCTAGATCTTTTGCTGATCTATGGGAGTATTCAAGATCAGTTTCATTTTTTTTTTTTATGTCTAAATTTATTATGTTCTTGAATTTTAAAATTTGTTTTATCATGTAGATTCTTATAAAAAAGTAAATTTGGGCGATCACCTAATGAAGTAACTGCAATCGTCGATCCATGATATGATTGTTTTCGTGATAAAAAAATTCTTTTTTTTTCTTTTCCATTATCATGGTGAGCTTGATAACTTAATTTCATAGCAGCTTCACACGCCTCAGATCCTGAACCACCAACTAAAAAAACTTTATTTAAATTTATTGATATATTTTTCGTTAAAATTTTTGACAATTTTTCTCTATTCTCGTCACCATAAACTTTATAATCAATATGAGGTACTTTTTTTAGTTGAGTTTGAATAGCTTGTTCAATCTTTTTGACTCCCCACCCTAAGATTGCATGACCAGTAAAACCACCAGTCATATCCATTAATTTTTTATTCTTATTTGTATAAACAAATATATCTTTTGCCTTAACTATATTTGCATCAAATTTTCTATTTGGGAAAGTTTTCAATAGATGTTTCATTTTTTTTATTAATTGAAATATATAAATTCAAAATCTCCTGAGTATTTTGTTTTTTTAAAGATCCATTTCCACTCATTTTTATGAAAGAATGACTGGCATGTTAAAGCCCAACACTGCAAATTGAAAAGTTCTTTATTATCTTTATAACTTTCAACCATTATATATTTTTTTTTTCCTAATCTTTCTATTTCGGATATGGCATTAAACAATTCTTTAATCTTTAAATTATGCAAACAACCTAAAGATATTACTAAATCAAAATGATTATCTCTATAACTAAAATTTTTTGAAGCATCTTTTTTGATTAAATATTTTCTAATCTCTTTAGGTGAATTTTTTAAAGCATGATTTGAAATATCAGTTCCTAAAATCTTTATTTCAGGTAACAATTTTTTAATTTCATAAAGTAAAAAAGCCTTTCCACAACCAATATCAAGTATTTTGGAACGATTTGAAAGTTTATAATTTCTGATTAATTGTTTTGCGACTGGAGTCCAATAATTTTTAATATATTTATATCCACCATATCCAAAGCTTCTTTTACCATCCCAATAATCTTTTTCAAATTTTTGAGCAATTTTCATACAATAAACTTTGTTATTCTTCATTCTTTCAAGGTAATTTCTCTGAGTTTTTAAATGATTTGACGTAACAAAATTTTTCAGTTTATTCATTATAGTTTAAACATTCCGGTAAGGTTTTTTTTATTTTCCAAATATTATCAATTTTTTCTAAATCTCCAATATTTTCTAATTTCATATTCTCAACAGCAAAATAAATCACTTTTCTTTTTTTTATTATCTTTTTAAAGATTTTTGTTCTTTCATCATCATCCTCTGGCATTAAAAATAAACTATAAGAAACAATTCCATGTAAATCATTGATATTATTTATTAATTCGTAAAAAATTAAAAAAGAATCTTTCATCACATGCTCAGTTGCACTTAATTGAAGATTTAAATTATTCTTATTACAAAAATCTTTTATTACTATATTTTGCACATGCTGAGGAACTCTTTCACCCATAAAATTTCTACTAAAATTATAACCTTTAACCTTTATCATTTTGTCTTTGGAAACTTATATTTCATCCCTAATTGTGATATTTTTTTTAAAGTAATTGGCTCAAAAAATTCACCTAATTTTTTGTCTTTGTAAGGTGTAAATATTCCTTTAAATCTACAGTTAAATGACCATCTGGTTTCATTTTCATTATTAACAATATTACCGTGAGGTAAACATTGATTAAAAATTAAAACTTGGCCAAATTTAATATTTATCCACTTTAAGTTTTTCTTTAATTTCTTAAATAATACGTGAGATGAATTTATTTTTTTCTTACCGACCAAAGTATCAACTTTTTTAAGTTTTGAAGGAGGTAAAATATACATAGATTTGGATCTATAACAATTTACAAGAGGAAGCCAAACTACTACTTCATAAGGAGAATCACCTGACCATACATCAGAGTGTAATGGTAATAATGAAGTCGAGTCTTTGGGCATTTGAATACTTAATTTATTCTTTGTTGCATCGCCAATTCATTGCCAACTAAAATATCTAAAAATTCACTACAAATATCATAATATAGAAATCTTAACTCTTTATCTTTGTTCATCTCATTAATTATTTTTAATCTAAAATCATTTATATCTGATAGATCAATAAACTTATGGGCATTATTAAAAAACTCATTTTCAAAAATATTTTTTTTTAAATTCTTTTTAGAAAATTGAAATAATTTTTTTTTTATCTTTTTTAATGATTCTTTTTTTTTTATGTCGAAAATAACATAACCATCTTTTTCAAATTTATTTGAAATATCTTTGTGAATAGATGGCAGAAAATTATTATAATTAAATTTTACCATTTTTTTCCAAGCTTTTTATCACTTTTTAAACTTATAAATGTCGGACCATTTATCTTATAACATAACTGTGTTATTTTTTTTGTTTCTTTACTATTCTTTGGATAATATGATTTGATATTTTTAAATAATTTCATCATTTTTTTTGCATTCAATTCAGAATGTGTAGGTCCCAAATTGGGATAATCTGCAAAACCAACTAATTTCACATTTGCTTTCTGTTGATTTATATCCAATTTAATTTGTTCAAACGGTCTCTCAATCAAAAAAGGTGTTATAGTGTATACCCATGGCTTCAAGCCTTCGAGAGCCATTCCAGATGCCATGCCAATAATACTTTGTTCGCAAATACCTAAATTAAAAAACCTTTTAGGAAATTTTTTTCTAAAATCGTCAAATATTCCATAGCCTATATCGCCTACGACCAAAACTATCTTTTTATCTTTTTTTGCAAGTTCAAAGATTATTTTACCAAACTTTCTTCTCATAAAATTAATTCAAATTTTTAATTCCTAAACTTTTTAACCCTATCTTTAATTCTTGACCTTTTATTTGTCTTGCATGCCAAATTGGATTATTTTCAAATTTTCTTATACCTTTACCTTTGATAGTATTAATAATTAATGCAGTGGGTTTATTATTTTTTTTTATTTTTTTAAATGAATTGATTAAATTTAAAAACGAATGACCATTCTTAACATTTATACAGTTAAAATTGAAAGACTGAATTTTCTTTCTTAAATTTTCTAGTGGTAGAGCATCATCAAGTTTCGATAGCGCCTGTATTTTATTATAATCAATTATCACAATTAAATTATCTAATTTATGCTTTGAAGCAATCAAGAAAGATTCCCATGTTGTACCTTCCTGACATTCACCGTCACTTATCATTACAAATATTTTTCCTTTTTTCTTTAATTTTTTTTTAGCAAAAGCCATCCCAGCTGAAATTGGAAGTCCATGTCCAAGACTACCTGTTGTACAATGTATTCCATTTTTCTGATCAATTTCTAGGTGAGTTTTAATCTTTAATTTAAATCCTTTTTGTTTTAGAAGAATACAAAGTGGGAATGAAGCATGTGCTTTACTTAAAATAAATTTGTCGTCTTTTTTAAGAACAGACTCATAAAGTAAAAGTAATATTTCTATCATTGAGAAGCTACCTCCCAGATGAGCCTCTCCCTTTCGAATAAATTCAATAAATGTATCTTTTCTTAAGATATCAGCTTTTTTTTTGAGGTAATTTATAAAAAATTTTTTTTTCAAACTCGTTACCTTAAATTTATGCTATTCATTCTTTTGATATTAAAGAAAAACTCATTGTTAAAAGTATCAATTAATATTTTTCTATTAAATGCATCTTTTAAATCGGAAACAGCGTCTTTTACACTTAACTTAGGTTCAAAATCTAAAATTTCTTTAATCTTTAAAGAACTAACATGATATGATCGATTATCATCAGATTTTGTACTAATTATTTTAACATCATTTCCAATGATTTCTTTTACATCATGTGCAAGTTCGTTGACTGTTTGATTTTTAAAGCCAACATTAAATATTTCCCCATTAATCTTTTTTGGATCTGCCTTTAAAACTACCTTATAAGAGTCAACCATATCATCGATATGGATATTTGGTCTTAATTGATTACCACCGAAAACTTTTATAACCTTATTGTGAAATGCATGATTTGTTAAAATATTTACAACTAAGTCTAATCTTTGTCTTTTTGCATATCCACATACTGTTGAAGGTCGAATTGTTGTAACCACAAAATCTTCAGATTTGTATCTATTAAGGATTTTTTCGCAATCTCCTTTAAATTTCGAATAATCAGTTAAAGGTTCAAGGCTCATGTCTTCTGTCACATTTTTTTCAGTTTTTATTCCATAAACTGAAGAGGAAGACGCATAAATAAATCTATAAATATTTTTTTTTACACACAGCTTTAAAAATGGCTCAAATGCATCAAAATTAATTGATTTTCCTAATTTAGGATTTAGCTCGTAACTTGGATCATTTGAGATACAAGCAAGATGAATCACAGCATCATGATCCTCCAAGTTTTTTTCAAGCAAACTAATATCTCTTATATCTCCTTTAATTTTTCTCAAGTTTTTATGTGAATCCAATACGTTTTCTCCATAAATCATTAAATCAAAAACTGTCACACTATGACCACTTCTAAGTAATTCTGGAACTAACCTTGATCCTACATATCCTGCGCCACCTGTAATAAAAATTTTCATTATTTAGTCAAATGTTGAATTAATTTTAATAATTTATTGATATCAAAAGTGTTACTATTAGAAATATTTTCTACTGAATTTGATGCAGCTAGAGAACCTGCGAGTAAAGTAAAATGATCATTAAATCTAAAAGCTTTAATCAAAGATGCAATCGATAACATTGAATCTCCAGCGCCAACTTTATCTATAACTTTTCTTGCAAAAGCTGGACAGAAAATAAACTTATTATTAGTTCTATTATAAAGAGTGGCTCCTGCAGAACCACTAGTAACTATTACAGTTTTCACTTTTTTTACTGTAGACAATTTTTTTATCAATATTTTTAAATCTTTATCTTTATCCCTTAATTCATACCTTAGCTCTTTTTCATTAATAACTATAAGGTCAGATTTATGATATTTGTTCAAACTATGAAATCCTATATTTGAAGAATTAATCTGAGTATTTAATGATAAAAATTTTGCTTTTCTAGAAATTAAAGATGCAATATTTGAAGTTATAAAGCCATGTCCATAATCTGATACAATAACTAAATCAAATTTGGGCAGTTCAGTATTTAAGTATTTTAAAACTTCATTCTCCTCTGCTTTGGAGATTTTAGTATCATTTACTTGATAAGAAGCAAATAACTTTGTTTTATTTAAAGAGTCTACATATCTTTTTTTTACAATTGTAGGAGAATTTTTTTTATAGATATATTTAATTTTTGAATGTTTATTTGATAAAGTTTTTTCTATATAATTTTTATATTTTTTATCTTCACCCAGAACGGTTAAAAAATTAACCCTTTTGACAAAATTTTTAATAGTTAAAAATATTGAGGCTGCTCCACCAATATAATTTTCTTCGTTCAGTTCATTAAATGCTAATAAAGGTTCTTTACCTGATTTGCCCAATGCCTCTGTAAATACATATTTATCAATAATTGTCTCACCAATAACTAGAACTTTTTTTTTTGATAAATTTTTTAGACTATCTTTGAAATTCTCAATTTCATTTTTAGAAATCTTATTTAAAAAATCTTTTTGTGTCTTTTGCAAGGTGTCAAAAAAATTATTCAAAAGTTTTGATGAACTAAAAGTTATATCATTAGTATATTTAATCTTTCCTCCAAAACTTTTAAGACTTTGAATTTCTTTATAAATTTGTTTTGTGAGATCATTTTGGTTTTTTAGATAGTCTGGACCCTTACAGTATATGTGTGGCTTTATTTCTTTTAAAATTTTAACAGCATTTAATGAGTCAGAGGAAACAACGTAATCAATACAATCTAGGGCACTTAAAGCCTCCAATCTGTGATGTAAATTAAATGCTGGCCGATTTGGTCCTTTTTGTACATAGTTATCTGTTGTAACACTTACTATTAAAATATCTCCAAATTGCCTAGCTTCAAAAAAATGTTTAATGTGTCCGATGTGTAGTAAATCAAATGTTCCATGACACAATACAATCTTTTTTTTTTTTCTTAGCTTGATAAGCCTTTTGTTCAAACTCGGTACTTCAACTATTTTTTTATACATTTGAAATATTTAACTTCATTTATCTTTTTTAATGATTTCTTTTTTTAATTCTTCATATTCTTTCATTTTTCTTTTCATAAAATTTATTGTTATTTTTGTTTTTTGAGTAAGTCCTCTTGGAGTTAATATATATACATAACCCATTTTATTTTTACTTTTATTAAAATTTTGAATTTTAACTAAACCTTTGGACTTTAGGGCTTTTAAACAATAGTTTATTTTTCCTAAGCTTAAATTAAGTTCATTAGCTAAATCCCTCTGTGAAATATTAGGATTAGAATTAATTTTTCTTAAAACATTAAACTGATCTGGATCATTTTTCATATATGTTCAATATATGAACATATCGTTCAATTAATGAACAGTAAAGAATAAAATTAAGATAAGTATTTAAACCACAATTTTGTAGCTTTTTTAATTTTTTTAGGTGTCCACGCTGGAGCATCTTTAAAGGTATTAATATTCTGTATTAACAATTTTACTCCCTTTTCAATACTTATTTTTGGCTTCCATTTCATCTCTCTTTGAATTTTTTTAATATCTGCAAAGGTTTGCCTTGGCTCCCCAGGCCTATCAGGTATGTTAACCTTTTTCCCTCCAATTAAGTTTGCTATATGATTTACACTAACTGACCTTGCGCTACCTACATTAAATATTTCTCCTGATTGTTTTCTATTCATAGAGGTTTTTAGTGCCTCCACGACATCATCGACATATGTGAAATCTCTTTTTTGTTTGCCATTTCCTACTATTGTTAAAGGAAGACTATTAATTTTTTGGCCAAGAAAAACTCCAAAAACCGCTCCATAAGTACCTGATGTTCTCGCTCGTGGACCATACACATTAAAAAGTCTTAGAGAAGTTGTAGATAGTCCATAAAGTTTTGAATAATGTAAAATAAGTTGTTCCCCTATATTTTTTGAAAGAGCATAAGGATATTTTGGATTTATTTCACTATCTTCTCTGGTTGGATACTTTTTTGGTATTCCATAACAAGAAGATGATGCGGTATATATAAATTTTTTTACTTTATGTTTTAATGATGATAAAAAAACATTTTGTGATCCAGTTACATTTGCTTCGAAATACTTTTTTGGGTTTTCTATACTTGGAACGATGTCAGCAAGAGCTGCTAAATGAAAAACTACGTCAACTTTTCTAAATAATGGTTGGATTTTATCAAAATTTGTAATGTTTAATTTATGAAAATCTAATTTTTTAGAATCTTTAAATTTTTTAAGATTTTTTAATTTTCCAACAGACAAATCATCTATAACCACAACATGATGATTGAGTAATAAAAGTTTTTCAACTAAATGACTTCCAATAAACCCCATTCCACCAGTGACTAATATTTTCATATTTGAAATTTTTCAATATTAGAAATCTCTTTTGCATTATTGTGAAAAAAAATAATTTTATTTAAAAATCTAAATTTTTCTAACAATCTTGAAAATCTAAAAAATATATAAAACGGAAAATTAATTAAAATAGACAATTTTTCTCCAATTGAAAAAGCTTTATTATTTAAAGATTTATGAACATAATAAAAATACCTAGGGAGTCTTTTACTAGCACGTAAGTAAACATGTAAATAAATTAAATTTAGTATTGTTCTTCTGTCCAAGCTTTTAAAGATTTTATTCAATTCATTTGTTAAAATTTCAATATATAAAGAATTATTCTTATGAAAATCTATAACATGCCAACCACCAATTTTATCAAAATAATCATTGTTGGAAGTTTGATTATATTGATGGTTAATTCTTATCATCATTATTTTATCAAACTTTTTGATTTTTCCTTTTATTAAATTATAAGTAGCAAAAGTAATTGTCATTAATCTATGACTAATAACATGTTCTACTTTTTTAACCGGATTTTTGATTGAATTACAAAAAGTTTTTACAATTCTGAAAATATTTATGAAATCTTTTTTTCTGTAAACTCCGTATGCAAAACCTTCATTGTAATTGAAATTTAAAAATCTTTTTTCGATAGTATTTTGAAAAATATTATTCCTTTTCATATTTGAAAATTTTACATTTCTTAATTTAGTTTTTTTATTTTTAAAACTAATATTAGATGTCCCAAAAAAACCATTGGTTGATACATAATCTTTATTACTTTTTAAAAATTTTAAACTTTCATCAATAAATCCTTTCCCTGGAATATCGTCATCATATGTAAACAAACAGAATCTTGTTTTAATATTTTTTTCTAGTTTAGAAATTATTTCGAGTTGATTTTCAGAGTGATAGTACCTTATTCTATTATTTTTAATTCTATATAAATCTTTTATTTTATTTATAACTATTTTATTCTTTTTTTTAAATTTTTTCTCACTCCCATCTACAATAATGATATCTGAGTTATATTTTTTTTTAATTAAAAAGTTCAGAAGTAAATTTATAAATTGAGGTCTATTAAATGTAATAATAAATATTGTTAAATCCATATTTAATTTATTTTTTTCCCAAGTCCTGAAAACATGGTTGATCTAGACTTTATAATTCCTGCAACAGTTGATCCGGCACCAACTACGCTTTTACTATTAATTATTGTTTTAGGAAGACAAACAGAATTTGCTCCAATAAAAACATTATCTTTTATCTTCACTCCACCTAAAATTTTAGCACCAGGAGCAATAAAACAATTCTTTCCGATCGATACATCATGGCCAATTGATGAAAATGAGTGGATTATTGTTTGTGAACCAATTGATACGTTTGTGCCGATAAAGACATTATTAAAAATACATATGCCACTACCAATTTTAGAATAATTTAAATCAATAGAAGGATGTATTAAATTAAGAAATTTATATCCATATGATTTAAGTTTCTTAAAGGCTTGAATTCTGGAAAAGTTATTTTTTGCAACCGAATTAAATATATGAATGTTTTTATTCTTCATTCCTTTCCAAGAACCAATGATTTTGTAATTTTTAAGATTTATATTTTTATTCTTCTTATCATCTATAAAACCCAAAAACTTTAAACTTTTATCATTTTTCAAAATATCCTCAATTAGAATGATAATATCCCCAAAACCAACACCAGCAACTGCGAATTTTTTTATTTTTTTCATTTAAAGTTTGCTTTTGATAAAAAACTTTTATTTTCTATTAATCTTTTTTTGTAATAATTATTTAAATTATAATTCCTTCTTACAATTTTTTTGTTTGAAATGAAATCCAAAAATTCATTCAGCGCTATTAGAATTTGTTTTTTATCATTATTAATTATCTTAAAATTGTTAGCTTTATAAAATTTTATAAAGTTTCTTTTTGATTGTACCAAATCATTATTTTTGTTTTTAGATAAAAATGACTTTAAATATTTCTTCAAATAGGAAATGCAATCTACTCTTTTGTTATTATTTTCGTAAATATTCTTAAAAAGAATTACAGAATTAGAAAAAAAATTCATCGGAGGCCAACAATCAATGTATAAACATTTGCATTTATTGAATTTTATTAATTCATTTGCACCAGAAGCTTGTAAAATATGATAATTCGAGAGTGTTTGAATAGCTAATGTATAAAGGTTCTTCGAGATTTGTTTTTTGACCTTTTGATAATAAATCAAATTTTTATGGTTTATGTCTATTTGGTCACAATCACCAGTAATGAACAGCGTATAATCAGTATTTTTAAGTAGATAATTTATAATTATTTTTAAATTTTTGAAATTTGAGTCCCTTAAATAATTTGTTCTATCAAAATTATTGAAGCTTTTATTTCTTAATCTAAAAGTAATATTTATTGACTTCTTTTTAATTTCATTATCCTTAATTTTGAGCTTTTTTTGAATTAGGTTTTTAATTTCTTTTTTTGGATAAAAAAACTTATTAATTTTTGTATTAAATTTTGAGCTATTAAAAGAAATTATAGAATGAGATATTTTTATGTTATTTTTGATAGTTCTTTTAAAATAATTGGAAAGTAAATTTTTATTTAGAAAAGTTTGATCCTCATTGTATAATATTTTTTCTAAATTAATAAAATCATCACAAAAAATAGAGCTACATAATTTTTTAATATCTTTTTGAATATTAGAGGGATATTGAGAAAAGTCTCTATTAATTAACTTAAATAAAGAATAAATTTTTTTTATTTTGTGTTTTGGGGAGAAATCTTCTAATCTTAAATTGAATTTATCGTAATCTAATACCAATATTAATTTATAATCTTTTTTATTTAAAAGATGAGAAATAAAGACTGATTGAACCAGTTGCCCCCACCCTCCAAAAAATAGTACATAATTGAACTTTTTTTTATTGAAGAGTTTTATAAGACTATATTGAACATACAAAAATAATATATCAATAAAATACAAAAGATTGTATACAAGATTTTTAATCACAAAAGTTTTACTAAAATAGGTTAAATAGTATATAAACTTTTTTATTCTTAAAGATGAAAACTAAAAATAACAATAAAAAAATAATGAATTATCTTAATATTCAATCTAAAAACTTGACTATGGGGATTAGGACTGGTTTTGGATACTATTCTAATCCTACAAGAATAGTTTTTTCTTTAAGCAGATATAAGTTTGTTACAAAAATGTTTGAAGGTTTTAATAATGTTTTAGAAGTTGGAGCTGGAGATGGATTTAAAAGTCATATTGTAAAACAATTTTGTAACAATCTTACATTGACCGATATAGAAGAAGATAATAAAATATCTTTTGATAAAACAAATTTTAATAAGAAAATAAAATTTAAAATTCACAACTTTATAAATAGCCCAACAAAAGAAAAATTTGATGGTATCTATTGTTTAGATGTTTTTGAGCATATTAATAAATCTAAAGAAAAGAAATTCATATCAAATATCAAAAATTCTTTAAAAACAAATGGATCATTAATTATTGGAATGCCAAGTATTGAGTCACAAAAATACGCTTCTAAGGGTTCAAAATTGGGTCACGTTAACTGCAAAAATAAAACTGAATTGAAAAAATTTTTAAAAAATTATTTCCACAATGTTTACATGTTTTCAATGAATGATGAGGTTTTACATACAGGGTTTGATCAAATGTCACATTATATAATTGGTTTAGTATCAAATAAAAAATAATTAATTTTCTAAATAAAACTATCGTTTAGATTTTTGATTTGAAGATTAATCTCTTTACAATAATTTTTTATTTTTGTACTGGAATTTAAATATCTTTTTAATTTAGTTATATCTTTCGATTTTCTTGAAAAAAAAAAATAACCTGAAATAAAAGAATTTTTATTTATCTTATTAATAGCAGACCATTTTTTTACTGAAGATGTTGGAAATAAAAAATAAATATTGTATTTATAATATTTTTTAAATTCGGGTAATGAAAAAAAAGTAATTTCTTTTCCTGAGGGTTGCTTTCTAATGATAGTATTTCCTTTAGAAAAAAGCATTTGTGAATATCCACAATTAAACTCATTCATAAATTGAGCAAATTTCTTAGTATCCTTAAAAATATAATTACTTACCCCATAATCGTGTAAAAAAAAATTTTTTAATTCTAATTTTTTTAATTGGTTTAGATTTTCGTATATCATTAAATGTTCTTTTGGATGTATTTTTTTTGCTATTTGATTCATTAATTTTGAATGATCTAAACCATAATACTGTAATTTTATATTTTGATTTGTAATTTTTTTTAATAAATTTATTCCATCAATAAATTCACAGCTAGAAGATCCTAATTCAAATATTTCTTTTGATTTACTTGCTAGAATTGAAAAATATAAAAAAAGAAATTTATCTTTTCTTGGCAATTGTGAAAAAAAATTATCAAACTTAAATTTCTTTGACTCAATTTTTTTTTCTAAGTTTTGAATAGAAAGAATTTCTTTAGTTCTTACTAAAAAGTGCCAGCTATCATAAGCATTGAAGCCTTTTATTTGTCTAATAATTTTACCAGTATTATCGCTAAGAGTTAAGTGCCACTCTTTTTTCATTTTTTTTATGATTGAATTTTATATTTACGTAGTGCTTTTTATTTATATGATATGATGAAAAGTGAAATTTTTTATTTTTCTTTATAACAATTTTTTTTTTTATCAAACCGAAATCAATACTAAACCTCACTTTATCAGTATGATTTTCACCTCCACCGTGTATTAATCTAGAACTAAATGCAACAAACTCCCCGACTTTTAATTTTAGTCTTTTTGCTTTTTTAATATCTACTCCTGAAATTATTTTTTTTGGATTATAAGGTAAGCCAATTTTGTGACTAGTAGAAAATCTTTTAATACCACTTTTTTTGGAATTTATTTTTTCAAATTTAAATTCACCGTCGTTTATTAAATGTGATTTTGGAAGATATTTCATGCTGCTATTAATGGAATAATTCTTTACTGGCATATGTATATTTATTTGATGATTAATATAATCAAAATCATTATAAAAATTTTCTCTATGATAACCAATATACTCACTTTTATTTTTTCTATATGGCCTAACTCCTCTAAAATATACTACACTTTGAACTGAGAGTTCATCTAACTTTTTAACTTTAAATAATTTTAAAAAAAAATTTTTATTTTCATTAATTATTTGAATATGAACTTCTTTTTTATTAATCAAATCTTGAACCTTTAAAAGCTTACTTCTAAACGATTTAAAATTTTTTATTTTTTCATTTGATTTAAAAACACTCTCAATTGAGTCTTGTATCAGTCGATAAGATTCATTTTTTTTCATTTTACATATCTTCATTCCTGAAGATACTATTGAATTATCTTTACTATATTCAAATTTCTGCATATAAAAATCTTACTAAATATACTTATTAAGTTAATTTGCAATATAATTATTAAATAAGTTTTTTTTATGACTAATACAAAATTTGTTTTTTTAGCAACTTTTTCTGGTTCTGGCAGCAAACTCCTTCAAGCACAATTGAGTAATCTTAAAAATATTTTTACGATTCCAGCATATCCTTTGTTATATTTTTACCCTCACTTTAATGAATGGAAAAAAATATATAAAAACAAATTAAATGCAAAAAAAGTACTCCATCTTATTCTTAAAAAGCATAAATCGATTGTAGATAGTAGAAAGATTAAAGGTTTCAATGGCTTAACAAATTTAGGTGAAAATAAAAAACAATTTCTTAAAATTTCTGAAATTCAATTTAAGAAAAATTTTCTCAAATTCTTAGAAAATAAAAAAATAAATTCAGCTAATGTGATAAAAGCAATACACTTTGCATACAAAAAAACTATTAATGATAATAAACCATTCAACCTATTTCATATTCATTCTATTGAATATCTTAATAAATATGGAGCTAAAGATTTTCCTGAAAGTAAAATTATTTTTACAATAAGAAATCCAATTTACAACTTTTGGAGAAGGATTTATTCAGATGTTAAAATAGAGAATATTAGGTTTGATTATACAGATAAAGAATATTTGAAAAACTATCTTTATTTAAATAGATTGAGAGATATTTACATAACTTTTAAAAATATTAATATATCATTAAAAAAAAGAGCTAAATTTATAAAATTTGAAGATATCAAATTAAAAAATTCAAAAATAATTAAAAAAATATGTAAATTTTTAAAAATCAAATATGATCAAAATAATTTTACAAAACTTGGATTTTTAGGAAAAAAGTGGTGGGGAGACAAGATTTACAAAGGATATAATGAAAAACAAAACTTTGTTAAAAGTAATTTTAATTATGATATTGAGTTAAATTCATTTGCAAAGTATGAAATTTTAATTTTAAAAAAAATTTTAAGTCCTTATTTATCGAAATTTAGATATTTAAAAAAAAACAGTATAATCGAAAGTTTCTTAACTAATATTTTGTTCCTATTCATATTATTTTTTCCTACTAAATATGGATTTAAATTATTTTTAAAAAGATTTAATTTATTCAATTTTCTCAGATACGTCGAGAATCTCTATAATGAGGTTTTTAAAAATAATTTAAATAATTATTATTTTAATGCTATGTATAAATATAAATGGAATTATAGAATAGCGTATTTGACAAAATATGATTTCTTAAGAAAGCATATTTTTTATAACCAACAAAGCGTTTTAGTAAAGATAGTATATTTTATATACAAAATTTTGTTATACTTTTATTATCAGCTAGAACTTTTTTTTCTTTATTTTATAAGAATTTACCTAATTTTCAGTATTTTTTTTATTGTTAGAAGAAAAATAAATAATCTTAATTTTTCTTAAATATCATATATTCATAATTTAAAACTAAACAATCTAAATCTGAATTTTTAAGTGTAAAAATTGCTTGATTTAAATTATGCACTAATGGCTTTCCATGTAAATTTAAACTTGTATTTAATACAGCTGGTATTTTTGTTCTTTTATAAAATCTTAATATAAGGTCATAATACTTATTGTTGAATTTTTTTTCTAATATTTGAGGTCTTACAGTTTCATCATATTGATGAATTCCACTAAAAATTTTATCAGAATTTTTTTTATACGTATCAAATCCTATGGTCATATGAGGTGATTTTATTTTTTTTTTATTTTTGATAAACTTTAAGTGATATTTATCCAAAATAGTCACTGCAAATGGCATCCAAAAATCTCTGTTTTTTACAGCTTCATTTATTTTTTTTACTGTACCCTTTAAATCAGGTCTAGCTATTATACTACGATTCCCCAATGCTCTCGCACCAAATTCTGCTCTTTTATTGAATATACCAATTATTTTACCATTAATTAACTCATCAACAATCGGTTCAGAATTTTTAATTTTCTTAACTCTATATAAGTTTGAAATTTTTTTTAAATTAAGTTTTTCTTCTTGAAATCCTAAATAAAGATTTTCTGGTGTATGGTTTTTTAAATCTTTATTTAAAAAATAACATGCGCCGATACTCAAAGACTCATCACCAACGGAACCTGGTATAAATAGATTTTTAACTCTTTTAAGTTCTGATATAGATTTATTTAATTTAACATTCATAAATAAACCTCCACTACCTATAAAATTTTTATGATTGGACCTTTTTAATGCAATGTTAATGAATTTTTTTACTAAATGCTCTGAATACTTTTGAATACCACCTGAGATTGCATCAAATCTATGATTTGAAAGCTTAGTTTCAAGATATTCATAAAGACTTTTATAAGTTTTTGGTATTTTTTTTTCGATAATATTAAACTTATTAATCTTACATAAATTTTTAAAGACGTTAAACACTTCATTGGTATATTTTTCTTTTGAATATGGAGCTAATCCCATGATTTTATACTCATGTTCCATTGGTTTTAAAGATAACAAAACACAAATTATCTTCCAATATTTTCCTAAAGGACATGAATTGTTTCTTGATAAGAGTTTAAATTTTCCTTTTTTTACTGACCAAGTTGTTTGTTTGTACCCATCTCCTCCACCATCAATAGTTGAAATTAAGCAATCTTGCCCATTTAATCCAGATGCAAAATAACCATAATACGCATGACAAGTGTGATGATCAATAAAGAAAATTTTGTTTTTATTCAAACCTGTTTGTTGACTTAATTTATCTAATCTTTCTTTTTTAAAACAAGCAACTTCTAAATTTGGTTTATTTATATTCTTATTATTTAAAAATTTAAAATCGTAATACTCAAATTTATTTTTATATTTATTACGAATTTTCTTCAAATATAAAATAGTCTTAATATCTCTTTTTTTACCATTTATAAATTTAGTTTGTTTGCCATTTTTACTGATAAAATAATTGAAATTAATTCTTGTTTTCCACCATTCTTTAAAATCATTTGGTTTAAAGTTGTTAAAAATTTTAGCTTTTAATCCATACGGATTTTGGAAAACACTAGATATTCCAGCTTTATCTAAATAAAGATTTTTAGCTTTAAGATAATTTAAACAATATTTTACACTTTGATAAGGATAGCCTGTAAAATTTTTTATTTCATTAAAACGTTCTTCTTGGAGTGCCAAAACTATTTTTCCGCTTATCATCAAACTTGCTGATGCATTGTGACCGTCATGAATGGATAATATATTCACTTTGTATGTGTTTTTTATTCAATTTTAGAATTATTTATTTTTTTATTACTTTTTACTAGATAAAAATAATTAATCCAATAAAAATAGCCATTTATTATATATAATCGATGACATTGTCTTAAATGATTTCTAAACTTAATATTAACATAGAATCTGGATATAAAAATTAATAAATGAGCAAAGGTAAAACTTTAATAAAATTAACAAATAGTAAATCTAGACTGAATATCCCCTTCCTGAAAGTTTATAAAGTCAAGGATTTTATTGAAAATGAAGAAAAAGTATTAATCGATATTAGGAAAAATTTCAAAAAAAGAAAAGTTGCAATAAGATCTTCGCACATTAGTGAAGACAAATTAAATTTGTCAAATGCCGGAAAATTTAAAAGTATTCTTAATGTAGATTTAAACAAAAAACTCAACTTTTATAAAAAAGTATATGATGTAATTTCATCATATAAGTTAGAGTCAAAAAATATAGAGACTCAAGAATTTATAATCCAAGAAATGGTGAAGGATATAAAAATTTCTGGGGTAATATTAACTAAAGATATTAATAATTATAATAACTCATATTTAATTAACTACCACGTTGGATCAGATAGTAGTGTTGTAACTTCAGGAAAGCAAAATACAAAAACTATTAGATATTATCATAACAAAAAATATAAAATTAATTCACCATTTCAAAAACTTATCAAAATAGTAAGAAATTTGGAAAAAAAATTTAAATATCCACTAGATGTTGAATTTATAATAGATAAAAAAAAAAAAATTTATATTGTTCAAGTTAGAAGATTGGTATTGGACAAAAATATTTTAAAAAAAAATAAATTTAATTTTTTAAGATACCTAGATAATTTAGAAAAAAAAATTGAAAAATTACAATTACCTCACCATACTCTATTAGGTAGAAAAAATTTTTTTGGTGTTATGCCTGACTGGAATCCAGCTGAGATAATAGGTAAAAAACCAAGACCATTAGCTTTATCACTTTATCAAGAATTAATTACAGATCATGTATGGGCTGAAAATAGAGTTAATTATGGATACAAAAATCTAAAACAATTTCATCTTATGACTACATTTTATGGTACTCCATATATTGATGTAAGAATTGATTTTAATTCATGGTTACCAAATGATTTAGAGCACAATGTTCAAAAAAAAATTATCAATTATTACTTAAATCGATTTGAAAAAAATATTAGTTTTCACGATAAAATTGAAAAAGATATTATTTTTTCTTCATATAATTTTTCAACTCAAAAAAAAATCAAAGAAAAATTAAAAAAAATTCTATCAAATGCCGAAATTCAAAAATTTATCTCATCTTTAAAAAAGATTAATATGAAAGCTATTTTAGAAAAAGTAAATGATTTAAAAAAAATTTCGTTATTACAAAAAAAACAAAAAATGCTAGAGGAAAGTAAATTATATTATATTGATAAAATTTATTGGCATACAGAGGAATGTAAACATTATGGAACATTGCCTTTTGCAGGATTAGCAAGATGTGGTTTTATAGCTATGGATTTACTTAATTCATTGGTTGAAAATAAAGTGATAAATAATATAGAAAAAAATTATTTTTTAGAGAGTATTAAAACAATTTCATCTAAGATAAATCAAGATTTTTTAAAAGATAGTAAGACAACTTTTTTAAGAAAATATGGCCACTTAAGGCCAAATACATATGAAATCACATCAGATAATTATCGTCAAGGTTTTAGTAACTATTTTAATTTAAAAAAGGACTCTTCAAAAATAATTAAATCTAAATTTAAATTGTCTAATTATCAGAATATTAGGATTAAAAGATTTATCAAAAACTCAAAAATTTACGGAAGTCCTGAAAAACTTTTTGAATTTATTAAAAGTTCTATCGAAGCAAGAGAATATTCAAAATATATTTTTTCTAAAAGTATAGATTTAATTTTTGAAAATTTGATTAAGTTTGGAAAAAAATATAATATAAGTAAAGAAGATTTATCATTTTTAGATTTTCAAGAAATATTAAAAGCATATTTTAATCTTTCGTCCTCCAATATAATTCCAAAACTTAAAGAAAGTATTAAAAAAAATAAAAAAGAATACTTATTGAATCTAAAAATTAATCTACCAGATGTAATAATTCATAAAAAAGATTTATATATTCAAAAAATTCAATCTAATTCACCTAATTTCATCACAGATAACATTGTATCAGAAAAAAAAATACTTCTAGATAATACAAAAAAGAAAAATAAATTAAATGGAAAAATAGTATGCATCGAAAGTGCAGACCCTGGATATGATTTTATTTTTAGTTATAAAATAAAAGGTTTAGTAACAAAATTTGGAGGATATAATTCACACATGGCTATAAGATGCTCTGAATTAAAGATTCCAGCTGCAATAGGTGTTGGAGAAGGATTATTCTCATCAATAAAAGATTACAATAGAATTACAATAGATTGTAAAAACAAAAAAATTAATACTGTATGAAAATTGGAATAGTGCCATCAATTAAAGAAACTTATCCAAATCAATTTGAGTTTAAGATAGACGTAAAACTTGTTAAATTTTTACAAACTGTTTTTAAAAAAGCAGACATAAATATCCTTTGTAACACTAAATTTAAAAAAATAAATTTTTTGTGTTTATCGGGTGGAAATGATTTAACAATTTTCAAAAACAATAAATCTAACATTTTAAGATCTAAGATTGATAATTTTTATTATCAAAAATGTAAAAAAAAAAATATTCCTATATTGGGAATATGTTATGGTGCACAGTTTATTGCATTTAAAGAAAAAGCAAGATTAAAAAAAAAAAGACATTTAGGATATCACGATATTTTCTTCGTTGAAAATAATAAAAAAAAATATGTAAATTCATACCATAACTATATTATTACAAAATTACCAAAAAGCGTAAAATCTATAGCAGTAGCTAAAGATAAATCGATTGAATGTTTTCATCTAAAACAAAAAAAAATTTTAGGAATTATTTGGCACCCTGAAAGAGAGAAGATGTTTAAAAAAGGTGATATTCAATTAATAAAAAAATATTCATGAATTTAATAATACTTGCCGCTGGAAGGGGTACGAGATTACCAAAAAAATTTAGAAATAGACCTAAATGTTTAACTAAAATCGAAAATAAAACCTTAATTGATTTAAACTTGAAATTTTATTTAAAATTTGAAAAAAAAATTTTAATCAGTGGCTATCAGTCCAATTTACTTAAAAAAAAAATTAAAAAAAATTTATTTGAATTTATTTACAACAAAGATTTCAGAAAGACAAACATGGTACATAGTATGTTTTTAGCCTCAAAAAAAATCACAAACGATGTAGTCATTTGTTATGGAGATATTATATTTGATAAAAGCATTTTTAACTTATTAAAAAAAAAAGGAAACATTATGCCAGTTTATAAAGATTGGTTAAAGCTGTGGAAAAAAAGAATGAATAAAAAAAAAATTAAAGATGATGCCGAAGATATTAAGATAAAAAAAAAGGAATTAAAAATGATTGGTGAAAAAATAAAACTAAAGTTCCCAAAATTTCAGTACATGGGTATTTTTAAAATAAAAAGAGAGGATTTTTTTAAATTGAAAATGTACTATGAAAAATTAGGTAATAAAAAAATAGATATGACGAATTTTATAAATTCCGCGTTAAAACAAAAAATGATTAAATTTGATACTGAGATATATAAAAAATTTTGGTTTGAAATAGATAATTATAACGATATCAAAATTGCGTCAAATTTTTTTAAATAATGGTTATTTGGATTATAGGAAAATCTGGTTCAGGAAAAAGTTATATAACCAAGAAAATATATGAAAAATTAAAAAAAAAAATTAAAAAAATAATTTGGCTTGATGGTGATAAATTTCGAAAAAAGTATTCTAAAAATTTAGGATATTCTTTAAACGATAGAAAAAAAAACTCAAAAAAAATTCAAAATTATTGTAAGAAGTACGATAAAAAAAATTATTTAATTCTTTGCTCTATAATTTCGATTTTTAGAAGTCATCAAAAAGAAAACAGAAATATCTTTAAGAAATATATTCAAATATATATTGAAGCTAACTCTAAAATTATTGAAAAAAGAAATAACAAAAAAATCTACGAAAAAAAAAGGTTTGTTGTTGGTAAAGATATCTTATTTCCAAAACCATACAAATCAGATTTAGTAATTAAAAATAATTTTGATTATCATTATACAAAAAATGTTAAAAATATCGTAGAGCTTATTTATGAAAAATTATAACACATATATAAAAGATTGCATTTCTAAGAAGTACAAATATTCAACAAATTTTGATACTTTTTTACTTAAAAACTATTATGAAAATAGAAAATTTGTTTTAAAAAAACTATTAAATACTCCAACAAATTATGATTACGTAATTAATAATGACCATACATATTATTTTTTAAGAAACACATATTTAAAGAAAAAAACAAAGAAAAAAGCGATACTAAATTTTTACAAAAAATTTGAGATAAATTTATCATTAAAAAAAGAATATAATAATAAATTCGAAAAAACTTCACCAAAAGAAACAACTGTAGCCTCTTATGTTTATTTAGGTTTACTTTTAGAACTAAATCAAAACTTAGATAGATATCAAAAAATTAATTGTATTTTAAAGATCACAGATAAATTACTTCATAAACCAAGTAATTTACAAAAATGCAACAGTTCCCATTTAATCAAGTTATTAGAAGTCGAGAAAAAAATCCTCAAAAATTTATCATGATAAAAGAATTCTCTATAATCATAAGCAATACGACTAGATCAGTTCATTATTTAAGAAATTTAAAAAAAGAAAAATTGTTTCCAAATAGAATTATATATTTAGATAATAAATCTAAAAATCGGTCTGCAAAAATTTTAAAAAAAAAGAAATTTTTTTTTAAGGATAATGATGTCAAAGTTTTCTTAAGTGATGATATAACGATGAATATATCTAAATTTATATTAAAAGAAAAAATTAAATTTTTAATATATTCTGGATATCCTGGAATAATTATAAAAAACAAAAATCTATTAAAAAAAATTAAGATAATTCATTGTCATCCAGGAAAATTACCGGATTTTAGGGGAAGTACACCAATCTATTATTCTTTATTAAAAAAAAACAAAATTTATTGTTCATCTATGTTCTTAAATGGAGAGCTTGACAAAGGAGATATAATACTTGAGGAAGAATATCCAATTCCAAGAAATATTTTTAACATAGATAAAAAATATGATGATGAAATTCGAGCGAAACATTTAATTAAAACTTTAAAAAAATCTGGAAAATTAAATACTAAAAAACAAAATGATAAATCTTTGCCTTATTATACTATTCACCCTATGCTAAGATCATTATGTTTCAAATTAAAAAGAAAATAACTAAATGAATTTAAAAAATTATATAGAATTCGGATCATTTAAAAAAAATAAAAAAATCTTATATCAAAAACTGTATGGAAATTTATATGACACATATATGCTATCAAGATATTTCAAGGATATATACAATTTACATTTATTTTGTAAAAATAAAAAAACATTGAATAATCTTTTCAAGTCAATTCATCATTCAAAAGATTTAAGGCTTAATTTTATCAATTATCTTTTTTTAAAATATTTAGATAATAAAAAATTTTATGAATTTGGGCAAACTCTTTATGAGAAGATTTTTTTTATGAAAGTATTTTCAAAAATTTTTAAACGAGAGATTAATTTAAAAAATATTAGATGGTATGGAAATGATATATCAAAAATGTTTAATTTCTTTTGCTTAAATTTTCATAAAGATCTTGATATAGATATATTCATTAAACCAAATTTTAAAAAGATGAATAATTCAATTTTTTTTTCAAAAGGTATAAGCTTATTGTATGAAAAAAATAACATTAAATTAATTAAATATATCTTTAATAAATCTGCATGTGGTTCATTTGACTTTAGTTGTTACAATAAAAATCATAAAGAATATTTAAATACTGGATATAAGCTTTACTATCCGTCCATTAAAAATTTTTATAAAATAATTCCAAAAAGAAAAAATTTCAAAATTATGTTTAAAAATATTAAAAAAAAAAAGAATGGTATTTATTTTGAAGTTATTTTTGGAAAAAAAGATAATGTTGAAAAAATTTTGAAAATTTTAAAAAAGATTAATTACAAATATAAAAAAAAAAATTATTTAAGAAAAATTTTAAAGTTTGATACTAATTTTCAAGATTTAAGATTTTTTGAAAAGACTATTAAAATAAAATCTTAAATATATAATTTAGTGAAAAAATGAAAACTCTTTGTTTAATTCCAGCCAGAAAAAATTCTCAAAGACTTAAAAATAAAAATTTGAATAAAATTAAAGGTGAGACCTTAATTGAGAGAACGCTTAAATTAGCTTCAAAAATTAGTATTTTTGATAAAATTATACTTTCGAGTGATAATCTTAAAATATTAGGTTTAAAGAAGAAATATCCAAAAATATTTTTCCTAAAAAGACCAAAGAATTTATCAACAAATAATATCAAAATGAGCAAAGTCATTAAACACACAATTGAGTTTTGTAAAAAAAAAAACAAGAAATTTGATGCTGTAATTATTCTTCAACCAACTTCACCTTTAAGAGAAAAACAAACAATCATCAAAGCAATTAAAAAATTCAAAAAACTTAAACCGGACTATTTAGTATCTATCAAAGCATTAAAACATACAGAAGTGCCTGAAATGACATTTACGGTTTTGAATAGTCGAATTAAAAAAAAAAATATCCCTATCAAGCAATATAAAAACGATAGATATTGTTTAGATGGTGGAACAGTTTTTATTTTTAAAGTTCCTGGAACATATTCAATGCAGGGGAAAGGTGCTTTTATTAAAGTAGAATTTCCAGAAAATATAGATATTGATACAAAGCAAGACTTAATTTTGGTTAAAAAGTTTTTAAAATGAAGAATATTAAAATTGGAAAAAATAAAATAGGGCTAAATTATAGGCCATATATAATTGTTGAAGCATGTGTAAATCATCAGGGAAATTTTGATATTGCTAAAAAAATGATTTTTTATGCTCGAAAAATTGGTGCGCAATGTATTAAATTTCAACATCATATTGTTAGTGAAGAAATGCTTGAAAAAGATATTCCAAGATCTTCAAACTTCAAAAAACCATTGTCTAAAGTAATTGAAGAAACAAATTTCTCATTAAAACAACATATCAAATTAAAAAAAATTTGTGAAAAAATTGGTATTGAATATTTATGCACACCTTTTTCCATAAAAGCTGCGGAGGAACTTAATTCAATTAAAGTTAAAGCTTTCAAAACTGGATCGGGTGAATTAACAAACTTGCCTTTTATAGACTATATAGCTCGACTAGGAAAACCAATGATTGTGTCTACAGGGATGTCTTTTCCAAATGAAATAGAAGAAACTATTCAACTTGTTAAAAAATATAAAACACCTCTTGCAATTACCCATTGTATTTCGGCTTATCCTTGTCCTTATGAAATTATGAACCTAAATTTTATTACTGAATTATCAAAAAAGTATAAAATTCCAGTAGGATTATCTGATCATACTCCATCAATATATAATGCTTTAGGGGCTGTTTCTCTCGGAGCAAGTATTATTGAAAAGCATTTTACTTTTAATAAAAAGCTCTCAGGTCCTGATCATAAATCATCTATAGATAGTAATGAATTAAAAATGCTAGTAGACGGATCAAATGCTAATTTTTTAGCAAGAGGAAATACTAAAAAAATTTTCACTCAAGAAAAAGAAATTGTTAAATGGGCAAGGGAGTCTGTTGTAACGATTAGAAATATTAAAAAAGGGGAAAAATTAGATTTGAATAATATTTCAACTAAAAGACCATCCCCCAAAAAAGGTCAAATACCAGCAAATAGATTTAAATACCAATTAGGAAAAAAATTAAAAAGAGATATTAAAAAAGATATAATTTTAAAATTTAAGTTTTTAAAATGAAAAAAGTTTTGCTAATTTTTGAGTCTAGAGCAAGCTATGGTTACAGTAAAAATTTATATAATCTTTTAAAAACGGATAAAAATTTTAGAATTAAAACTTTAGTTACGGGTACACATCTTTCAAAAGAATTAGGCTCATCTGTCTCAAATTTGGATAAAGACAAGATAAAGATTGACTACAAAATTAACTTTAAAAATAAAAATTTTGCTTATGGAATAGGAAGATTGACAATCAAGTTTTCTAAAATTTTACAAAATTATAAACCTAATATTGTTATAATTTTTGGAGATAGAGTTGAGCTAATGAGTTTTGCAATAGGTTGTTGTTATAATCAAAATATCATACTTGCTCATATTCAAGCTGGTGATAGATCAGGGCATATTGATGATATGACAAGAATGGCCTTGGCCAAGATGGCTCACTTGCATTTTCCAGCTACCAAAATAGCTTATGACAGATTGATTAAATTAGGTGAGGAAAGAAAAAGAATTTTTTTAGTAGGGGCTCCACAACTTGATGACATAGAATATAAAAATTTAATAGCTTATAAAAGTTTTTTTATTCAAAATATAAAAGTTAATATTAACGAAAAATATATAGTAGTATTACAACACCCTGTTTTCAAAGATCAAGACATTTATGAAAAAATATTTTTAGAAACATTAAAAGCTTGTCAGAAACTTAATTGTAAAAAGTATATTATATACCCCAATTATGACCCAGGTTACAAAACTATCATTAATTCCTTAAAAAAAATAAAATATAATAAAGAAAAATTTGTAATTTTTAAAAATTTAACTCGACAAGACTTTTTGAAACTTGTTGCTAATTCATCTGCACTGATAGGCAATTCTTCAGCTGGAATTTTAGAAAGTGCAAGTCTTAAGATAGGTGCAGTTAATATTGGTGATAGACAAAATTTAAGAGAAAAAGGTAAAAATGTATTTAATTCAAAGTATAATCATAATGATATTTTAAGGCAGATAAAAAAAGCTATTTCGATAAAAAAGAAAATAAAAAATATCAAAAACTTACATGGTGATGGAAAATCATCTCAACGAATTTATTCTATTATTAAGAAAATTAAAATTGACAAAAAAATTTTAACTAAAAATACTACTTACTGACAAATTTTTTTTAAAATTTTTTTAAATTCATTATTATTTTTTTTACTTTTAACAATTTTAATTACTTTTTTCTGATCAAAAAATTTATAATTTCCGGTAATCTCAAAAATTAGCTTACTATTTGAATTAATTATTTTTTCCTTTTTAGAAAAAAGTCTCTCTGTTAATTTTTCATTATTTAAATTTAAACCATAATATTTCTTGGCGATATTTTTATTAGGATCCCTACCACATAAATACAAAATTTTATAAGCTAACTCTTTGATTTTAATTGGTTCTCCCATATCACAAATAAATATTTTATTTTTATTATTATTTTTTTTTTCAGATAGTAAATTTAAAGAATTTATTATTAAATTTGTAGCTTCTTCTAAACTCATAAAAAAACGCTCAACTAATGGATGACTTAATTTTATTTTATCCAAACTAAATATCTTATCTTTGAATGTTTCTGCTACAGATCCATAAGAATTAAATACATTTCCAAATCTTACTGTGCCAATTGTCATTTTTTTATCTTCGAAACTTCTAACTACGAATTCAGAAATTAACTTTGTATAACCAAGTACATTTTTAGGATCAGCGGCTTTATCTGAGGAAATATGAATAAAATATTTGACATTATTAATTTTAGATACATTAAGTACATTAAGTGTTCCCAATACATTGGTCAAAAAACCTTGTTTAGAATTATTTTCTAAAAAAGCAACATGTTTTAATGCTGCTACATTAAAGACAACATCTGGTTTAAAGTTTCTAAAGTCACTATACAATAATTCAAAATTTTCTATATTTGTTAAAACAAAATCAACTTTAGAAAAATTTTTAAGTTTTGAAATTGAATTTTTTAATTTAAATATATTATATTCACCTATATCAAGAACAATTATTTTCTTAACGTCAAATTCCAATAACTTTTTAACAATTCCACTACCAATTGATCCAGCTCCTCCTGTGATTAAAATTTTTTTATCTTTAAAAAATTTTTTGGATTTTTGAAAATCTAACTTTAAGGTTTCTCTCAAAAAGAGTTCTTCAAAAGAATAATCTTTAAATGGTTTTTCTATTATAAATCCATGATTTGTAACCTCAAAGTTATTAGAAGCTTGAACAATTTTGATTTTATTTTTTATTAAAAAATCAGCAAAATTACTGACAAATGGTATGAATTTTTTATCACATATTGCTAAAAACTTTATCTTTTTTTTTACTATATCTTTAAGAATATTTGAATTATTTAGTTCACTGATATTTTTACTTTTATTAAAAATTTTTAATCTATATTTAGTTT
>MDTB01027757.1_pt1 | contig 35001 bp, 39 predicted proteins | sample 811161 | NCBI WGS metagenome assembly MDTB01 (sample SAMN05326650, study PRJNA326480) | marine metagenome | isolation source: seawater | place: Mediterranean Sea | collected 2009 | reverse complement strand
CAGAATGCAAAATACGTATCAAGAAAAAATACTAGATTTAGAAACTACTAACAACTCTATAAATAAAAAATTAGAGGGTGGTATAAAGTTTAAAATAAAAAGTAATTTTCAACCTGCTGGAGACCAGCCCAAAGCTATAAAAAAACTTATTAGTAATCTTAAAGAACAGAAGAATGAACAAGTCTTACTTGGTGTCACAGGTTCTGGAAAGACCTTTACAATGGCTAAAGTTATTGAGGCATCTAATAGGCCTGCTTTAGTGTTAGCCCCAAATAAGACTTTAGCTGCTCAGCTTTACGGAGAATTTAAAAATTTTTTTCCAGATAATGCTGTTGAATATTTTGTATCATATTATGACTACTATACACCTGAAGCATATGTTCCAAGGTCTGACACTTACATTGAAAAAGAAGCATCTATCAACGAACAAATAGATAGGATGAGGCACTCGGCAACAAGATCGCTATTAGAAAGGGACGATGTAATTATTGTAGCAAGTGTTTCATGCATTTATGGCCTAGGTTCGGTCGAAGCTTATTCAAAAATGACTATAACTCTCAAAAAAAACTATGAATATGATAGAGATCAATTAATTAGAGCGTTTATAAGTTTACAATATAAAAGAAATGATCAAAATTTTTTTAGAGGGACTTTTAGAGTTAGAGGAGAAAATTTAGAAATATTTCCCTCACATTTAGAAGATAGAGCGTGGAGATTAAGTTTAAATTTAAACAAGTTGGAAAAAATTGAAGAATTTGATCCTCTGACAGGGAATAAAACTAACGATTTTTCAATAATTAAAATTTACGCAAATAGTCATTATATTACACCTAAACCGACTATTGATCAGGCTATTAAAGAGATAAAAAAAGAATTAGAGATTACTTTAAAAAAACATCAAGGTAATAATAAATTATTAGAAGCACAAAGACTAAGGGAAAGAACAAAATTTGATTTAGAAATGATCGAAGCTACGGGAACTTGTGCGGGGATAGAAAATTACTCGCGTTTTTTATCTGGGAGAAAACCAGGAGAACCTCCTCCAACATTATTTGAATATTTTCCAGATAATACAATTATTTTTGTGGATGAAAGTCATGTTACTGTTCCTCAACTTAATGGAATGTACAAAGGCGATAGGACAAGAAAAAGCACTTTGGCTGAGTATGGCTTTAGACTACCCTCGTGCATGGATAACAGACCGTTAAAGTTTGAGGAATGGGATTTGATGAGAACTCAAACAATATTTGTATCTGCTACTCCAGGGCCTTGGGAGTTAAAGCAAACAAAAAATAAATATATAGATCAAATTATTCGTCCAACTGGTTTAATTGACCCGCCGGTAGAAATAAGACCAGCAAAAACTCAAGTTGATGATTTAATGCATGAAGCAAAACAAATAGTAAAAAAAGGTTTTAGAATTTTAGCAACGACTTTAACAAAAAAGATGGCTGAAGATTTGACAGAATATCTTCATGAAAATGGTTTGAAGGTTAGGTATATGCACTCTGATATCGACACTTTAGAAAGAATAGAAATTATAAGAGATTTAAGAATGGGAGTGTTTGATATTTTGGTAGGGATAAATTTATTAAGAGAAGGTTTAGACATCCCAGAATGTGCTTTGGTTGCTATACTAGATGCTGATAAAGAGGGATTCTTAAGATCGGAAACATCTTTAATTCAAACTATAGGAAGAGCAGCTAGAAATATAGATGGAAAGGTAATTTTATATGCGGACAAAATTACAAAAAGTATAGATAAAGCTATTAAGGAAACTGACAGGAGAAGAGATAAACAATTAGAGTATAACAAAAAAAATAATATTACTGCGGAGTCAGTAAAAAAGGAAATAAGCGATATTTTAGAATCTGTTTATGAGAAAGATTATGTAAAAATAAGTGAAGGTTCCAATCTTGGTGGTAATCTTAAAAAACACTTAAAAGCTCTAAATAGAAAAATGAGAGATTCAGCTGCTAATTTAGAATTTGAAGAAGCTGCAAAAATTCGCGATGAGATAAGAAAATTAGAGGCAAGTGAGTTGGAGATATCACTCAATCCTAAAATTAATCAATACAAGTTAAAAAATAAAGTATACCCTAAAGGAAGATCAACTATGGGTATGCCAGGCACTAAACCCAGAAAAGCGATTAAAAAATGGAAGCCAAAAAAATAGTAATTACCGGTGGAGCTACCAGGGTCGGAGCCGCTATAGCAAAAAGTTTAGCGGGATACGAAGTAGATATTACTGTTCATTTTAATAAATCTGGAAATTCAGCTAAAAAATTAAAAGAAGAATTAGAAGATTTGGGAAGTAAGGTTTTTTTATTAAAAGCCGACTTGAATAATTCTTATCAAACCCAAAGGTTAATTAGAGATGCATTTAAAAAAATGAACGGTTTAGATTGCTTAATAAACAATGCTTCAATTTTTGAAAATGATAATCTTATAAATTTTAATGATAAGAGCTTTTCAAAACATATGAACGTTAATTTAAAAGCTCCAGCTATATTAACTCAAAATTTCAAAAAATATGTCAAAAATGATTATGGAAATATAATTAATATTATTGATCAAAGAGTTGAAAAGCTAACTCCTTATTTTCTATCTTACACTCTGAGTAAAACGGCTTTAGCAACTCTTACCGTAACATCGGCAATGAAACTGTCGCCAAATATTAGAGTAAATGCAGTATCTCCAGGACCAACATTAAAAAATAAAAGACAAACGGAATCTCATTTTAAAAAACAATGGAAATCAGTTTTGCTAAAAAAGAGAGTAAATTTAGACAATATATGTGATACAATTAAGTTTCTTATAAAAAATGATAATATAACTGGAGAAATAATAAACGTCGATAGTGGCCAAAGACTTGCTTGGTTGACCCCTGATATTATAAACACAAAAGAATGAAGATAGTAAAATTTAAAGAGAAAAAAAAATACAAATATAAAAGAAAAGTTAATATAAAAAACTTAATCTTAAAAGTATCGATAGGCATCCATGATTTTGAAAGAACTAAGAAACAGAGGGTAAGATTTAATCTAGATATAACAACAGACTCGAATATTAAACCAGACAATAATAATCTATTATCAATTGTTAATTATGAAGATACTATAAATAAAATTGAATCTATTGTTGATTTAAAACATCACGAACTTTTGGAGGATTTAGCAGAAAATATTTTTGATGCGATTTTTAAGAATAAAATAGTAAAAAAAGTTAGTCTTAAATTAGAAAAATTAGATATTTTTAAAAAGACTGAGTCAGTAGGAATTGAAGTATCAAAAAGAAGAGATGAATAATAGTTTAGAAATAGGAAAAAAAATAATTAAAGAAAAATTACCACTTGTACCCAAAAATCCAGGTATTTATAAGATGATTAGCGATAGTGGTGAGATACTCTATATAGGAAAAGCCAAGAACATTCCAAACAGACTTAAAAGTTATGTGAGTGAGTCCAATCTGCCAATTAGAACTGAAAGAATGTTGTCTTTAACAAAAAATTTAGAATTCACTACAACTAGCAATGAGAGTGAAGCTCTATTATTAGAGGCAAATTTAATTAAAAAGCATAAACCTAGATACAATATTCTTTTAAGAGATGACAAATCATTCCCCTACATATACATCGGGCATAAAGATAAATGGCCCCAACTAACAAAGTTAAGAGGAAAAAAATCAAGAGACGGTTATTATTTTGGTCCCTTTGCGTCAATAGGTTCTGCAAATTGGACAATAAAAATTCTTCAAAAAATTTTTCAACTTAGAGTCTGTGATGATACCGTGTTTAAAAATAGAAATAGACCTTGTATTCTTTATCAAATAAAAAGATGTTCTGCCCCTTGTGTTAATAACGTTAGCGAAAAAAATTATAAATCTTCAGTTAGTGATGCAATAGATTTTATTTCTGGCAAATCGAGAAGGATTCAAAAAAACCTCTCTAAAGAAATGGAAAAAGCAAGTAAAGAACTTGATTATGAAAAAGCTGCAATTGCTAGAGATAGAATCAAAGCTTTGACACAAATTCAAACATCTCAAAAAATAAATCAAACTAATTTAAATGAAGCCGACGTTATTAGTATATTTAAAGAGTCGGGCAAAACATGTGTTCAGGTATTTTTTTTTAGATCAAAACAAAATTGGGGGAATCAAGCTTTTTTTCCTAAACACGACTCAGATGATAGCATCAAAGATATCTTGTCTTCTTTTATATCTCAATTTTATGAAAATAAAACAATACCTTCTTTAATATTAACTAATTCAGATGTTAAGGATAGAAAGTTATTAGAAAAAACATTTTCTTCAAAAGATAACAAAAATGTGCTGATAAAACATGCCAAATCAAAAGATGAGTTAAATATTTCAAAACTAGCTGAAAAGAATGCGAAACAGGCTTTAACACAAAAGTTGTATCAAACTGAAAGCAACAATGATTTGATAGATAGTTTGTCAAGAAAATTTAATCTAAATGAAAACATAAATTTAATTGAAGTTTATGACAACAGTCATATTCAGGGATCTGACTCTGTTGGGGCTTTAATTTGTTTTAGCCATGAAGGTTTTTTAAAAAAAAGATATAGAAAATTTAATATCAAAAATGAGAAAGTTAAAAGTGATGATTATGGCATGATGAAAGAGGTATTGTTTAGGAGATTTTCAAAAGCAATAAAAGAAAAATCTGGATCTTTATCTTTACCAGAATTAATTATTATAGACGGTGGAAAAGGTCAGTACTCTGTAAGTAGAGAGCTTTTGAATGAACTTGGGCTTCATGATTTGCCTGTTTTAGCAGTAGCAAAAGGTAAAAACAGAAATGCAGGGGAAGAAAAGATTTATCATAAAGGAAAAGAATATTTGCTTAACAAAAATGATCCGCTTTTATTTTTTATCCAAAGGTTAAGAGATGAGGCGCATAGATTTGCAATTAGTACTCATAGAGCCAAAAGAAAAAAAGGGTTAAGCAAATCTTTACTAGATCAAATTCAAGGAATTGGAAAACAGAGAAAACGATCGCTATTAAATCATTTTGGCTCCGCTAGATCTGTGGAATCTGCTAGTTTGGAAGATCTGAAGTCTGTAGAAGGAATTGAAGACAATATAGCTAAGAAAATATATAATTATTTCCACGAATAAATGAAAAATAAAATACCAAATATATTGACTATTGGTCGGATAATAATTGTACCGGTATTTGTGATTTCTTTTTTTCTCCCTGGATTTTATGGAGATTTAATACCCTTTGTTCTTTTTGTTTTAGCAAGCTTTACAGATTATTTAGACGGTTTGTTGGCTAGACTTTTTAAGGAAGAGTCTAAACTTGGTGAAATGTTAGATCCAATAGCAGATAAAATATTGGTAGCTGCTGCACTAATTTTATTAGTTATGAACGGAACAATAAAAAATTATGAAGTGATAGCTGCAATTATAATACTTACACGAGAAATTCTTATATCTGGATTAAGAGAGTTTTTAGCCAAAGTAAGTGTTTCAATGCCTGTGAGTAGTTTAACTAAATTGAAAACTTTTTTACAAATGTTGTCAATATCCATACTTTTAACTGGGGAAAGCGGAAATAAAATTATAAATTTTCAAGATTACAATGCGCAAACTGTAGGAATAATATTGTTGTGGTTATCTTCATTCTTAACTCTCTATACCGCATATGATTATTTGGTAAAAGGTATAGATCATGCGCTTAGTGAAGATGATAAAAAATACTAAGCAGCAGATTTTCTTCTAACTAGATTTTGATAACTTTCAGATAAATCTTTAATCAACTTACATACCTTAAATTGAAATTTATCTATCTGTGATACTGGTGTTACTTCAGCCGCAGTCCCAGTTAAAAAACAACCTGTAAAATTTTTCATTTCATCAGGTTTTATTTTTCTCTCTATAACTTTAATTTTTTTTGATTTTGCAATTTCAATTATTGACCTTCTTGTAATACCATCTAAAAAAGAATCTGGAATAGGTGTATGAAGCTCATCATTTTTTGTTTTAAAAAAAATATTTGCTCCAGTTGCCTCTGCAATATTTCCCTCATGATCTAGCATTAAAGAGTCTGTAAAACCACTTGCTTCTGCCTCATGTTTTGACAGAGTACAAATCATGTAAAGTCCGGCAGCTTTTGTATCCCAAGGTATAGTGTTAGGTGCTGGTCTACGCCATGATGAAATATTAAGTCTGATACCCTCAAGTTTTAATTTAGGATCAAAGTAAGACCCCCACTCCCACGCTGCAATCGCAACATGAATTTTATTTTTTTGTGCAGAAATAGCCATCATTTCACTACCTCGCCAAATTATAGGTCTTACGTATCCGTTGTTTACTTTTTGAATATTTATAATAATTTTACAGGCTTGGTTAATTTCCTCTTGGCTAAATGGAACCTTTATTCCCATTCTTTTTGCTGAATAAAATAATCTATCTGTATGTTCGCTAAGTTTAAATATTTCACCGTCATATACTCTCTCCCCTTCAAAGACGCAGCTTGCATAATGCAAGCCATGATTTAGAACATGGATTTGGGCGTCTGCCCAATCAACGCTTTTTCCATTAAACCAGATTTTACCTGATCTTTTGTCGTAGGGTATGCTTTCCATAAAATTGAATATAACGATTTTTTTGTTACAAAAAAGTATATTTCTTATTACAATAAGTCAATATAACTTACCAATTATGAAACATTTACTTTATCTTAAAGATGAACAAATAAAGGATTTTATTCAATTAATATCTTATGCTTATAGAGAAACGTTTTCTGATCCAAAAGAAATATTAGCAAAAAAATTTTTTGGACCTGCTCATCTAAGAGTATTAAATCTTGTAGAAAGAAATCCTGGTATAAGCCTTGGTGAGCTAATATTTAAATTAAAAGTTACCAAGCAAAGTTTAAATAGAGTTTTAAGAGAACTGCTAAAGTCTAAAATGATAAAACAAATTAAAGATGATAAAGACACAAGGCGAAAAAATCTATTTTTAGATAAAGAAGGTAAGTTTTTTTTTGATAAAGTTTATGAGTCACAAAAAAAAAGGATTTTCGCTGCACTTAGGAACTCTGACCCAGACGCTGTAATTAAATTTAAAGAGGTATTAAAAAAAATAATTAATGGAAAAAAATAAACCACACATTTTAATAGTAGATGATGACGACAGAATAAGAGAGCTTGTTAAGCAATATCTAAATGATAACAATTTCATAGTTTCAACAGCTGATAACGCTGAAAAAGCTAAAAAACAAATTGATCAATTTAGTTTTGATTTAGCCGTATTTGATATAATGATGCCTGGACAAGATGGTTTTGAACTAACTAAAGAAATAAAAAAAAAATTGAATTTGCCGATTATACTTTTAACAGCGCGGGGAGAGTCTGAAAATAGAATTAAAGGTTTAGAGTTAGGAGCTGATGATTATCTAGGAAAACCTTTTGAGCCAAAAGAATTATTGCTAAGAATAAAAAATATACTCTCTAAAAGTACCAAATTGGACATTAAAAAACTTAATATTATAGGAAAAGCAAAAGTTAATTTGAATAAAATGTCAATTGAGTTAAATAATAAAATTAGTAAAATTAATAATGTTGAAAAAAAAGTTTTGCTTGAAATGTTGTCTAGTCCAGGAAAAACTTTTACTAGGTCTCAAATAGGTAGTATTTCAGGTATTTCTCAAGAAAGATCTATTGATGTTATGATCACAAGGTTAAGACAAAAAATAGAGTTAGATCCAAAAAAACCAAAATATTTGCAAACCATAAGAGGTTCGGGATATGTTCTCTGGATTGAATAAATTTTTAAAAATAGTGCTGCCTAAAGGTCTCTTTTATAGATCTTTAATAATTGTTGCAGCTCCAATTATAATTTTACAATTAATTATAACAGTAGTTTTTTTCGACAGTATATGGATCAAAGCAAACAAAGGAATGACCAGATCTTTAGTGGCGGAATTGAAAACCTTGGTAGATATCTATGATAACTATAATAATGAGGCAGAGTTTTTCACTGATATTTACAAAAATAATTTAAATTTTGTTATAAATGTAAAAAAAGAAGAGTTACCAAAAATAATTAGTGAGCGAAAATTTAGTCCAATGGATAGATCTCTAAGAAGAGAGTTAAAATCTACTTTTGGAAATGGAAATTATTGGTTTAGTACAACTAAGTATAAAGATGTTGTTGAACTGAGAATAAAATCTAATAATCAAATTATTCAAGTTATATTTCCAAGAGAGAAAATAGCAACTTCGTCCGTAAGATTATTTATTTTATGGATTACTCTACCCTCTTTCTTTTTAATTTTTATAGCAATAATATTTCTAAAAAACCAAACAAGACCCATAGTTAATTTGGCTAAAGCTGCAGAAAGATTTGGCAAAGGACATTATATTAATGAATTTAGACCCTCAGGAGCGTCGGAGATTAGAAAAGCTTCATATGAATTCGATCGAATGGTAAAAAGGATAAATAGACATCTTAACCAAAGATCTGAGATGTTATCTGGTATTAGTCACGATTTAAGAACACCACTAACTAGATTAAAACTACAAATAGAGATGTTAAATCAAAAGGAATTATCAGAAAAAATGTCTAAAGATATAGATGAAATGGAAAAAATGCTTAATGATTATTTGCAATTTGCAAAAACTCAAGTTCAAGAGAATTCTGTAGCAATTAATTTTAACCATTTTTTTAAAGAAATTGTTAAAGATACAAACAATAAAAATTTACATTTTAGATTAGGAGAGGAGATTGTATTAGTTGCTAGAAAAAATGCTCTAAAAAGATGTTTTGATAATTTTATACAAAATGGGTTAGCATATGGTAAAAATGTTCATATTAGCACTCATAAGTCATTAAATAGATTGATCATTTTAATAGAGGATGATGGGCCAGGTATACCAAGAGATGAATATAGAAACGTTTTTAAACCTTTTTATAGACTAGATAAAAGTAGAAGTTTAAATACTTCAGGGGTTGGATTGGGTTTGTCAATATCCGAGGACATTATTAATTCGCATGGTGGGAACATTCAACTATCTGAAAGTAAGTATAAAGGTCTTCAGGTTAAGATTTCTTTACCTTTTTAGTTTTTTTATTTTTTTTTAATTTTTCAATTTGTTTTTCTTGTTTTAAGACTATTTTTTTTAAGATTTCAAATTCTTCTTTTGAAACTAATTCTAGCTTATTTATTAATTCATCCTTTCTGAATTTAAGATCAGTTAGTATTTCTTTTTTTACATCCTTTGATGTGAGAATTCCATTTTTAATAAATCCGGATAATAATCCTATTATTTTTTCTGAATTGTTCATAGTTTATCTTAATTGATAAGAAATATTTATTCAATTATGTTATAAATTTTAAAATGTATATTCATAATCTTGACCCAGTTTTAATAAGTGTCGGAATTATAGAGATTAGATGGTATTCTTTAGCATATATTCTCGGAATTTTGATAGGATGGTGGTTAGGAAAAAAAATATTAGTTTTCAAAGCAAAAACACAAAATTTTACTCTTAATTTAACTAACTTCGACAATCTCATTTCATATTTAATTATTTCAATAATTATAGGTGGGAGGTTAGGATATGTTATATTTTATAACTTAGACTACTTTATTAGTAATCCAATTGATATTTTAAAAATTTGGGAGGGCGGTATGTCCTTTCATGGTGGTTTAATAGGAGTTGTAGTAGGAACCTATTTTTTCTCAAAGAAATCAAACACTGAAGCTTTTATTTTTTTAGATATAATAGCATGTGTTTCTCCGATAGGATTATTTTTAGGTAGAGTCGCAAATTTTATAAATGGAGAATTATTTGGAAAGCCTACAAATGTTCCTTGGTCAGTTATTTTCAGCAAGACAGATAATATTCCCCGGCATCCATCTCAACTTTATGAAGCTTCTTTAGAAGGAATTCTGCTTTTTATAATATTAATTTCTATAATTTATAATAGAAACTTAAAAAATGGTTTCTGCTCTGGAATCTTTTTAATTTTGTACGGGTTTTTTAGAATATTTTGTGAAAAATTTAGAGAGCCAGACGGGCATTTAGGATATCTATTTGATCTATTTACTATGGGAACTTTTTTAAGTTCAATTATGATATTTGTTGGAACTATAATTTTATTCAGGATAAAAAAATGAAATTTTCAAAAATAATTCCAGTCGACAAATTTATAAATAGAGCTTTGTACGATAAAAAAAAAGGATACTATTTAACTAAAAATCCATTTGGCAAATATGGAGATTTTATAACCTCTCCAGGAATATCACCTTTATTTAGTGAAATGATTGCAATATGGATTATTTCTTTTTGGAACGATTTAGGTTGCCCAAAAAAATTTAATGTTGTTGAACTAGGACCAGGAAATGGGGACCAATGTAGAATTATGATTAAAACTTTCAAAAAATTTCCAAATTTTAATAAATGTTTAAATTTTTTTTTATATGAGAAAAGTAATATTCTTAAAAAATTTCAAAAAAATAAAATTAGAGAACCAAATATAACTTGGTTAAAAAATTTTGATGAGGTTAATAAAGGTCCTGTTCTTTTTTTTGGCAATGAATTTTTTGACGCGATTCCAATTAAACAATTCAAAAAAATGAGGGAAAATATCTATGAAAAATACTTAAATTTTAATAATAGCTCCTCTCCAAAAGAAGTTTTTAAAAAAACAACTCAAAAAAGAATTAGTGAATTAAAAAAATTAAATTTACTTAAGAAAAATGGAATTATTGAGTATCCCGCAAAGGGATTAGAAGAACTAGAAAAAATTATAAAAAAGATTAAAGCTTTAAAAGGAGGTTTGTTATTAATAGATTACGGATTTTTAAAACAACCAAATATAAGTACTTTGCAATCTGTTAGGTTACATAAAAAAAATAGAATTTTTGATAATATTGGGTCAGCCGATATTACATCTTTAGTAAATTTTAATTTATTGCAGAATTTTTTTTTAAAGAAAAATTTGAAAGTTAATAAAATTGTAACTCAAAGTTTTTTTTTAAAAAAAATTGGTATATTAGAAAGAGCTGATATTTTGAGTAAAAAAATGTCATTTAAAGAAAAATCTGATTTATACTTTAGATTAAAAAGACTTTTGAGCCCAGAATATATGGGTAATTTATTTAAAGTTATTTTTACTTATAAAAAAAATAAAAAATTTTTATTAGGATTTATTTAATGTTTTTTTCAAAAAAATTGAGCCAGTTCCACAATCTAAATCATTGTTTTTTTTCAAAAAAAAATGGTGTTTCTGATGGTATTTATAAAAGTCTTAACTGCGGAATAGGATCAAATGATAAAAAAGAAAATGTTGTTAAAAATCTATTTTTAGTTTCGAAAAAAATGAAGGTAGAAAAAAATGATTTAATTTTAATGCATCAAACTCACAGTAATAAAGTAATTATAATTGATGAAAAAAATAAAAAAAATAAAAAAATAGTTACAGATGCTTTAGTTACTGAATTAAAAGGCATATCTCTAGCAGTGTTAACTGCCGACTGTGTTCCAATAATACTATATGATAAAAAAAATCAAATTATTGGATGCATTCATGCTGGTTGGAAAGGAGCTCTTTTAGGTATTATAGAAAATACAATAAATAAATTTAAGGAAATAAAAAAAAATAATCAAATTATTGCTTCTGTTGGACCTTGTATAGGAAAAGAAAGCTATGAAGTAGGAGAGGAATTCTTTCAAACTTTTGTAGATAAATCAGATTTAAACAATAAATTTTTTGAAAAAAAAGATAATAATAAATTTCTCTTCGATATAAGAAAATATGTGGTTAATATGCTTTCTAAAAATGAAGTAATGGAAATAGACAATATAAACTTTGATACTTTTAGAGAATCTGATAATTTTTTTAGTTATAGAAGGTCTAAAAAATTAGGCGAACTTGATTATGGTAGATGTATTTCAGCAGTGAGCCTTGCTAAAAGTTAATTTGTTTGAAAACTTAAAAAAATAAATGTATAAATAACCATATTCTAATGAAGATTTTATCTGGAACAAGCAATCATAGGCTTAGTAAGGATATCTGTAAGCAATTAAAACTCAAATTAGTTAATACAAATATAAAAAGGTTTCCCGATGGAGAAATTTACATTGAGATAAATGAAAATATCAGAGGAAACAGTGTTTTTGTTATTCAATCAACTTCAACACCAGCTAATGATAATTTAATGGAACTACTTTTAAGTATAGATGCTCTTAGAAGATCATCTGCTAAGAATATTACAGCAGTAATCCCTTACTTTGGTTACGCCAGACAGGACAGAAAAGTAGCTCCTCGAACTTCTATTTCTGCAAAAGTTGTTTCAAATTTAATTTCAAATGCTGGAGCAAATAGGGTTGTTACCGTAGATTTGCATGCAGGACAAATTCAGGGTTTCTTTGACATCCCAGTAGATAACTTGTTTACTACACCTTTGTTCGCTAGATACATAAAGAAAAAATTAAAGAATAAAAAATTAATATGTGTTTCACCCGATGTTGGGGGCGTTCAAAGAACTAGAGCTTTAGCTACAAGATTAAAATCAGATTTAGCGATAATTGACAAAAGAAGACCTAGACCAGGAAAATCACAAGTAATGAATATTATTGGTAACGTAAAAGGTAAAGCATGTATAATTGTCGATGACATTATTGATAGCGGAGGTACAATTGTTAATGCCGCTGAAGCCTTAAAAAGAAATGGTGCTACAGAAGTATATGTTTTTATTACACATGCAGTTTTGAGTAAAGATGCTGCAGAAAAGATAAAAAAATCAAAGGTAAAGAAATTAATAATTACAGACTCTATAGATAATTCTAATAAGATAAAAAATAACAAGAAAATAGAAGTATTGTCTATTTCATCGCTAATGGCTGAAGCAATTAAAAGAATTTCTAACTCTACATCAGTCTCAGATTTGTTCAATTAATGCTTGTTTTATTACAAAAGTTAAGTTAAATAGCTCATCCAAATAATAACATGAATAATGTAAAAGCCATAAAAAGAGATAGCGCGTCAGCAGGTGAAATTAATAAGTTGAGAAACGAAGGACTCATTCCAGCAATTTTATATGGTGGTAAAGATCCAAATGCTAAAATTTCAATTGAAAAAAAAACTATAAAAAATATTTTGAATTCTGACTCTTTTCTTTCCACAGTCTTAGAATTAGAAATTGATGGCAAGAAACAAAAAGTTCTAGCAAGGGAAGTTGCCTATCACGTAGTTTCGGATGAACCAATACATATAGATTTTATGAGAGTTGTTTCAGGATCAAAAATAACTATAGAGATACCCGTAAAATTTCAAAATCATGATGACTCTCCTGGATTAAAAAGAGGAGGAGTACTTAATATAGTCAGAAGAAAGGTTGAGCTCAAATGTCCGGCAGATAAAATTCCTGATGATATAGTGATAGATTTAAAAGGGACAGATATTGGAACAAGTATTAAAATTTCTTCTGTAAAGTTGCCAGAAAATGTAACTCCTACCATTGCAGGAAGAGATTTTGTGATTGCAACAGTTGCTGCACCAACTATTGTAAAAGAACCGGAAAAACCTGCAGAAGAGACACCCGCAGAAGGTGCTGAGGGCGAAGTACCCCCTACTACAGGTGAAGGAGGCGAAGTAGCAGCTGCTAAAGATGGTGAAGCTCCTAAAAAAGATGACAAAGGAAAAGGACAAATAGGAGATAAAAAACAAGCTGGAGATAAAAAACCCACACCAGAAAAAAAATCTACGGAAAAAAAATAATTATATATGCTTTTACTAGTAGGATTAGGAAATCCAGGAACTAACAGTACTAACAACCGACATAACATTGGTTTCAAGATTATAGACGCAATTAATCAACATTTTAAACTATCAAAACAAAAACCTAAATTTAAAGGTCTACTAACTACAGGTAATATCGTAGAACAAAAAGTTTACGCTATTAAACCACTTACATTTATGAATAATTCAGGTACAGCTATTAAGGAATTAATTGATTATTTTAAGATAGATTCAAAGGATGTTATAGTTTTTCATGATGACATGGACATTGACTTTGGTAAAATAAAAGCAAAATTTGGAGGAAGTAGTGCCGGACATAACGGTATCGAATCTATCGATAAATTTATTGGGAAAGACTACTCTAGAGTAAGAATAGGTATTGGACACCCTAAAGAAACAAAACGAGTTAATAATCATGTTCTTGAAGATTTTAAGGAAGATGAAGAAGAAAGAATAAAAGAAATAACGGATAACATTATTAAATCAATTCCAACCCTTATTGAAAGAAAAATAGATTTATTTTCTAGTAAAGTTAATCAAAATCTTAATGGGATTTAAGTGTGGTATAGTGGGCTTGCCTAATGTAGGTAAGTCTACATTATTTAATGCGTTAACCGCTTCAAAAAATGCAGAGGCTGCCAATTTTCCATTTTGTACAATAGACCCTAATATTGGTATTGTTGACGTCATCGATGAAAGATTAGATAAATTATCTGAACTCTCAAAATCAAAAAAAAAAATCTATACTAATATTACTTTTGTTGACATAGCTGGTTTGGTTAAAGGGGCCTCAAAAGGTGAAGGTTTAGGAAACAAATTCTTATCCCATATAAGAGAAGTAGATGCAATAATACACCTGGTAAGATGTTTTGAGTCTGATAAAATAACTCACGTAAATTCAAAAATTAATCCGGTTGAGGATTTGGAAACAATCAAAACAGAAATTATTCTCTCAGATATTGATATAATTCACAAAAAATTAGAAAAAGGTAAAAAGAAAGTGCTAAATGAAAAAGAAATAAAAATTCTCAAAGAAAAATTAATCCAACTTAATGAAGGTAATAACATTAAAGTAAATGATGAAAAAGAAGATAAGTTTTTGTCTAGTCTAGGGCTGTTAAGTATAAAGCCAAAAATTATTGTATGTAATATCGATGATAAAAACTTATCAAAAGGTAACTCTTTTACTCGAAATATCGAAAGTAATTATTCTGATGAAAAAATAGTAACTATTTGTGCAGATATTGAGGATAAAATTATGGGCTTAGACAATAAAGAAAGAGAAGCTTTCATGAAAGAAATTGGTTTAAATAAAACGGGTTTAAATCAACTTATTAAGGAGGGCTACGATCTTTTAAATTTAAACACTTTTTTTACCTCAGGTCCTGAAGAAAGTAGAGCCTGGACGGTAAAAAAAAATACTCCAGCACCAAAAGCAGCAAGTGTAATACATACTGATTTTGAGAAAAATTTTATAAGAGCTGAAGCTGTAACTTGTGAAGATTTCATGAAATTCGGAAGTGTAGAGAAATGTAAAGAGAATGGTAAGCTAAGAATTGAGGGTAAAGATTATATAGTAAAAGATGGCGATGTTTTATATTTCCGTGTCAATCCTTGACCAAATTTTTTTCATACTAAAATAAACTAAGATAGTAAGTATAATTAAAAATATAATTACTTTAAATCCCATTTTATGTCTTGCTTCTAAATGAGGTTCAGCCGCCCATGTCAGAAAAGCAGTTACATCTTTTGCCATCTGTTTTTCAGTGGCATTGGTACCATCAGAATATGTAATAATACCTTCCATAAGAGGTTTTGACATCTTAATTTTTTTTCCTTCCATGTATTTATTGTAATACACACCGTCATCTAATTTTATGCCTGAAGGAGGATCCTCGTATCCCATAAGGACAGAGTAAATATAATCTGAACCACCCTTTCTAGATTTAACTAAAACTGACATATCAGGTGGGTATGCCCCGCCATTTGCTGCGGTTGCTGCCTCTACGTTAGGATATACAGACGCGAACCTATCAGAAGGCCTACCAGGTCTCATAAACATTTCGCCTTGGCTATCAGGGCCATCAGTAATTTCAAAGCTTGCTGCTATATTTTTAACTTCACTTTCACTAAATTCAGGTCCACCTTTTTCTCCAAGATTTCTATAGCTTAAAAGTCTCATAGAGTGACATGAGGCACATACTTCATTATAAACCTGATATCCCCTTTGAAGAGATGCCCTGTCAAATTTTCCTGTAATTCCTTTAAAAGACCAATCAGGGCTTAATAATTTTATTTTTTCAGCAGCATTAGAAGAAGTAAAAGAAAAAAGAATTAATAAAGTTAAAAAAAATCGTAAATTTATTTTACTCATTTTTTATTTATTTTATCACTTTTCATCATTTCTGGTTTAGGCATGCCTCCAAAAACTGGTTCTGAAATACTGAGTGGCAGTGGATCAGTTTTTTCCACCCTGCTTAAAAATGGTAAAATTACTAAGAAATGTAAGAAATAATATGATGTACCTACTCTAGCAATTAATAAATATAAGCCCTCAGCAGGCATTGCCCCAACATATCCTAAGGCTAGAACATCTATCATTAATACCCAAAAGAAAATTCTATAAATTGGTCTAAAAACTGCAGACCTAACTTTACTTTTATCTAACCAAGGTAGAGCCAATAAAATAAAAATTGAACCAAATAATAGAATAACTCCACCAAGTTTATCTGGTACTGATCTTAAAATTGCATAAAAAGGTAAAAGGTACCACTCTGGAACAATATGAGTTGGAGTTACCAAAGGATTGGCTTGAATATAGTTATCCGGGTGCCCCATTACATTAGGTGAGAAAAAAATAAATCCCGAGAAAATAATTATGAATATTAATAAAGCAAATAGATCTTTGATTGTAATATACGGATGGAAAGGAACTGTATCTTTAGAAGGTTTTTTAATATCAATTCCAATTGGATTATTATTTCCAGGTACATGCAAAGCCCAAATATGCAAAATTACTAAACCCAGTATTATAAATGGAAATAAGTAGTGAAGACTAAAAAATCTTGTTAAAGTAGGATTATCTACTGAATATCCGCCCCACAACCAGGTAGTTATACCCTCCCCAACAAACGGAATTGCGCTAAATAAATTTGTTATAACTGTAGCTCCCCAAAAGCTCATCTGACCCCAAGGTAAAACGTAGCCCATAAACGCAGTAGCCATCATTAATATATAAATCAACATACCTATAATCCAAATAACCTCTCTTGGTGATTTGTATGAACCGTAGAATAATGCTCTAAAAATATGAATATAAACTGCAAGAAAAAACATCGATGCTCCATTAGAGTGAATGTATCTTAAAAGCCAACCATAATTAACGTCTCTCATTATATGTTCTATACTGTCAAATGCCAAATCAGCATGGGCAACATAATGCATAGCTAAAACAAGCCCGGTTACTATTTGGGTAACCAGACAAAAAGTTAAAATTCCTCCAAAAGTCCACCAGTAATTTAAATTTTTTGGAGTAGGATAATCTTGCAGATGGGCGCTAAGAGTTAAAAGTGGAAGTCTGTCATTAAACCACTTACCGAATTTTGACGATGGAACATATGGTGTATCGCTCATTTATGAGTTATCCTATCTTAATTGTATTGCTGTTAACGAATTCATATTTTGGTATTTCCATATTTGTTGGCGCAGGACCCTTTCTAATTCTTCCAGAAGTATCATAGTGAGATCCGTGACACGGACAAAACCAACCTTTGTATTCCCCTTTATCTGCTAAAGGCACGCATCCAAGATGTGTGCAAACTCCTAGCATAACTAGCCACTCAGATTTTTTTACTCTTTCTTCATCTTTTTCTGGATGTGGCAACTCACTTAAGTTAACTTTTTGTGCCTCTAGGATTTCTGATTCAGTTCTTCTTTTAATAAATACTGGTTTGCCTCTCCATAAAACTGTAATTGATTTTCCAGGTTCAATTTGACTAATGTCAACCTCCGTGGTTGCCAAAGCCTTAACTGACCTGTCAGGATTCATTTGGTCTACTAATGGCCAAATAACAGCGCCTATACCCACTGCTCCTACTGTATAGCTAGCTGTGTAGAGAAATTCTCTTCTATTTGTTTTTTTTTCTATTTTATCCATATAAGATATTTACAATGTTAATGATTAAATAAAACTAAATTCTCAAATTTACAAGGGTCAGAAAGACACATAAAATTAAAAAAATGATTAATATAGCTCTATATAAACCAGATATACCTCAAAATACAGCTGCAATAGTGAGATTAGCTGCATGTTTAAATCTCAAAATACACATAATTGAACCATGCGGGTTCAACCTAGACGATCCCAGATTTAAAAGGGTTGCAATGGATTATATAAAAATCTCAAAAATTGTAAGATATAAAGACTTTAAAAGTTTTGTGAAAAAAAATTCAAAATCTAGAATAATATTGATGACCACCAAAGCAAAAAAGTTTCATCATATCTTTAAATTTAAAAAAAAAGATATTTTGCTTTTCGGTAGAGAAAGTTCTGGGGTGCCAAATGAAATACATCACAAAATTAAGAATAAAATAAAAATAAAAATGTCTATTAAAGCTAGATCACTAAATATAGCTATGGCAGTAGCAATTGCATCTTCTGAAGCTTTAAGACAAAATAACTCTTTATAAATTATGAAAATTAAAAAAAAACAAGAAATTGTTAAAAACTGGTTTTTAGAATTACAGAATATTGTGTGCAAGAATATAGAACAACTTGAAAAAGATTTTGGATCAAATGCGAAATTTAAAAAAAATAAATGGAAATATGGAGAATATAGAACAATTAAAGGAAAAGTTATAGAAAAGGGAGGAGTAGCTTTTTCAAATGTTGTTGGAAAATTTTCAAAAAAATTTGCAAAAAAAATACCTGGAGCAAAAAATAGTTTAAATTTTTGGTCTTCTGGTGTCTCAGTAATTCTACACCCCAAAAATCCAAGAGTCCCAGCGATTCACTTTAACACGAGGTTTATTTGTACTAAAAAAAGCTGGTTTGGGGGAGGTATAGATTTAACTCCATGTTTAAAAGATGAAAATGAAAAAAAATATTTTCATAATAAATTAAAAAAGATGTGTGACCTTCATAACCTTAAATATTACAGTAAATATAAAAAATGGTGTGACGAATATTTTTTCTTACCACATAGAAAAGAACCCCGCGGAATAGGTGGTATTTTCTTTGACTATAAAATGGATAACTGGGAAAAAGATTTTTTATTTGTTAAACATGCGGGCTATGTATTTAATGAAATTATTCATGGAGCAATAAGTAAGAAAATGTTTTTAAAATGGTCAAAAAAACAAAAAGAAATTCAAGCATATAAAAGAGGAAGATATGTGGAATTTAATTTACTTTATGACCGAGGTACAAAATTTGGATTAAACAGTGGAGGAAACCCTAATGCTATATTAGTATCTTTGCCTCCTTCGCCAAAATGGAAATAATATGGAAAAAGAACCTATAACAGTCTCAGGATTAAAAAAAATCAAATTAGAACTAGAAGAATTAAAAAATATTAAAAGACCTAAAATTGTTTCGGCAATAGCTGAAGCCAGATCTCATGGTGATCTTAAAGAAAATGCTGAATACCATGCTGCCAAAGAGCAACAAGCTCAACTCGAAAGTCGGGTGATAGCCATTAATGACATTATCGCAAGAGCAAATGTTATAGATGTTACCAAAATTGAAAATAATGGAAATATTGTATTTGGTTCAACAGTAAATCTCAAAGATTTAGAGACTGAAAAAAAAATAAAATATAAAATCGTAGGTCAAGATGAAGCTGATGCATCTAAGAACCTTATTTATTTTAAATCTCCAATAGGAAAAGCTCTTATTGGAAAAAAAATTGAGGATTTGATTGCTGTAAAAACCCCTTCTGGAGAAAGAAATTTTGAAGTTTTAAGTGTCGAGTATGTTTAATTTTTTTCTTTTTCAATAATTGTAGAAATATCTTTTTCAGACAACCTGTAATCATTTTCAACCCAATTTTTTTCTAATTTTTTTAAGATTGAACCAATTCTTCTTCCTTCAGAAAAACCTTTGTCTATCAAAAATTTTCCGTTAAAGGGAAATCTTGGAATTTTTATTTTTTCTATATTTTTTATCAATTTTGTCAAATCTTCATAACTAAAATTTTTGTTTACAAAAAAAATTAATATTGCAAGATTTTTGATATCCTTCTTGCCAGAAAAATAAATATTTTTTTTTAGATTATTTTTAAAAAAATTTTTATCTATTCTAGACTCTTTTAAATTACTGGCCAAGATATCTAAGTGCTCTTTAAGTAGATTTGAAATTTTGTACTTATGACAAAAATACTCATGATTATTTGTATCATCTAAAAGCATAACTGCTAGCATCATTTTCGTATCCAATTTTTTGAATCCTTTTTTAATCAATAAGTCTTCTTTGTTTAGACGACCCAAATTTTTTAATTCTGGGAAAATTTGAGAAAAAATGTCTTTTAATTCGTTATATTTAAGAATATTTTTAAAATTTTTAAGTGATATTATCTTTAAAAGTTCCTGAAGAATTCTCTCTTTTGAAATTTTTTTAATTCCATTTAAGTTTAATTTAATTGCCTCGATAGTTGAAGGCTCAAAGGTCTTATGCTCGTATTTTAAAACAAATCTTATAAATCTAATTATTCTTAAGAAGTCTTCCTCGATTCTTTTACTAGGATCTCCAATAAATTTAACAATGTTGTTCTTTAAATCTTTTACGCCTAATTGAGGATCAAAAATTTTTCCTTTTCTATCTAAATAAATTGCATTAATTGTAAAATCTCTTCTTTCGGAATCTTGTTGCCAATCTTCAGTAAAAGAAATTTCTGCATGTCTTCCATCAGTTTTAACGTCTCTTCTTAAAGTGGTAATTTCAAATTTAGAATTATTTAGTAAAAGAGTTATGGAGCCATGCTCTACCCCAGTTTCTAATACTCTAATTTCAGTGTCTTTAAATTTTTCTTTTATTTCTTCAGGAGTGTAAGTAGTAGCGATATCTATGTCATTAATTTCTTCTCCTAGAATATAATTTCTTACACAACCTCCCACAAACATGGCTATTTTTTTTTCCTCGGGATTATTTTTGTAAAGAATATCAAAAATCTTCGATATATTTTCAGACTTATAAAAAGGGGAGAAAAAATTTCTTATTTTAATAATAAAATTCTTATTTAAAGATTGTTTATTCATTTTTTTGGCTGGGGCACTAGGATTCGAACCTAGGATGGTGGTACCAAAAACCACTGCCTTACCGCTTGGCTATGCCCCAACATTATCGGTTTGATATATCATAAATTTAGAAAATTAAATAGTTTTTGCGACAACAGTCCAATATTTTGGGAATTTCTTTTTAATTCTTTTATGTGCCAATTTAGCAGACTTCTCCGTTTTAAAAATTCCATAACAAACTGAGCCAGAGCCAGTCATTCTAGAAAAATAACATTCTCTCTGAATAGAGACAAAGTTTAAAATTTTGTTAAGGTTTTGAAATTTATTAATAACTATATCCTCTAGTTCATTTCTTTCTTTTCTTATCATGTTTATAAATTTAGTTTTTGATTTAATCTTAGCAAAATTGACATTTGATGAGGGTGTAAATTTTTTAACTTTTGAATAAATTTCTTTGGTTGAACATCTAAAAAAAGGATAAATCAAAACAAAATTTAAATTAAAATTAATTTTATGATTCTTTATTGTTTTAAGATTTTTAACAAAAGTACTTTTGGTAAAAAAAAGATTTAAGTCTGTTCCAATTTTATTTGTAAAAATTTTAATATCTGTTTTTTTTAAATTATCTTTGGTAAAATATTTTAACAGATATACTGCATTACTTGTGCCGCCTCCCAAACCAGAAAATACTGGAATTTTTTTTTCTATAATAATTTTGAAATATTTTTTTGAATTGATTAAGTTTTGAGATCTTAAAACTGAAAGAGTATCCAAAACAGAATTATTTGATTTACTTACAAATTTTTTAAATTTACCCTTAAAGATAATAATATCTTTTTTTTCTTTTGTTTCTGAAATTTTTATATTGTCATACAAATTCAATTGGACAGAGTATGTTTTGATGTCATGTAATTGAGTTTTAAGTTTTTTTAAAATTTTAAGGAACAGATTAATTTTACAGTAAGATTTAATTCTTTTTTCCATTTAATAATTTATCCTTGTTAAATATAGACCATGCGCTGGAGCTGGAGAAGCGCATAGAGATCTTTTTTTTGAGTAAAAAACTTTACTAAAATATTCATAATTCCATTTTCCTTCTCCAAGCTGTTTTAAAGAACCCACCATTGATCTAACTTGTTGTTGTAAAAAAGATCTAGATACAAAAGTTAGAACTATTTTATTTTTGTTTTTTTTAATACTTATCTTTTTTAAGGTTCTTATTGGAGACTTAGCACTACAAGATGATGATCTAAATGTGGAAAAATCATGCGTGCCTAACAAAAGATTTGCTCCTTTTTTCATTAAAGCAATATTAATTTTATTTTTTATATGCCATGCCTTGTTCATTTCTATAGCTAGGGTTGCGGCACGATTTATAATAAAATATTTATAAGTCCTGTCTTTAGCGCTATGTCTTGCATGAAATTTTTTATTTCTCTTTTTAATATCTAAAATAGAGATTGGATACTTTTTTAAAAAAAAATTCAAAGAGTTAATCGTATAATTTTTTTTTATAATTTTTTTATTTATTCTAAAATGTGCTGATTGTTCAGTAGCATGAACTCCGGCATCTGTTCTTCCTGATCCCATTAACGTAATTTTTTTTTTAAAAAAATTTGATAAAACAGTTTCCAAAACCTCTTGAACTGAAAGACCATTTTTTTGACGTTGCCAGCCTACAAAATTTGTTCCTAAATATTCAATTTTAATTTGATAAACAAACATCAATTTATTTTTTGTCCAGTTTTAATTTGATTACCAATTAAAAATTTTTCTAATAAAAGTTTATTTTTACCTTCTTTTTGTATTTCTAGAACTTTAATTGAGTAATCACTGCAAGCGATTGTGAGTTCATCATCCATCGTATATCCAGCATTTCCTCTAACCTGAACAATTTTAGCCCTCCAAACTTTATAACGAATATTTTTATGTTCAAACCATGCTCCTGGCTTAGGATTTAAAGCGTTTATTTTTGCTAATATTTTTTTTGCACTTTCGCCCCATATAATCCTACTTTCATTTTTAGATATTTTTTTTGCATAACTTGCCTGGTTATGATCTTGCTCTTCGTATTGTATCTTATTTTTTTCAATTTTTTTAATACATTCAATCATATTTTTTGCTCCAAGCTCAGACAAAATTAAAGATATATTTTTTGTGTTAGATTTTTCATCAATCTTAATTTTTTCTTGAAGCAAAACAGGTCCTGCATCAAGTTGTTCAACTATCTTCATTATACTAATACCTGTTTCATTATCTAAATTCATTATTGATCTTTGAATGGGTGCTGCGCCTCTCCACTTTGGTAAAAGTGAAGCGTGTATATTTATAAAATCAATATTAGCAAGCTCAAGATATCTTTTTGGTATAATTTTACCGTACGCTACAACTACTACTAAATCTGGTTTTAAACTTTTAAAATAATTGAACTCAAAATCTGAATCTAGATCTTTTGGTGTTCGTACATTAAGAGTGTTTTTTTTTGCAAATTTTTCGATTGCTGATGGATTAACTAATTGACCTCTATTTGATTTAGTTGGAGGTTGTGAATAGACAGCTAAGATTTGATAATCAGACTCAATTAAAGAATTTAAAGTGGGAATTGAGAACTCTGGTGTTCCCATAAATATTATTTTTTTTGACATTAAATTATTGAATTATACTACTATTCTTTCTATAGACTGTTTTTGTTTTTTTAATTTTTTTATAATCATAGATTTTTTTAATTTAGATAAATAATCTATAAACAAAACACCGTTTAAGTGGTCTACTTCATGCTGAATACAAGTCGATAACAAACCTTTAGCTTCTAACTGTTTTTTTTTTCCGTGAAAGTCTATGTATTCTATTTTACACTCTGCAGGCCTCTGGACTTCAGCAAACTGACCTGGCAATGAAAGACAGCCCTCTTCATATGTAGATGTTTGATCAGATCTATCTATTATCTTAGGGTTGATTAAAAATAGGGGTGATTTGTCTCCTTCTTTTTTAGATACATCAATTACAACTAATCTTTTCAGGATTCCTATTTGAATAGCTGCTAAACCTATACCAGGAGCTTTATACATCGTCTCGAGCATATCATTCATTAACTTTCTTAACTCATCATTTACGTCTTCCAAAGGCTCACATTTTTTTCTAAGTATTGGGTCCGGCTCTATCAAGATCTTTCTTATAGTCATAGCGGAAATATATTAATTTCTTTGGGGTAGTGCTACAGTTAATACTTTGTTTCTAAATTTTATAAGTTTTGCCTTATTCAATATGTGAACTATGAAATAAACAGTTTCTGGATCAAGTTCTGATATTTCATCTTCACCTATAATTTCAACAAATTTTAGGGCTAATAAACCTGATTCTTCATTGTCTGTTAAGCTTAATAAGTTTTGTGGAACGCTGTATTTTTTTGAGATTTCTTTAAAATTTATTTCTTCTGGTATAGATATTCCATCACTATTTAAAGACTCAATTAAAGCTAAATCTTTAGCAGAAAAAAAGTAATTTCTATTTTTTTTAATCTTTTTATATATATTTTTAAAATTTTTTTGTAATTTTTGCTTAGATAAATTTTCCTCGGTATAATATTTTATAACTTTAGATCTGTGTAAAATTTTATCATCATATTTTATTTTCCCTAACTGATATACTTCATCAGAAATAATATTTTTTTTCACTGTTTCAAGATATGATTTTGGAATATCAAATTCATCTAGCTCTTTTAGTCTATCGCTAAGAAATTTAGTATAAACATTTGATAGGTTATCTTTTTTGAATAAATTTTTTAATAAAAATAATAACTTAATTTTATTTTCAGTATTGTCGGATAATAAAAATTTTTGAAAAATTAAAGCTCTAGAGTCTATTCCGTCCAAAGACTGGTAAATACCATCTGCATTTATTAAGCTGTTAAGGTCAAACGGAATTCTTTTGTATATTTCAAATATCTTGATTTTATCAAATGTATCATTATTAGCAGCCGTTTCTAAGCTGCTTATTTTTGTTCTATCCTCAAGGTCTTCAACTTTTAAAAGGTTAGCAGCATTCATGTATTCCCAAATGTATTTATTAGTCTTCTCGTTTGGTTCATAATTAAAGTCAGTTATAGTTATAGAGGACAAGTAAAAATTTAGTAAATTATCATCTTTAATTTTTTTACTAGTATTTTGATCAATGCCTAGTAAGAAATTAATTTTATTATCAAAAAATTTATCTGACAAACGCTGTTCTTTTAAAAGATCAAAAACTAATTGGGCTTCATTTTTTTTGTCATTAAATATCAAACAATAAATTTTAAATTTTTCTAAATATGAATCTTTTATTTCTTTACTGATGAAATTAGATTTTTCACATCCTTCTTTTAAATCTGCTTTAGCAATATTTTTGTCTACCAAATATTGTATTATTTTTTTCTTCCCTGTGAAATTTTCATTCTTATTTAAAAAATTTTCTAATAAATTAACTTTGTCATTCTTAATTAACCAATTAATTTTCAGATTCAAAAAATCTTCTTCGGACATTCCTTTGGGTAAGTATGAATATGTCATTATAGTCTCGGTAAAAATATCTTCTGCTGATTTTGATAGATTAATTTTATTTATTCTTTTAAATACAGACTTAATATCTTCCCCGTTAGTGTTTGACCACATATTTAAAGAGAAATTATTTTTTTGAGGATCAAAAATACCATAAAGATTTTTTTCTTCATTTTCTAGGCTAATATTTTCTGTAATTTCTATGTTGCTATTTAAAATTTTATTATTATTAATTTTTTTCTCAACTTCAATAGTTTGGTTTGATTTTTCTTCATTGGAAATATTTATATTTTTATCTTTATTTTTTTTCCATATATCAACTGATTCCTCAGCTAAAATAGCATTTGAAAAAAAAAGTGTAAAAAAAAATATATTAAGATATCTACTTAAGTTTAATAATCTCATTAGTAATATCTTTTTCAATATTATTTTTCGGCGATGGAAAATTTATTTGGTTAAGCAAAAATATGACAAAAATAATAAATAAACAAGCTATAAGGATTTTAATTAATTTTTTTCCTAACGATTGTCCGATACTATCTTGTTTTTTGAATTTAAGTTGCATAGTCATAAAATATATTTAAACTCAATAAATAAGACAAATTTGTGATAAATCAAATTATTAATTAGGACATTATTTGAAAAAAAACCTTGTTTTAACTGGAATGATGGGCGTTGGAAAATCCACCGTTGGAAGATTTTTGTCAAAAAAGTTAAAAATGAGATTTATTGATTTAGATAGTGTTATTGAAAAAAAAACATCAATGAAAATAAAAGATATATTTAAAAAAAAAGGTGAGAAGTATTTTCGAAATTTGGAAAGAAGAATTGGCATTGAAAGTCTTAGGAAAAGAAACTCTATAATAGCTTTAGGAGGAGGAGCTTTCATTGACACTCACATCAGAAAAATTGTGTTACGAAACTGTATAAGCTTCTGGTTAGACTTAAAAGCTGAAGATGTAATAATTAGATCTAAAAATTTAAGAAAAAGACCACTGCTTAATAAGTCTAATTTGAAAGATACATATAACAATATTTATGAAAAAAGAAAAAAAGTGTACAATCTAGCAGACTTCAAGATAGACTGTTCAAAGATTACCAAAACAGATCTTTCTGAAAAAATTATTAATATTTATGAAAACAAAATTACTAAAAATTAAAACAACAGAGTCTAACTACTCAATAATTATTGGCAATAAAACTTTAAACTCTCTTTCAAAAAAGATTAAATTATTATGTCCAAAAACTAAAAAAATTGCTGTTATCATAGACAAAAAGGTTCCTATAAAATTTAAAAATAAAATTAAAAAATTGTTAAAAAATTATCAGGTTTATATATTTGAATGTAAGTCTAGTGAGAAAATAAAATCTTTTTTATATGCAAATAAACTTGTTGAAAAAATATTATCTAAGAATTTTAATAGATCAGATACGTTAATAGCTGTTGGGGGAGGCGTTGTAGGAGATCTTTCAGCTTTTATAGCAAGTATTGTAAAAAGAGGAATAAATTTTATTAATATTCCAACTACATTGCTTGCACAGGTCGACTCTTCAATTGGAGGAAAAACTGGCGTAAATTCAATTCATGGAAAAAATTTAATTGGCTCATTTTACCAACCAAAACTTGTTTTAATAGATGTATCTTTCTTGAATAGCTTGCCGAGAAGAGAGATGGTTTGTGGATTTGCTGAAGTATTAAAACACTCTTTAATTTTAAACACTAATTTATTCAAATTGTTAGAAGAAAAATCAAATAAAATATTAGATAACAGAGAGCTAAATTTAATTTCTTTAATAATTTACAAAAGTTGCAAAGTTAAACTATTTTTTGTTAAAAAAGATTTTAAGGAAAAAAACTTAAGGATGATTCTAAATTTTGGTCATACCTTTGCTCACGCTATAGAAGCCGAAAGTAGATTTTCTGGGAAAATAAATCATGGAGAAGCAGTTTTGATGGGAATGATGTTAGCAATTAAACTTTCTGTAACAAAAAAAATATGCTCAAATCAAACGCTAGTTAAAGTTTCTAAAATTTATAAAAAAAATAATTTATTATCTAAATTTAATAGTTATCTGAAAAAGAAAAATTTTAAAAAATTAGTTTATTATATGACAAATGATAAAAAAAATAATGATAAACAAATAAATTTAATTTTATTAAGAAAAATAGGCAAAACTACTATGCCAGGAAAGTTTAAATTTTCGTCAATACAATTAAAAAAATACTTGCCAAATTTATTTAATTTTAATTTCCAATGAGTGAATTTTAGTTTTTAGTTCATCTTTAAGAATTTTCATTATATTTCTTTGAGCATCAATTTTATTCAAAGATTTTAAAAACTTTGACTCTATTTCTATATATAGGTGACATTTATCAGCTTTATAAAATTTGTGTTTTTTATGTTTAAAGGAATTGTCTATAATTTTTATATTTTCTAAATTAATATTTTTTTTTATTCTTTTTTCTATAAAATCTATATAATTACTCATTATATAATTTTACTATAAAAATTAAAAAATAATATGAAAATTATTTGTGATTGGGAAAACTGTAAAGAGATAGGAGCCTATAAAGCTCCAGTAGAAAGAGATAACAGTAGGAAATATAAACTTTTATGTCTAAAGCATATTAAAATTTTTAATAAAAAATGGAATTATTTTGCCAATATGAACGATGAAGAAATTGAATATTTTGTAAAATCTGATTTAACTTGGCACAAACCCACTAAAAGTTTTGGATCATCAGAAAATTTTTTCAATATTTTATGGAATAATGCCCTAGAAGATAAGTTAAATATTTTCAGATCATCTAGCTATAAAAATTTTAAAAAAACCAAATTAACAAGTACTGATTTAGATGCTTTAGATATAATGGGTTTAAAACATGAAGCAAAATGGGAGGAAATCCAAAAAAAATTTAAATCTCTTGTAAAGAGATATCATCCTGATAAAAACGCAGGTAGTAAAAAATTTGAAGATAAACTAAAAAAAATTACTTTAGCTTATAGCCAATTGAAAAAAACAATAGGTAAAAAATAATGAACAATATCTTAGTAGATCAAAAGCCAGATATAAAAATTTCTGTAAAACAAACTTTTGGAATAAACACCCAAATGGAAATAGACGGTTTCGGAAAAAAAAATGAATATGTTCCAAAGATTGATCAAGATTACAAATTTGATAGGGATACTACTTTAGCAATATTGTCAGGATTTGCTTTCAACAAAAGAGTTTTGATTCAAGGTTACCATGGCACTGGTAAGTCAACACACATAGAACAAGTAGCCGCTAGACTTAATTGGCCTTGTGTGAGGGTTAATTTAGACAGTCACATAAGTAGAATAGATTTAATTGGAAAAGATTCAATAGTAATTAAAGAGGGCAAACAAGTAACAGAATTTAAGGAAGGGATTTTACCTTGGTCGATCCAAAATCCTGTTGCTTTAGTTTTCGATGAATATGACGCTGGCCGACCAGATGTAATGTTTGTTATCCAGCGTGTTCTAGAAAATGAGGGAAATTTTACACTCTTAGATAAAAATAAAGTTTTAAAACAGCATAATTATTTTAGAATGTTTGCGACTACTAACACTGTTGGGCTTGGAGACACAACAGGACTATATCATGGTACTCAACAAATTAATCAGGGACAAATGGATAGATGGAACATAGTCACAAGCTTAAACTATCTTCCCTTCGAAAAAGAATTTGAAATCATATTAGCTAAAAATAAAAGTTTTAATAATAAAGACGGAAAAGAAAAGTTGTCGAATATGATTAAGGTTGCGGATTTAACGAGAAAAGGTTTTATAAACGGGGACATATCAACAGTAATGAGTCCAAGAACTGTTCTTCATTGGGCTGAAAATACTAATATATTTAAAGATCAAGGTTACGCTTTCAGAGTTACTTTTTTAAATAAATGTGATGAAATTGAAAAAAAAATAATTTCTGAATATTATCAGAGATGTTTTGGGGAAGATTTACCTGAGTCTTCGGTTAATGTAACTATTTCATAAAGTGGAAAAAAAAGAAGATTTAATAAAAGATTTTAAGACAGCTTTAGCATCGACTACTAAATCTGTTTCAAATCTTGATAATATAGAAATTATTTTTGGTAACCAAGTTCTTAAAACAGAAAAAATAGTTATTAAGCTACCGGAGTTAGAAAATTTCAACGATAAAATTAATTATGTAAAAGCCAGAGCAATAGCGGATTCGGAAGCATTAAAAATTAAACATAGTAACAATGAAATATACAAATCCTTAGAACCTACAGGAAATATTTCAAAAAAATTATTTTCAATGGCAGAGAAAATTAGATACGAAAAACTTGGTTCATTGGAGTTTAAGGGAATAGAAAAAAATATTAATAATTTTTATTATCAAAGGCTAAGTAATTTAAACGATCAAAAAAAATCGGAAAAATTTGCCCTGGCATTTGAAAATTATTTAAGAACTAATTTTTTTAATGTAAATAATGATTCCAAAGTGGATAAAATTTTTAAAAGTTTTAAAAAGAATTTTGATGTAAGTCTGAAGAATAAATTAAAAATTCTTAGTAATTCATTTCAAAATCAGAAAAAATTTAATTCAATAATTGCAGAATTAATTTTGGAAATGAACATAAATGAGGAATTTGAAAAAGAGGAGAAAGATACAGAAGATCAAGATGAGAAAAACAATAATAATTTCCAAGAAAATGAGCAAAAAACAGAAGGAAAACGAGAAGAAGAAAATGAAATGTCAGTAGAGTCGAGTATTCCTGAAGTAGAAAACTTTTCGAGTGATTCTGATGAAAATGAAATGAGTCTTGAAGTAGAAGATTCATTTAAACCTAAAAGACAGGGAAAAAAAATTAAAAATGATTTTGGAAACAAAAAATATAAAGCTTATACAAATGAATTTGATGAAATTATTAAAGCAGAAGATTTAGAAAATGAGGCAGAATTAACTAGGCTTAGACAAAACCTTGACCAACAACTTTTACAATTAAAAAGTTTTATCTCTAAATTAGCAAACAAACTACAAAGAAAACTTTTAGCAAAACAGAATAGATCTTGGGATTTTGATTTAGAAGAAGGGCTTTTGGATAACTCAAAACTGACACGAATAATAATAAATCCATTTAATTCTCTTTCATTTAAAAAAGAAAAAGATTTTGAGTTTAAGGATACGTTGGTCACTATACTAATAGATAATTCAGGATCTATGAGGGGTAAACCTATTTCTGTTGCAGCAATTTGTGCTGACATACTTTCAAGAACACTAGAGAGATGTTTAGTTAAAGTAGAAGTTTTAGGATTTACTACTAAACATTGGAAAGGAGGTTCTAGTAGAGAAAAATGGATGAATAATCAAAAACCTAATTTTCCAGGAAGATTAAATGATTTAAGGCATATAGTTTACAAATCTGCCGATACTCCATGGCGGCAAGCAAAAAGAAATATGGGATTAATGTTAAAAGAAGGGCTCTTAAAAGAGAATATAGACGGAGAAGCACTTAAGTGGGCATTCAACAAAATGTTAAAGAGAAAGGAAGAAAGAAAAATACTAATGGTTATATCAGATGGTGCCCCGGTTGATGACTCGACTTTGTCGTCTAATTCTAGCGACTATCTAGAAACAGATTTAAAAAATACTGTAAAATGGATAGAAAATAATTCTGCTATTGAACTTTTAGCGATAGGTATCGGTCATGATGTTACTAGATATTATAATAAGGCGGTTAAAATAGCTGATGTACAAGACCTTGGAGATGTAATGATTAATCAACTAACAGAATTATTTACTAAAAAATCCAAAATTACCTCAATTCATTAAATTTAATTTAAGTTACTTTGAGTTCTATATTCAGAAATATCTGAAATTTTGTATAGAAGCATTCTAAATGGTATAAGCATTAATATCGTTATGAATAATTTAACACAAAGATCTCCTAATGATAATGAAATCCAATTTACGCTAGTGCCGTAAAATGAAATAGAGAAAAATAAAAAAGTATCTATTATTGAACCTGTTGTAGAAGAAATAAATGGAGCTACATACCACTTTTTATTTTTTCTGAGTAAATCAAAAGTTATGATATCTAAATTTTGAGCTACTAAAAAAGCTACACCTGACCCTAAAGCTACTCTAATTGATATCAAATCTGAGAAATTTGTGGAAATAAATAAAGTAATTAAAATTCCAATTATAAATCCAATGTAAACAATTTTTCTTGCCGGAACTTTTCCATATGCTCTATTCGCTAAATCTGTAATCAAAAATGTGATAGGGTAGCTAAATGCACCATAGGTTAAGATTTTTTCAAGACCAAAATATTCGAAAGGAAATTGAACCAGATAATTAGAAAGTATAACTACTAAACCCATTAAAATAGACAAGGTTATGAATAGCTTATCAGACTTCATTTTGGACAAATTAGTTTCTTGCTAAAATTGAAACTTTGATTTTTTTAACTCTTTTAGAAAGTTTAGCACTCTTAGCTGTTTTAAGAAATTTGTCTAACCCGCCTTTGAAATCTACAGTCCTTAAGGCAGAATTTGTAACATTAAGTTTAATATTTCTTTTTAAAACTTCGCTCTTAAACGTTATTTTTTTTAGATTAGGTAAAAATCTTCTTTTAGTCTTATTGTTAGAGTGGCTAACATTATGACCTTTCAGTGGAGAAACTCCTGTAAGCTCGCATCTTTTAGACATAAATTATTCTCTAGTTGTATAGTTCTTCATCAATGTATGGTCAAGCTTTTAAAAATCAAGAAAACTAAGAATTAATACCTACGGCTTCTTCTATATTTTTAATTTTCTCTTTTCTTAAAATATTTATGAGATCCTTTTTAATTTCTTTTGCTATTCCGGGCCCTTTATAAATCATTCCAGTATACAGTTGAACGGCATTGGCTCCAGCAGATATTTTTTCAAAAGCACTTTGTCCAGAATCAACTCCTCCTACTCCAATGATAAAAGTTTTACCTCTTAGCTTTTTATAAAATTTTTTAATAATTTTATTAGATAGTTCCGTCAATGGCTTTCCAGATAGACCACCAACTTGATTTTTATTTGAACTTTTTAGAGATGATCGACTTAAATTTGTGGTGTTAGTTAATATTAAACCTTCTATATTTTGATTTATTATCACTTCTGATATCTTTTCAATTGAATAATCCTTTATATCAGGAGAGACTTTTAGAAAAATAGGTATGTTGTTGCTTTGTAATTCTTTTTTTTGTTTGTTAATCTCATTCATTAAAGAATCGAGTTTATTTTCGTCATGAAAATCTCTTAGATTTTCTGTATTTGGAGAAGAAATATTTATAGTAATATAATCTGCTAAAGACAATTTAACTAGAGAACTTATGCATTTTAAAAAATCATTTTCAAAAGAATTGCTATCATAATTAGGGCCAACATTTACTCCTAAAATACCTTGCTTCTTTAGTTTACCTTCTTCTAATCTCTTAGTTATAGCCTCTAACCCATCATTATTAAATCCTAATCTATTTATTAATGCCTCGTCCTCCTCCAGCCTGAAAATTCTGGGCTTCGGGTTTCCAAGTTGTTTTTTTGGAGTAATTGTTCCGACCTCAACAAAACCAAATCCAAGTTTGAAAAGAGGATTGTAGACTTCCGCACTTTTATCAAATCCTGCTGCCATTCCTATAGGATTTTTCATTTTATTTTTCAAAAATTTAGTCTCCAACATTTTTTCATCTTCTACCTCAAAAAGATTTTCAGGAATTACATTCAGTTTTAAAGATTTTATAGCTAAATCATGTGCTACTTCAGGGTCTAAGCCAAAAATTAAAGGTTTTAAAAAGGAAAACATTTTTTTTATTTTATCTTATCATCTATTAATTTAATTGTTTCTTTTACTCCAAAAAAACTTATAAAAAATCCCATCCTGGGGCCATCCGACTCTCCAAAGATTACTTCGTAAATAAGTTTAAACCACTCTCTGAGGTTTTGGCTGTATCCACATTTTTTTCCTACAGAATATACAATAGTTTGTATTTCTTCAGGGTTCTTGTCTTGCGAAATCGACTCTAGTTCATTGACTAACACTTTTAGAGCTTTTTTTTCGTTTGGGTTAGGTTTTTTGAATTTTTTATTTGGTTCAACTTTGTCATTAAAATAATTAATTGCATAGTTAGTTAAATCGTCGAGTATCGGATGATTCTTAGAGTTGATATCTGAATGAAATCTATTAATAAATTTCCAAAGTATATCTTTAGATTTTGCATTACTAGAACCCACAAGATTTAATAACATAGAAAATGGCATTACAATTTTTTCATTAGGTGGTTTACCATTATGGACATGCCATACAGGGTTTGACAATTGTTCATTTTTTTTTTGTTCAGGGTATTTTTCTATAAGAGAGAGGTATTCATCGACAGTTTTCGGGACAATTTCAGAATATAATTTTTTTGCCCTCTTTGGATTTGGGTACATGTAAAGAGCTAAACTTTCAGGAGAAGCGTATCTTAACCATTGTTCTATAGAAATACCATTTCCTTTAGATTTTGAAATTTTTTCTCCTTTCTCATCTAAAAATAATTCATAGGCAAATCCATTTGGAGGTTTTTTTCCCAAAATTTTACAAATTTTACTTGAGAGAATAGCGCTTTCAATTAAATCTTTTCCGTACATTTCAAAATCAATATCAAATGTAAACCACCTCATAGCCCAGTCCACTTTCCATTGTAATTTACAATTCCCATTTATAATTTCTGACTCTAGTTTTTTACCATTATTGTCAAAAATTAAAGTATATTTTTTTTTATTAATTTCCAATACAGGTATCTCTAAGACTTTTCCAGTTTCTGGACATATAGGTAAAAATGGACAATAAGTTTTTTGTCTTTCTTTGCCAAGTGTTGGTAAAATAATATTCATAATATCATCATATTTCTCGAGTACTCTTTTAAGTGAATCATTAAATTTCCCACTTCTATAATTTTCTGTAGAACTTTGAAAATTATATTTGAAATTAAATTGATCTAAAAATTCTTTTAATTTTTCATTATTGTGTTCACCAAAACTTTTATATTTTCCAAAAGGATCTGGTATATTTGTTAAAGGTTTACCAAGATTATCCTTCAAAACTTGATTATTAGGAATGTTTTCAGGAACTTTTCTCAACCCATCCATATCGTCTGAAAAAGTTATTAAATCAGATTCAATTTCTTGAATGTGATTAAGTGCATTAATCATCATGCTAGTTCTAACTACTTCTCCAAATGTTCCTATATGAGGCAGGCCGCTTGGGCCATAACCGGTTTGAAATATAATTTTTTTTTTTGCCTTAATTAAATCTTTCCTCTCCTTCAAAAGCTTTCTAATTTCAACAAAAGGCCATGAAGAAGTTGATTGAATTAGGTCATTATCAAGCATAAAAATGGTTTATTAAATTTTATATATAAAATACAGAAATAAATACAGGATATTAAGTTGAAT
>MDTB01095208.1_pt1 | contig 35002 bp, 34 predicted proteins | sample 811161 | NCBI WGS metagenome assembly MDTB01 (sample SAMN05326650, study PRJNA326480) | marine metagenome | isolation source: seawater | place: Mediterranean Sea | collected 2009 | reverse complement strand
TCTTAAAGCGCCCAGTGCATCACTATTAGCTGTATATTCTGGAGATTCAAAGCTTACGGATACATGACTTTGTGCTCCAAGATTATAAATTTCATCTGGTTGAACTTTTTGGATTATTTTCAATATATTTGTACTATCTGTTAAATCTCCATAATGCAAAATTAAACTTGGATTTGAGATATGAGGGTCTTCGTAAAGATGATCTATTCTTCCTGTATTAAATGATGAACTTCTCCTTTTTATTCCATGAACCTCATAATTTTTTTTAATTAAAAATTCAGCAAGATAACTACCATCTTGTCCAGTTATTCCAGTAATTAATGCTATTTTTTTTTTAACCATATTAATCATAAATCAAATTTATTATGCCATAAAGTGTTGAACATAAATTCAACTTAAAAATTAAGATACAAATTTAATTTCTTAAACAATTCCTAGGAGTACTCTAAATCTTTGATATAAATTCTTTTAAAGCCTCAATAACAAAACTTGCATTTTCCTCGTTAAGTGATTGATGACAAGGAATAGCTAATCCACTCTCAGCTATTTTTCTCGAAATAGAAAGCTCACTACTTTTAATATGATCAAATTGATTTACTACCGGTTGAAGTGTAAAATCTCCTGCTAGGAAGGGCCTTGTCTCGATCCTTTTATTGAGAAGAAATGTCCTTAAAGATTTTCTTTCGTTTTTAAGTTTTCCCTTTAAAATAAGTGGAAATCCAAACCAGCTAGACTTTGCCTTTACGTTTGGCTTTTGAAATGAAAACAAATCTTCATTATTTTGGAAAAACTTCAAATATTCTTTTGCTACTATTGTTCTTTTTGAAATAAAAGTATCTAATAAATTTAATTGTTCTATACCTATAGCAGCTTGAGGTTCAGAAAGTCTTAAATTATAACCAATATGGGCAAATAAGAAGCCAGGATCTAAATTCGAATAATCTTTAAATATTTGTTTATCCTTTGAAAGATGTCTAATCCATCCATGAGACCTAACAGATTCAGCTATAGCACTTAACTCTTTATTTTGGAAGCAAACAAAACCACCTTCAAGTGTACAGATATGATGAGAATAATATGTACTAAATGAAGAACATAGGCCAAATGTCCCAACTTTTTCTCCTCCCCATTCCGCTCCCATACTTTCACAAGTATCTTCAATAAGTATTAGGTTTTTTGATTTACAAATTTGGTTTAATAAGTCCATATCTACTGGACAACCATAGGTATGAATAAGCATTATTCCTTTAATTTCATGTTCTTCCGTTAATTCTTCAATCTGTTTAACTGATATATTGAAATCGTGGTCATTTGAATCGCAAAAAACAGGAATTAAACCATACTGAACTAATGGAAAAACAGTAGTTGACCAGGATAAAGCAGGAACTATTATTTTATCCCCCTTCTTTAACAAGCCATTTTGGAATAGTGTTGATATCGCTAGTAAATTTGCAGAAGATCCAGAATTACAACTTAGAATTTCATAATTTTTTTTTAAATATTTACCGAACAAATTTTCATAATTACTTACAGTTTTCCCCATAGTTATCTGATTTTTAGAAATTGCGGATAAACACGCAAAAGCTGATTTAGAGTTAATGGTTGAGGCATGTAATCTTATAGGTTTGTTTTTGCAGTTATCAATGTATTGATCTCTTGTTTTGTAAAGTTCAATTATATTTTTTTCTATTATTTCTAATTTTGATAAAAAGCTTTCTCCAAATTCATTATCGTGTTCTAAATAAGCCATTTTGTTTTTCTAATGTACTAAATTAATCAATTACATTCTAAAATAAACTATAAATATAAATTTTCAAATTTCTTAGAAATTTTGAAATTGTTTTATTACAAGTTTATATTTTTATTTAATAATTACTTATTTTTGAGAGGGATCATATTTATGTATAATTGCCCTGAACAAATTAAAAAGTTTGACAAGTTTGTAGCTTACGTACCTCCCGGTCAATTTAGATTACTTTCAAAACAGAATAGAAAGAAAAGTTATTCAGTTAGAAAACCTGGAGATGATTTTACACTTTTAAGGAAAATAAAAAGAAAATTCATTCGGACTCCTCATACTAATACTTACTTTTTTGAAGGGTTTTATAAAGCTGCAAAATTTCTTAATCTAAATGCATATTGGATAGATAATCAAGAAGACCTTGAAAATGTTGTTGATGATAAAACTATTGTTTTATGTGAAGGGAGTTATTTCCCAGATTTAAATAAGAAATTAAATTGTAAATATGTTTTACACAGTATCCCCTCTAATTGGACGGAAAGATATTCTGAGCTTTCTGCAAGAAAGCAATGCTTACATTTAGACTTATTTAAAAATAAAGCTTTAAAACACTCAAAAATTGATGAGTTAACATATTTTGACGAAAAAGAATTTACCTTGTATCAACCTTGGGCTGGTAATTTGATGCCATCTGAGATAGTTGATATTGATTATTTAAAGAATATTGATTACAAGTATTCTTACTATATTGGACTTCTTTATGGTGATGGAAGTCATAAAGCTAAGGCCCTTAATCATTCTTTATCTAGTAGTAAAAAAAGAACTCAAATTAAATGCGTAACTGGGGCGTCTCACTTTACTACTCAAGAGTTAACTTTAAAAAGTTCCATATGTTTAGATATAAGGTATGATCATCACTTAGAAATAGGTTACGTTCCATGTAGGATTTTTAAAACTTTAAGTTTTGGGAGAGAAATTTACGTTAATTCAAAATATATTAAAGATTATCTAAAAAATATTCCTTTTGTGAAATATTATAAAAATGAAGAGTGCTTAAAAAATCAATATGACAAATTTTGTTCTATGAACGCATCAATTAGGGAGGTTTTTTATAAAGAAAAAATGTTGACTTTAAATAAAATTAAAGAAAAACATACATTTGTAAATAGATTAAATAATATATTGAGAGTTTTTAGTGAATAAAATGTGATATGGCAAAACTCAGTGGAGAATCAAAAGTAATTCTAATTGGTGCATCAGGATATATAGGTTCTCACCTCTTAAAAAAATTACCTAATAAGAACATTAGATTTGCAACCTCATCTAGTCATAAGGAAGGATTAAAAAAATTTAGATTAGATTCTCAAAAAGATTTAGCTAATTTAGAACTTAATCCTAGAGATTTTCTTATCATAACTGCGACATCTTGGTCTCCAGAATATAAGGAAATTTCATTGGATAAATCTAGAGAAATTAATATTGATGGGACTAAAAATTTAATAATGAAGGCTCTTGATAAAGAGTGTAGAATTATATATTTTTCCTCAGACACCGTATACGGTAATTTAAATAAAATTTGCGTTGAAGAGTCTCTTTGCAAGCCAATTGGAGACTATGCAATTATGAAACTTGAAATAGAAAATTATTTTAAAAAAGAAAAAAATTTCAAATCTATAAGACTATCTTATGTATATTCAAAAAAAGATAAATTTTCTCAGTATCTTTTAAATTGTTCTCAACAAAATAAAATTGCTGAAATATATCATCCTTTTTACAGATCGGCAATATGCATTGATGATGTTATTAATGGTATATTTTCTCTAATTAATAAATGGGGTGAGTATGATATGTCAACAATAAATTTTGGTGGACCAGAATTACTCTCAAGAGTAGATATGGCAAAAATATTTAAAGATTTTTATTTGGATAATCTTGAATTTAAAGTTAATAAACCACCCGATAATTTTTTTCTCACTAGACCTGTTAAGATTGAACTCAATTCAGATATTCTTTTTGATTTGATTGAGGGAAATTGCACTTTTTTAACTCAATTTCTTCAAAACAACTTTAAATAATTCTAATGAAAGATGCAATTTTGATTACCGGAATAACTGGGCAAGTTGGGTCTCAATTAGCAGACTTTATACTTCAAAAAACAACTTTAGAAGTTATCGGTATGATGAGGTGGCAAGAACCACTAAATAATCTATATCACCTTACTGAAAAAATAAATAAAAATGATCGTATAAAAATTTGTTATGCAGACTTGAATGATTATTCTTCTATACAATTAATTTTATCCCAAAACGAACCAAAATATATATCTCATTTGGCTGCACAATCTTTCCCAAGAACATCATTTGATATCCCAATTGAAACTCTTCAAACTAATATTATTGGTACTGCAAATTTACTTGAAAACATAAAAAATTTAAGTTTGCAAAAAAGTTATGATCCAAGAATTCATATTTGTTCTTCAAGTGAAGTTTATGGAAAAAAAAGCACTAAATCTAAAATTAATGAAGATAGTAATTTCCATGCTTCTAGTCCATATAGTATCAGTAAGATTGGTGCTGATTATTTAGGTAGATATTATGGTGAAGCATTTAATTTGAAGACTTTTGTAACTAGAATGGGAACGCATTCAGGACCGAGAAGAAGTGATGTTTTCTTTGAAAGTACTGTTGCCAAGCAAATTGCTTTAATAGAGAATGGACTGCAAGAACCCATTTTAAACGTAGGAAATTTATCAAGTGTAAGAACGTTTCAGGATGCTAGGGATGCAGTTGAAGCTTACTATAAATTATTAGTTGCTTGCGATTTAGGGAAAATTAAAAATGGAGATTATTTTAATATTGCAGGTAATGAGGCTTTCAATTTAAAAGAGGTTATAGATATTTTTATCGAACTAAGTACACGAAAAGATATTGTGATTAAAACAGATCAAAGTAGATTAAGGCCAATTGATGCGGATTATCAAATGTTTGATAATTCTAAAATAAAATCAATTATTGATTGGGAGCCAAAGATCCCAGCTAGAAAGATGTTCGAAGACCTCTTAAATCATTGGAGATATGAGATAAATTTAGGAAATATACCACTATCAAGATAAACTCCATGAAATATATAGCTAGAGCTCCTTTGAGATTAGGATTGGCAGGTGGGGGGACCGACGTATCGCCTTATTGTGATCTTTATGGAGGTAATGTTTTAAATGCCACAATTGATAGATATGCATATAGTCAGATAAAGATCCTAAAAGAAAAAAAATATATTTTTCATTCATTAGATAGAGATATAAGATATGAATTTGTATTCGATAAAATAACTATACCAAATAGCAATAAATTAATTCTGCATGAAGCGGTTCTATCATTTTTTAAAAAAAACTACAAACAGATAGATGACATAGGAATTGAATTAACTACTTTTTGCGATGCTCCAATTGGTTCTGGCTTGGGTTCTTCTTCTACGATAGTTGTAACAATGATAAGAGCTTTTGTGGAGATGCTAAATTTGCCTTTCGATGATTATGCAATAGCAAATCTAGCATATAAAATTGAAAGAAAAGATTGCTCTTTAGATGGAGGTAGGCAAGACCATTATTCGGCAACATTTGGAGGCTTTAATTTTATGGAATTTTCTAAGGATGAAAAAGTTATCGTAAATCCCTTAAGAATTAAAAATTGGATTATTTGCGAATTAGAATCATCTCTACTCCTTTTTTCTACAAATATTTCTAGGGAGTCATCTAAAATAATCGCTGAACAAAGTCAAAATGTTAAATCGAAAAAAAATGAGCAATTAGATTCAATGCATGAATTAAAAAAGGAGGCAATTAAGTTTAAAGAGTCATTGCTTAAAGGCGATTTTGATGAAATTGTTAGAACATTAAGAAAAGGATGGGAAAGTAAAAAAAAATCGGCAAAATCTGTTTCTAATTCTTACATGGATGAAATTTATAATTGTGCTATTAATTCAGGAGCATTAGCTGGGAAAGTGTCAGGTGCTGGAGGAGGTGGATTTATGATGTTTTATGTGCCATTTAACAAAAGAATAAATTTAATTAATGGATTAAAAAAATATGATGGAAATGTTAGTAATTGTCATTTTACAAATCAAGGTTGCCAGGCTTGGTATTGTTAATACATAAATTAAAGACAAAATATGGAAGAGTATTTTCACAATAAAATTATTGAAAGCCAGACATTATTAGAGAATATTAGTAAAGATAGAGAATTGATTCATTCATTAATTAAAATAACTCAAATTTGCTGTGCAAGTATAGAAAAAGGAGGGAAAATTATATTTGCGGGAAACGGTGGGAGTGCCGCTGATGCCCAACATTTTGCTACAGAATTGATGATTAGATTTGAGAAAGAAAGAAAATCTATTGCTTCAATCGCATTAAATAGTGATTCTTCTCTAATAACTGCTTGTGCTAATGACTTTGGATATGATGAGATTTTTAAAAGGCAACTTGAGGGATTGGCTAAAAAAAATGATGTTTTTATTGCAATAAGTACATCTGGAAAGTCTCAAAATATTGTAAAAGCATTAGAATTTTCAAAAAAAATAAAATTTTAAGTGTTCTATTTACTGGTGCAAATCAGTCAAATGTAGAAAAATATTGTGATTATGTAATCAAAATACCAAGTAAAAATACCGCTCGAATACAAGAGGGGCATACATTAATTGGGCATATTTTATGCGGTATAATTGAGAAAAATCTTCAAATTAAGTAGTTACCTAAATTATGGAGGCTATTATTCTTGCAGGAGGATTTGGTAAAAGGCTTAAGAAGGTAGTCAAAGACCTTCCTAAACCTATGGCAAAAATAGGATCAAAACCTTTTTTAGAGTTTATCTTTGAGAAACTGAATAAAGAAGGATTTGAACATGTTGTCCTTTCTACAGGTTACCTTTCACATAAGATAGAATCTTATTTTGGTAATAGGTATAAAAATATAATGATTGATTATTCTTTTGAAGCTTCTCCATTAGGCACTGGAGGAGCCACTAAGAAAGCGATAGATTTGATAAATGGAGATTACTTTTACGTTTTTAATGGCGATAGTTTTATAGACGTCGAAATTGAGATATTAGATAAAAAATTTAAAGAAACAAATAAACAAATTATTGTAGGAATTGAACTACAAAGTGTAAGTAGGTATGGGCATATTCTTGAATCAAACGGCAGAATAATAGGTTTTGAAGAGAAGAGAAATAGTGGGAAAGGCATAATAAATGCTGGTTGCTATGTCTTATCTAAGGATGTTTTTAAAAATTACAAATTAAAAGAATCATTTTCTATAGAAAATGATTTTTTTCCAAAATTAATTTTTGAAGAAGAAATAATGTTATTTCTTACGAAAAATAAGTTTATTGACATAGGTACACCTGAAGATTATGAAAGTGCTTTTCAAATTTTAAGTAAATAAATAATTAATTATGAAAAGAGCCCTTTTTCTTGATAGAGATGGAGTAATAAATACTGATAATAATTATGTTTATAAGAAAGAAGATATTGAATTTATTGATGGCATATTTGATCTAGTAAAATTTGCTAATTCAAAGAAATATCTCGTAATAGTAGTTACAAATCAGGCAGGCATAGGAAGAGGTTTTTATTCAGAGAAAGATTTTTTAAATTTAACCTCGTGGATGAAAAAAAAATTTGTTTCTAATGAAGCAAAAATTGATCATTTTTACTTCTCTCCATTTCATCCAATATATGGTCAAGGTAAGTATAAAAAAAATTCAGAATTTAGAAAGCCAAATCCAGGGATGTTTTTTAAAGCAAAGATAGAATTTGGAATTGATTTAGAGAATTCAATTATGATTGGAGATAGAGATACAGATATTAAGGCGGCTCAAAGAGCTCACATAAATAATATTATTTGTTTTGGTGATAATTGTAAAAGTACAGAGTCAATTAAAATTAAAAAATTAATTAATGCTAAAAAATATTTAAAAAAATATTAGTATTTTTCTTTTAGTTAAATGTTGATTAAATTTAAGGAATTTTATAATAATAACTATTCGAATACTTTTGAAATTATTATTTAATAAACAATATAAATATCGTTTTGCGATTTTGAAATGAGTTTAATTGATAAATCTGATAAAATATTTGTAGCAGGTCATAATGGTATGGCCGGCAGAGCAATTTACAAATCTCTAAAAAAATTTGGATATGGCAATTATGAAAATAAAGAAAATATAATAACAAAAGAAAGAGATGAACTAGACTTATTAGATAATTTTGAAGTTAGAAAATTTTTTAAAAAAGAAAAACCGAATGTCGTTATTTTAGCAGCTGCAAAAGTAGGAGGAATTTATGCTAATAAAGAAAATTCAGGAGATTTTATTCTTGAGAACTTAAAAATTCAAACTAATGTTATTGAAGAGTCTTGGAGATCTGGAGTGAAGAGGCTTCTTTTCCTTGGAAGTAGTTGTATCTATCCTAAATTTGCTCAACAACCAATAGTTGAGGAAGAATTGATGACAGGTGAGCTTGAATCAACAAATTCGGCATACGCAATTGCAAAGATTTCTGGGATAAAACTTATAAATTGTTTAAGGGAACAATATGGATTTGATGGGATTAGTCTTATGCCAACAAATTTATATGGCCCTGGAGATAATTATCATAAAAATAATAGTCATGTAATGGCTAGCCTAATAAGAAAATTTTACGAAGCTAAAAAGAAAGGTAACAAAGAAGTTATTTGTTGGGGAACTGGTAAACCTTTTAGAGAATTTCTACATAGTGAAGATCTTGGTGATGCATGTGTATTCGCATTGGAGCATTGGAATCCAATAGGTGTGAATTCTCCTAAAAATAATAAAGGGCAAACTCTTAATTTACTTAATGTTGGTTCTGGGAAAGATATAACTATTAAAGAATTAGCTGAAACAATAGCAAGATTAACAAAATTTACAGGAAGGATTATTTGGGATACCTCAATGCCTGATGGTACCCCTAGGAAATTAATAGATGTATCAAGATTGAAAGAAATGGGATGGGAATCAAAAATTAGTTTGGAAGATGGTTTAAAAAGAACAATTAAAGAATTTTCAAATTTATATTCAAATTCAAGTTTGCGACTTTAGTAAGAAATATGTTGTATATTTGTTGATATACCTCACTTAGGATGAAGAATTTAATAATTTTATTATTAAAATTAGATTTAAAAACTAAAATAAAATTATTATACTTCTCTTTCGTTTTAATAATTGCTTCCATTACTGATGCATTGACAGTTGGATCAATTTCCCCTTTCTTAAATATTATAAGTTCAACGAATACTGTTAAGGAAATTAATCCTTTATTTACAAAAATAATTGATGCTAGTTTTCTTTCTAAATACGATATTCTAACAGCTTCTATAATATTATTTATCTCATTTATTCTTACTTCTTCGCTATTAAGATTATATAACTTACGTTTAATGTCACTAACAACTTCGGCAATAAGTGTTGAAATAGCAAGAAAACTTTTTTCTAATTATATTTATCAAAATTATGAAGAACATATTAATGATAAATCTAATAACTTTGTAAATTTATGTACTAGAGAAATTGAGCGATTTACAGAAAGTGTTGGAGGTTTATTTAATTTATGTACCTCATCAGCTACTTCTCTTGCGATATTAGTAACATTGACATTAATAAATCCAAAAATAACTTTTTCTTTAATAATAATTTTTTCAATATCTTATTTTATTATTTCAAAAATAACAATTAATAGATTTATTAAAAATGGAAAATTTATAAGTCAATCTGGTAAAAAACAAATACAGATTATTCAAGAATCATCTTTAGGTTTTGTAGAAATGCTATTAAATTCAAATCAAAGCTTATTGGAAAATAAATATTTTAAAAATGAAAAGATATTGAGAACTAAGTTGCTAGAAAATCAATTTCTATCATTGGCTCCAAAATTCATACTAGAAGCAATTTTAATAATCGGAGCTATGTTGTTGGTTTATTTAGTTCAAATAAATCAAAACTCTGGTAGCGGATATATCTTGTCAACTTTAGGAGTACTCGCACTTGGGGGACAAAAACTTTTGCCCAGTATTAATCAAATTTATAGCGGTTTAGCATCTATAAGGGCAAATTCTATTGCGGTAATTTCTATTAATAATTCATTTAATAAAACTAAAAATACATATATAGATCGTAAAGCTTTTGATCATTCAGATGACTTAATTGAATTTAATAAATTATCAATAAAAAATGTTAGTTATTCATATAGAAATAAAGAATTAATTCTCAAAAATATTAATCTTGAAATTAAAAAAGGAGAAAAAATTGGTTTAATAGGTACAACTGGTAGTGGTAAAACTACATTAATTAATTTAATTATGGGACTTTTAAGACCTATAAAAGGAGAAATAAAAATTAATGATGAATCATTATTCTCTTCATTAAATTCTCAGAAAAAAATTGCTAATTGGCAATCAATTATTTCTCATGTTCCTCAAGATATTTTTCTGAAAGACGGAAATATTGCAGAAAATATATCTTATAGCGATTATGACTTTAGTAGAAATATTTCTGAAATTAAGAGGTTAGCAAGAATTGCTCAATTGGATGATTTGATAAAGAGAAATAAGGAAGGTATCTTTTTTAATGTTGGCGAGAGAGGGAATAATTTAAGCGGAGGACAAAAACAAAGGATTGGAATAGCAAGAGCATTATATAAGAAATCTTCTTTTCTTATTTTAGATGAAGCTACAAGTGCTCTTGATAATGAAACTGAAGCTAAGTTAATTGAAAGTATAGAAAAGTATTTTCCAAATTTAACAATTATATCCATCGCACATAGAATTACCAGTTTGAAAAATTTTGATAGGATTATTATATTTAAAGATGGTTGTTTAAGTCAGTCTGGATCTTATAAATTTTTATTGGAAAATAGTTCTTATTTCAGGAATCTAATACAATATGAAAATATTTCATAGTTCTAATTTGTATGATAAGAAGGTATTTTTCTTGGGCGGATTAGGAAATCAATTATGGATTTGTGCTTATGCATATATAATTTCAGAGAAATTCAAAATTATTAAACTTGATAATTCCTGGTACGAAAACGAGGCAAAAATATTTTTTAATCCAAAACGTGTACAGAGAATTTCTTATTTGAAAATCTTAAAAAAAATTTCAAAAGATTTCGTTATTTACAGCTCGCCACTAAGTTTAATAAAGTTTCAATTAAAAAATAAATTTAATTTTTTATATAGAAAAACTTTAAATAAAAAAGAAGATTTTTTTGAAATTTACTATCAAGATCCTAAGTATATATCTGAGAATTTCATAAACAGACTTGTAGATATCTTGATAGAAGTTTACTTTAAAAATAAAAATAAAAAGGATTTCAATGAAAATTTTATTGAATATTATGCACTTCATATAAGACTAGGTGACAGAGGAGAATTGGACTTTTTTGAAATTAATTATTTAAAATCAATTCTCAATAAAATAGATAAAAAAATATCAATAAGAATTTTTTCAGATGACTATGAAGAAGCATATAAAATTTTAAAAAAATATAAATTTCATAATTTCATAAACTCAAATTCTAAAAGTGAATTAGATGACTTTATAGAAATGTCTTTTTCAAAAGAAATATTTTTTTTAAGAGAAAGTACCTTTTCTTTTTGGGCAAAGAAAATTTCTAGTAGGATTAGACTTAAAGTTCTTAACTTTTGAATTGATTAAATATTTAATAATGATTAAAATAAAAAAAAATTTTAAGATATTTTAAAGTGAGTTTAATTAGAGTTAATATTATTACACCAACTTATAATGATGCGCATAGATTCTTAATTGATACTATTTTATCTGTTCAGAGACAAGTTAAACATGAAAATCAATTTGATATTATTCATACAATAATTGATGACGGTAGTACAGATAAAAAAAGCATTGAATTTCTAAATAGATTAGATAAAGTTAAATCCGTTAGGATAATTCAGCAATCAAATAGTGGATTAGCATCTGCTAGAAACAATGGGATTAATTCAATTAGTAGTGACTATGTCATCCCTCTAGATTCAGATGATTTAATAAGTCCCTGTTATGTGGATATTTTAATAAGTTATTTAAAATTAACCAAGAGTGATAATTCATTGGCATATACAAATTGGGCTTCTTTTGGTAGATATAAAAGATTTATTGAAGTAAGACAAGTTACGCCATATAATATAAGACTAGCAAATTATTTGCCGGTATCTTTATTAATGCCAACTAATTTAGCAGTTAATAATCCATATGATGAAAATATGTTATTGGGTTGCGAAGATTGGGAATTATGGATTCGTTTAATTTGTAACGGATGCAAGACTTCACATGCAAAAATTTTAGGTTTTTTTCATAGGGAGCATTATAAAAATATGACCTCAAAAACCTTAAGTCAATTTTCAGAAATAAAAGATTACCTAAAAGAAAAACACTCTTATTTTTACTCAAAAGAATATAACAATAAACAAAAATATTTATTTCCGCCAAGTCTTTACGATACTTTTCGAACAAAAACCAATCCTAATTTTAGATATCTTTTGATAAGTAAATTAAAGAATATTTTATGATTTTAATTGATCTTAAAGATGGACAGGGATTGGGTAATCAGCTTTGGTTGCTTGCTACTGGAATAAATTTATCTTTAAAAAAATCTAGAAAATTAGTCATAAGAAATATACATAAATTCAAATACAAAAAAATTCTTTCCGATCAGTTTTATTTTTTTATTGAGCCTTTTTCAATAGAACATATTGATATCAATTGGAAAGTTTTTTCACCTATGGGATTTGAATATAAGGAAGTAAAATCAAGCATTCATTTTGAGGAGAGTGATAAGTTTTTAGATCTTCTTGATATGTATGAATATATTGAAATAGATGGTAATTATCAATCTATCAGCTTGATTCCAAAACCAGAAATATTAGTTAAGTACTTTAATCTTAATTGCGATAACTATAATGAAGAAATTGATTTTGATAATACTTGTTTTATAAATATAAGAGGAGGTGCTTACTTAGGCGTTTTTAAAAGTCCTTGTGTGAAAATAAATTATATATATAATTGTATTCAGATTTTCAAAAATCAATATCCTGATATGGAATTTAAAATAATTACTGATGATTATAAATTTTCTAAGGTGATTTTACCTGAATTTAAAATATTATATGGTTCTATTGCACAAGATTTTTTAAATTTATATTTTGCAAAATTTTTAATTTTATCAAACAGTAGTTTCGCATTCTTCCCCACATACTTATCCAAAAATAAGAAATTAATATTAGCTCCTTTTAAATGGGCTGCATCTAATGACTTTAAAAACAATACAACTTGGCTATCCCCATGTAATTTCAATAGAGGATTTATATTCGTAAATAATGATGGTAAAGTAATTAATAATTATAATTATTTTCTTGCAGTTATAGATTCAAGTTATAAGATATTACCCCCTTCTAATAGCATGCTTTTAGATAGAAGATATCCTTTAGTTATTAATAATGATAATAATTTGAAAATTAGTAAATTAAAAAAATATACGCTTAATATGAAAAAAAAATTAGTACTCTTTAACTGGTATGTTAAAAGACTTTTTTATTTTTTTCAGAAAAAGTAAGTACTTTTATTTGGATCGTGTAAGGATATCTATTTGAATAAAAGATTTTTTATATTTTCTTTTAAATGTTTTTTAATGTTAGTAAATTTTATAAATATCTTATTTGAAATTTTTTTTAAAATGCTTGGCTTCGAATTTATTATTTTTCTAGCTTGTGGTAATTTCGATTTTTTTATTGCTTTGATGAAAGTATTACTATAAAACTCATTTAAATTAATTAGTTTTGTAACCGTCCCATCTGATCTAGCAAAAACATCTTCACCTCTAATTATTTTTTCTTCTAAGTTAGATAAAATAAATTTATTATTGAATTCTTGATGAGTCCAGTTGTTTATTTTCGTCTTTAATCTATCAACACCACCCATATTAGTAAGATGATATCCGTAAAATCCTTTTAAAGAATATGTATTAATTCTTTTATTATTTATTTTATGTCTATGAAAATTAAGAGAACTTTTAATTAATTCCGAAGATAATCCAACTATTGAACCTTCCCAATTTGAATTATGATATATATTGGGATAGTACCAGAATTCATGTTGAAGTAAAGAAATTATAGTTTTTTTATTTTCTTCTTTTTCAAAGAAATCCTTAATTTTGATTATATTGTCGGGAAGTTCATCAGCATCTGAGAATATTATGATGTCTTTTATATCAGTGAGTCTAGCTATATATACTGCACATACCTCTCGTTGATATGTATCTAATACAAAATTTAATTGGTTTTTATCGTAATTTGTATGGGATTTAAGAATATCTATTATTTTATTGGATTCTTCTGAATTAAAGTTTAAATCTTTATCTAAATTAGATATTATATCTTCGTAAGATTTAAAAAATTCTGTTCTTGAAATTAGTATTAATTTACTACCATATCTTTTTTTAAGATGAGAAAGCTCATTTAAAATTAGTACTTTTTTTTTTCCTGAAAAAGTTTGAGATGACTCAATTACAATAAATTTATCAACAAAATTATTTAAAGCAGATAATCTTATTTCAAGAAGTTCTACTTCATTAAAAAACATACTAACATCAACAATTTCTCCCAAAGGAATACCTCATTGAAATTTAATGAATTATACTTCATTAATAAATCAAGATTTAAAAATATTATTAAATCTTTTCTAAAAGCTATAATGTAATCTTTATAGGAATTTTTTTATGAAAGTAAATAAAAGAATATTTATTTTTATTTTACTTTCTTTCTTTACCATATTCATAGTATATATTCATGCTTATGATGTTTTTTATAATGGAGCTACCTCGAAATTATTTGGAGGTGATCCAGTAAAGTATTTAAATCTTGGTTTTGAAGATCAATTTCAGTCATTAATATACAAATTTTCAAATTTTACTACAGATTCTCTTGGGACTCTTTTTAGTTTATATGGAATACTTATTTTAAGTTTTTTCTTAAATAATATTTTTGGGGAATGGGCTATTTACGGGTCAATATTTTTTAATCTTATAATCGTATATTTTTCTTATTTTATTTTGAATAAAGCTTACAGTTCTTTTTTAATAGAATATAAAAAAAATGCATTAGTTTTAACTTATATATTTCCTGCATTAATTCTTTATTTAGTGGGCCCAAATAAAGAAATTTTCTCTTTCCTCTGTAGTTGTATTTTAGTGCGAATAGCTGTGATTGCCTCTTATACTAATAAGAGTGTTAGTAGATTCAAATATGAACTTTTAATTTATAGTCTAATTTTTGTTTTGATAACATTTTTTAGAACAGTTTATTCACTTATTGGTTTATTTATGATACCAATATTTATTTTCAGATCAAATGGCTTCAAATATTTTTTATTATATTTGTCAACAATTTTATTTTATTTTATTAGGCCTGAAAACTACACAGGAAGTTATCAATTGCTACAACAGGAATCATCAGTTATAACACTTTTTTTTGAAAGATACTTTGATACGCCATTTACTTTTTTTATACAAATTATAGGAAAATATATTGTTTCTGTTTTTGGTATTTTATATCCTGCTAGAATTATAGAAATATTTGATGGAAATATATATTTTGTAATCAGGCTTATGTTCTGCTTTTTGATTGTGGGTCTCTTTTTAAATATTTTTAAATTTTCTAATTTTAAAATTAAAAAGTATAGGTTTTCAAAATTATCTCATAATCTCTTGTATAGCTTAGTGATTTTTTCACTATCATTTTCACTTTCTCATTATGTAAGTGATAGAAAAATAATACCCAGTTATCCAATCGTTTTTGCTTTAACTGCATCTCTAATAAAAGATAAGAACTTAGAAAAAAAAATAGACTATTGAAAACAAACAAGACTATTTTTACTACAAATTATATTAATTAATTTAAATTAATTAGTTCATGATCAAAATAAGCCTTTGAATTTTGATGAATTTCTTTATTGTTGATTTTAGAGTTTCTGTCATACCATAAAAATTCAGAATGTTGATCATCGAGAATAATCTTATCTTCTATGCCTTTATTTTGGAGTTTTATTAAGTAAGAAAAAACAACATAGTGTGTATTAAATTCTTTATTACCAAAAAAATTATCTTCATAAAAATGTTCATAAACTCCTAAAAACTTTTTATCAAGAGAACTAATTTTATTTGAAATATTAGTTTCTTCCTTAAGAATTCTGTTTAAGGCGCATAAAATTGTTTCATTTTTTCTTATTCTTCCTCCAGGAACAAAATAGAAAGATTTTGCGGGCGCATTATTCCTTTTCCCTAGAAGAATTCCTTTTGAGGATAATATGCATAAGTCAATAGCAACTAGAGGCCCTAATCTTACTAATTCTGAAAAATCTTCTTTTGTTAGAAACAATTTTAAGGTAAATAAATATCATTCTAATTTAAGATAATCAAAAAAGAAATCCTATTCTGAAATGGCTAATCTTTAATAATTTTGCATAATTATTTAGATTAATTTATTGAGTTACTTTTTCTTAAATTTTCTCTAATTTTTTGATTTAAGTGCAAGAATATATAATTTACTTATAAACACTTAATTTAAAATGCAAGTCGTTATATTAGCAGGGGGATTAGGTTCAAGATTAAGCGAGGAAACAATGCTTAAACCAAAGCCAATGGTTGAGATTGGAGGGAAACCAATTTTATGGCATATACTCAAATTTTATAGCAATTATGGAATTAATGAATTTATTATTTGTTGTGGCTACAAAGGTTATTTTATAAAAGAATATTTCTCAAATTATTTTCTTCATAATAGTGACGTAACTATAGATATATCAAGAAATAACTTAGAAATACACGCTAAAAATTCAGAGCCATGGAAAGTTACTTTAATTGATACGGGTGAGGACACAATGACAGGGGGTAGGCTAAAAAGAGTAGAAAAGTATATCAAAGAGGATATTTTTTGTTTTACTTACGGAGATGGTTTGGCTGATATAGATATCAATAAATTATTAGACTTTCATAAAAGTACTAATAAATTAGCAACGCTTACAGCTGTGCAACCTCCAGGTAGATTTGGTTCACTAGATATATCGGAAGGAGGCATTGTAGAATCTTTTCAAGAAAAATTGCTTGGTGATGGTGGATGGATTAATGGAGGATTTTTTGTTTTAAATAAAAAAGTCATAAATTTCATTGATGATGATAAAACTATATGGGAACAAGAACCACTGAGATCATTATCAAGAAAAAAACAATTAAATGCCTATAAACACTATGGATTTTGGCATCCAATGGATACTTTGAGAGATAAAAAATATTTAGAAAGTTTATGGTTAACAAAAAATGCCCCTTGGAAAATTTGGTAGTTTTATGAATGATTTTTATAAGGATAAAAAAATTTTAATAACTGGTCATACTGGTTTTAAAGGTACTTGGCTGTGTCTATATCTTTTAAAGTTAAAAGCTAAAATATATGGTTTATCTTTGCCTCCAGAGGAAAATTCTTTATATAGGAAGGTGGAGGTTTTCTTAAAGGCAAACATAGATGAGTATTTTATTAATATCCTTGACTCTAAGAGTTTATCTGGCGCAGTAGAAACTATTGAACCAGATTTAATCTTTCATCTTGCCGCTCAACCATTAGTGCGTAAAAGCTATATTGATCCAATAGAAACATGGCAAACTAATCTTTTAGGCAGTTTGAATATATTAAATTGTTTAAAAAGTTATAAAAAAAAATGTGCAGTTGTAGTAATTACAACAGATAAAGTTTATCTTAATAAGGAATGGGAGTTTGGTTATAGAGAAAACGATATTCTTGGAGGTAATGATCCATATAGTGCTAGTAAGGCAGCTTTAGAAATAGCTATATCATCATGGAGGTGTAGTTTTTGCGGTTCTGACAATCATCAAAATAAAAATATTTTTATTGCAACAGCAAGAGCAGGAAATGTTATTGGAGGAGGAGATATGGCTCAAGATAGGATAGTACCTGACTGCATAAGAGCATTAATCTGTAAAAATAAAATAGCTGTAAGAAATCCTAAATCGACAAGGCCTTGGCAGCATGTATTAGAACCATTAAATGGTTATCTAAAACTTGGAATGGAACTATATTGCAATCCCAAAATGATGAGTACCTCTTTTAATTTTGGTCCTTATGTTACGAACAATACTACGGTTGAAAAATTAGTACGTCAAATTCTATTTCATTGGCCTGGTGTTTATGAAATAAGTAAGAATCATAAAAACTATCATGAAAGCAATTTACTACATCTTCAAATTGATAAAGTCCATAAATATCTTAATTGGTATCCTAAATGGGATTTTGAGATAACTGTAGAAAAAACAATTAATTGGTATAAAAAGGTCTTTAATGGCTCAAGTCCATTAGAAATGTGTAATTTAGATATTGATAGTTACGAAAATAAAATATAATATATGTTGAAAGTAATTAATGAATATCCATGTGGAGTTAAGTTACTTAAAGTACCTTATTTTGATGACGAAAGAGGAGTTTTTTGCAAATTTTATAATTCAGTCCTTTTCGAAAAAAATAATATTAATTTTTCCCCTAAAGAACATTTTTATTCAATTTCTAAGAAAAATGTTCTTAGAGGGATGCATTTTCAAATAAGAGAAGCCTCTCATACAAAATTAATAAGTTGTATTGCTGGAGAGATAATTGATGTTGTAGTTGATATAAGAAAGGATTCAAAGTTTTTTAATAAACCCTTGTCATTCAACCTATCAAGTTTCTCAAAAACTGCAGTTTTGATTCCTAGAGGTTTTGCGCATGGATTCTTATCTATTTCGGAAGAATCAATAGTGCAATATTTAGTGAGTAAACCATATGATGCAAATTTAGATAAAGGTGTGAAATGGGATTCCATCGATTTCGATTGGCCTTGTTCTAGTCCTTTAATTTCTGATAGGGATAATAAACATCCAAGTATTTATAGTCAAGAATTTATTTTTGAATAATATTAATGAATAAAATATCTGTTTTAATGTGTATTTATGAAGGTGATAGTAGTAATCACTTTCAAGAAGCATTAGATTCATTGCTGCCTAATAGTAAATATTTCTCTGAATTGATTCTTGTAATAAATGGGGAAATAAATAAATATAAAATTTCAATAATAAATGAATATAAGAAAATTTTAAAAATAAAATTAGTTAAATTAAAAAATAATGTGGGACTATCAAGGGGATTAAATATAGGGTTAACGAAGGCAAAATATCAATGGATCGCAAGGTTTGATAGTGACGACTGTTGTACTAAAGATAGATTTAAAAAAGCTTCAAGAATAATTAGTCTCTGCGGCAAAGATATTGATGTTTTTGGAACATATATCCAAGAATTTAGTTTTGATATCAATAACTTATCTTTTGAAAGGAAAGTACCTTTAATTTCTCGAGATATAAATAAAAGACTTCTCATATCCAATCCAATGAATCATGTAACTGTTATTTTTAGGAAGGCTTTAGTAAATAAATTCTCAAATCCAAGTTTTTATCCTCATATTGATGGTTTTGAGGATTATGCTTTGTGGACAAAACTTATTAGCTCAAATGTAAATTTCAGGAATTTTCCAATTACAACAGTTTATGTAAGGACTGGAAATTCAATGTTGAAAAGGAGAGGAGGCTTTAAGTACTTAATTAAAGAAATAAAGCTGCGTTTTTATATGTCTAAATATATTGAGAAAAAATATATACCTCTAAACTTCTTAATAGGAATTTTAAGAATACTTGCTTTCGCCTCTCCATTAATAATTAAAAAGAATTTATATAAGTTACTAAGGAAAAAAATTTAATTCAATAAAAATTAATTTTTGGATATTGCACCTTTCGCGTTAAACACTAATTTAATGGTTTTAATGAAAATTAGAATATCTAGGAAAATTGAAAAATTCTTTATATAAAAGAAATCATAACTTAATTTTTTTTCTGAATCTTTTATTGATGCGCCATAAGGATAATTTACCTGTGCCCATCCACTTAAGCCAGGTCTTATAGAATATCTAAGACTATAATTTGGTATTTTTTTGATTAATTTTTTTTCGATAATTGGTCTTTCGGGTCTTGGACCTATTAAGCTCATTTCTCCCTTTAATACAGATATCAATTGAGGTAATTCATCTATTCTTAATTTTCTAAGATAATATCCAAACATGGTTATTCTTTGGTCATTCTTTTTAGACCATTGAGGTCCTTTAGTTTCGGCGTTTACTTTCATAGTCCTTAATTTTGTGATTCTGAAAAATTTTCCATCTTTACCTGTTCTTACTTGCCTATAAAAAATTGGTCCTCTGTCTTCAAGAAAAATAAGAAATGTTGAAATTAAAATCACAGGAGCAGATATTATTAATAAAAGTAATGAGAAGATAAAATCACCTAATCTTTTAATTCGCCTTTCAATATTTTTTTTGGAGTTCAGTATACCTTTTATTAAGTCAGTTTTAGTTATTAAAAAACTTGGTAATCTCTCTAAATATAGTTCGCACCAATCAAAAAGAGTAATAATCGATTTGTTCTTTTTTCGGTAATTAATTAATTTTTGGTAAATATTTTGAGGTAATTCTTCCATTTTTTCGACAATTATATAGTCGTAATTATTTTTGAATTTTTTATTGAATTTTTCATTTGAGATTTCACAAACTTCAAATCTTTTTCTTATTAAATCTGAATCTATAGAATCTAAAATATACTTATTACCAATAAATATTGATTTGTAATTTTTGTAATTTCTTCTTTTTATAAAAATTATAAATAAATTTATAAATAAAAAATTTATAGATAAAAATAATATGAATCTTAAAAAAAAATTACTTAATAGCTGAAGGTTAATAAAAAATGTTGAGATCAAATTTACAGAAAAATAAAAAATTATAAATGATATTGAAGTTAATAAGAAATTAAAATAAGCCTTTTTAAGACGATAATTAGAAATAATGTGATATCTTCCGATTAGGTAACTTATTAAAAGCCATAATACGAAAATAAAGATTTGACTTAAGATAAAACTAAGTTGATAAGTTTCTCTATAAAAAAAAGTTCCAAAAAAAAATACACAATATAATAAAGTATCAATCACTATCGAGGCAATTACTTTTTTTCTCGATAAAATCCAGGGAGAGTCGAATTTAAAAAATAACATTTATAAGGAAAATAAGACTTTTAACGAATAATATTAATTTAATTAAATTAAAAAACTAGTAACTATTAAGTTTATGATTTGTCATTGAAATAAACTATTATTAGTATTTAATTATTAGGTAAAAAATCTTAATTTATATGAGAGTATTAATAACTGGAGCCTATGGTCAATTAGGAAAAGCTCTTGTGAGGAATAGGAATGATAAATTTAGTTTGATGCTGCCCGATAGAAAAGACTTGGATCTATCTAATGAGGAATCTTGTAAATCTTTTATTAAAAATAACAAACCAGATTGGATTATTAATGCAGGCGCTTATACAAATGTCGAGATGGCTGAAAAAAATAATAATGAAGCATATCTAGTTAATACTAAAGCGGTTGAAATATTTGTTGAAGAAATATCAAGTTATAATGGAAATATACTTCAAGTAAGTACTGATTATGTTTTTAATGGAAATTTTTCTAGACCAATCAATCCGTTAAGTAATGTTGGCCCCTTAAATTATTATGGATACACAAAATCAGAAGCAGAAAAAATAGTTTTAAATTATAAAAATTCAAAAATAATAAGAACATCATGGTTATACGGACCAGTGGGGAAAAATTTCTTTTTAACAATTTTTAAATTACTTAAAAATAAAGAAATAAATACACCCATTAATATTGTCTATGACCAAATTGGTTGCCCTACATCAACAGATTCTCTATCAAATGCTTGTTGGGTTTCGCTTGAGAAAAATAATTCTCCTGATATTTTGCAATGGACTGATTTGGGAAGTTCAAGTTGGTATGATTTCGCGTATAATATAAAAATAATTTTACAAAATAGGAATCTTATTGAGAGGCCTCGTCAAATAGAACCTATAAGTAGTGACGAATTTTTAACACAAGCAAAAAGGCCTTATTACTCTATCCTAGATTGTGGTGAAACATATAAATCTCTAAACCTTAAAGCTAACCACTGGACCTTTGAATTGAATAGGGTTGTTAATCAATTTATTAAAGGTAAAGAATCAATTTGATCTTTTAGGTAATTAAGTTCACTATCTTTTTTGGATAATTTAATGCCAATATCTATTTTTGATAATGGCCAATTAATATTTAAATCTTTATCATTCCAAATAATACCTTTTTCAGAATTTGGAGAATAATATTCAGTACATGAATAGCAAACGTCTGCGATATCGCTTATTACTAAAAAACCATGTGCAAAACCTGGCGGAATCCACAATTGCTTATGGCTTTTATCATTAAGGTATTCCCCTACCCATTGGCCAAAATATTGAGATCCTTTTCTAATATCAACTGCGACATCAAATATTTCTCCATTGCTGCATCTTACTAATTTTCCTTGAGGGTTTTCTTCCTGATAATGTAATCCTCTTAAAACTCCCTTAATACTTCTTGATTGATTTTGTTGAACAAGATCCGTAATACCAATTTTTTTAGCCAGCTCTTTTCGAAATGTTTCAAGAAAAAATCCTCGTTCATCATCATAAATTTTGGGCTGAAGAGAAAAGACTTGTGGTATCTTTAAATTTTTTATTTCCATAACTATTTTATAAGATCTATCCACCAATTTTTATTATTCAAATACCAATTAATAGTTTTTTCTAGCCCGTTTTTTAAAAAAATTTTAGGTTCCCATTTGAGCTCAGTTTTTAAGTAACTGTAATCTATTGCATATCTTAAGTCATGCCCAGGCCTATCTTTTACGAAGGTAATTAGATCCTTACTTGAAAAGTCTTTAACGTCGCTTTCTTTTTTATCTAATATTTCACAAATCATATTTACTAAATTTATATTTGTAATTTCATTGCCACCCCCAATACAATAACTTGATCCAATTTTACCTGAAGTAATTAATCGATCCAGTGCTGAACAGTGATCATCTACAAACAACCAATCTCTTATATTCTGGCCATCTCCATAAACTTTTATTGGTTTATTTTGCAATATATTTGTGATAGTAAGAGGGATTAATTTTTCAGGATAATGAAAGGGACCATAATTGTTTGAACAATTACTAACAATTATTGGTAATCCGTAAGTACTAAACCATGCTTTGGAAAGATGGTCACCAGCAGCTTTGCTGGCTGAATAAGGTGATCTTGGCCTATAAGCAGTTTTCTCATTAAAAGGTAAATCATATATTCCTAAACTACCAAATACTTCATCAGTACTAATTTGCAAGAAAAGAAAATTTTCTGGTTTATTTTTTACTTCCCAGTAAGATTTGAAAGAGTTTAATAAGTTAAATGTTCCTAATATATTTGTTTGTATAAATTGACTGGGTTTATTTATCGAATTATCTACATGACTTTCAGCTGCAAAATTAATTAGATTTGAAATATTGTATTTTCTAAGAGTATTTTCTAATAATTCAGAATCCAAGATATCTCCTTTAACAAAGATGACTTTTTTATTTTTTATTAATTCTGAAAGGTTATTTAGATTTCCTGCATATGTAAGTTTATCAAAGACTATGATTTCATCTTTTGGATATTTATTTACCCAGTACCTGACAAAATTACTTCCTATAAAACCCGCGCCTCCAGTTACTAGTAAGAATCGTTTCAAGATTATCTTAAATTTATTAATAATTGTATTTCTTTATCGACGAAATATCAAAGATTAAAAAAATCGTTCAGTTTATTTACTAGATACTTAATATTTTATTTTTGGTTTATATCGTTATTTTTTAAAATAAATCTTGAATTTATTTCAGGCACATATCTGAAGATTTCTCCTTTTCTATATTCTTTGGACCCGAAAATTATTTTGCCTTTAGCATTACTATCTTCCCAAATCTTATTTGCAAATTCAGCCAAGGTTTGAGGCTTCCCAGATCCAATATTTTTTATTGAAACTAATCTATCTTTATTTAAGGCCTCTATTAGTATTTCTTCAGCAACAGTCTTTACATTAATAAAGTCTCTAACTTGTTCCCCTTGCGTCATTTCAAAATCTTTACCTGATTCTGCCATTCTCTTGATACTAGGCCAAAATCTATTTTGAGATTCTCCTTCTCCAAAAACTTGAAATATTCTAACTATTGTCATATCTATAGAATTTTCTATAGCCCATTGGGTAAAAATTATCGATGCTGCTGCTTTTGATGCAGGGTAACTTTGAGTAGGAAATAAAGCTGAGTTAGGAGGAATAAACTTAAAATCCTCTCCTTTTTTGCCATATTCAAAACAACTTCCAGCGATGATGAATCTTTTAATACCAGCTTTATATGCTTTCTTCAGGAAAGTAAAAGATTTACTTACATTGAACTCTAGACATTTTTCAATATTGTCATAAGGCGTGTTTGCACTATGAGCAGCTAAATGTATTACGCATTCATATCCTTGGAGTTCATCAGAATTAATTTCTTCAATTTCTTTATTTAACCATAATGGCTCTTTTTCTAAATATATTTTGGGCTGGCTATTTTTATTTCTACGAATAGCTAATATTTTATGATTTTTGGAAATGGCATATTTTAAAAAGTTTGAGCCTATAAATCCTGTGGCACCAGTTAATATAATTTTCATGCTTAGATATTTAATAAATTCTGCAGATATCTACCGTATTCATTATTTTTATAGTTTTCAGCTATTTTTGATAATTTTTCTTTTGAGATCCATCCTTTTCTCCAGGCTATTTCCTCAGGGCAACTAATTTTAAGACCTTGTCTTTTTTGTAGTGTATAAACATAACCTGTGGCTTCATATAGTGAATCATATTTGCCTGTATCTAACCATGCAATTCCTCTGTTGAGAACCTCAACTTTTAGTTTTTTTTCATTTAAGTAGAGCATATTTATATCAGTTATCTCTAATTCTCCTCTTTTTGAAGGTGACAAAGATTTTGCCTTTTCAACAACTGTAGAATCATAGAAATAAATACCCGTAATTGCAAAATTACTTTTTGGCGAGTTTGGTTTTTCTTCTATTCCAAGTACATTGTTGTTTTTATCAAATTCTACAACCCCATATCTTTCTGGATCTTTTACTTGGTAGGCAAATATAGTACTTCCTTTTTTATTTAAGCTTTGTAAATTAATTTGCTCAGTGAGAGAGGCGCCATGGAAGAGGTTATCCCCCAAAATAAGTGTGACTGGGGAATTATTAATAAATTTTTCGCCAATTAAAAAAGCCTCAGCCAGTCCATTGGGATTTTTCTGTATAGCATATGATATTTCAATACCAAAATCTTCCCCTGTTCCAAGAAGATTTTTAAATGATGATCCATCTTCAGGTTTGCTTATTATAAGTATTTCTCTAATTCCTCCAAGCATTAAAGTGCTTAAAGGGTAGTAAATCATTGGTTTGTCGTATACAGGAAGCAATTGTTTGCTTACTGATTTTGTTAATGGACTAAGTCTTGTACCATTACCACCCGCAAGTATAATCCCTTTTCTATTATTAAACATTTAAATTTTATTTCTTAGAGCATTATTAATTATAGATTCAATTATATTCTGCTATTATTCCAATTAACTTTAATGTGAAATTTTTTATTAAATTATAAATAAATTTTTTTATGGCTAAATTACTTGTTACAGGAGGTGCTGGTTTTATTGGAAGTCATTGCTGCTTAGTTTTACTCAAGGCAGGATATGAAATTATAGTATTAGATTCATTTGTTAATAGTTCAATTATTTCGCTCCATAGGATTTCTCGCATTTTAAATATTAATTTAGAAGCCAGATTAAAAATAATAAAGGGCGACATTAGAGATATTACTCTTTTGAGAAAAATTTTCTTAGAAGAAAAAAGTAAAAGCGAACCTATTTCAGGTGTTATACACTTCGCAGGTTTAAAAGCGGTGGGTGAGTCAGTCATTAATCCACTTGAATATTGGGATGTAAATGTAAATGGTTCTCGAGTATTATTCAAGGTTATGGATGAATTTACTTGCCGCACAATTGTATTTAGCAGTAGCGCAACAATTTATGGTTTACCAGATTCAGTTCCAATAAATGAGAAATCGGCTTTAAACCCAATTAATCCATATGGGAGAACTAAATCTACCGTAGAATCAATTTTAAATGATTTATATTTTAGTAATAAAGATAAATGGAAAATAGCCAATTTGAGATATTTTAATCCTGTGGGGGCCCATTCTTCTGGTTTTATAGGAGAAGATCCAAAAGATATACCTAACAATATTTTCCCTATAATTTGTCAAGTTGCTTCAGGGAAAAGAGAGAAAATAAGAATTTTTGGAGATGACTGGCCAACTGAAGATGGAACAGGTATCAGAGACTATATACATGTTATGGATTTGGTGGAAGGACATTTTTTAGCATTAAGATATCTCGCAAAAAGTAATCCTCAAATAGTTGCAATTAATTTAGGCACTGGTCATGGTGCAAGTGTATTGAATTTAATTTCTACTTTTTCAAGGGTAAACGACATTGAGATACCATACGAAATAGTATCTAGAAGAGATGGTGATGTTGCTATTTCGATAGCTGATCCATCACTTGCAGAAAATATTTTAGGATGGAGGGCAAAAAGAAATTTAGAAGAAATGTGTAAAGATGGTTGGAACTGGCAATTAAATAATCTAGAGGGATATAAATAAACTTGTAAGATTAATTTTTATAAAGTCCCATCACCAATTCTCCACAATTTTACTCCTAAATCTTTTATTTCTTTAGGATTTACAACTGATCTTGAGTCAAATATCCAAGAAGGCTTTCTCATTAATTTGGTATATTTATCCCAATTTAGATTCTTATAATCTTCCCAGTCAGTAAGAATTAATATTGCATCGGAATTCTTGAAAATTAATTCAAAATCCTCTTCGAGTGACCAAGAACCCTGCTCAAAATTATTTTTAGATTCTGATTTTGGATTTTTACCTAAATCTTTTGCAATTTGTTTTTCATTTACTTTTGGGTCATTAATAATAATGTTTGCTCCTTCAGATAAAAGTTCTTTTGATATTTGAATTGCAGAAGACTCTCTTGTATCATTTGTATTTGCTTTAAATGCAAATCCAAGAATCCCAATTTTCTTTCCACTAATAGTTCCAAATAATTTGTCAACAACAAGTTTAGAAATTCTTCTTACTTGCCAGTCATTTAAGCTTAAAACTTGTTCCCAATATTTTGCAACTTCAGGCAGCCCATAGTACTTACTTAGATAAATTATATTCAAAATGTCTTTTTTAAAGCAACTTCCTCCAAAACCTGGACCTGTCTCAAGGAAATGTTTCCCAATTCTTTGATCATAGCCAATTGCTAATTTTACTTCTCTAACATCAGCACCGGTAACTTCACAAATTGATCCTATTGCATTTATTGAACTTATCCTTTGAGCTAAAAAAGCATTTGCTGCAAGTTTTGATAATTCACTACTCCATAGATTTGTTTTAATAATTTTTTTATCTTCTACCCAATTTCTATAAATAGAAGCTAAGCATTCAATAGAATATTTATCTTCACCTCCTATTAAAACTCTATCTGGATTTTCTAAATCTTTAACAGCAGTACCTTCAGCTAAAAATTCTGGGTTAGATAGAATTGAAAAAGTTTTACCATCAACTCGATCTTGATTTGATTGTAGAATTGTTTGAATTACTTCAGCTGTTTTGACAGGAACTGTGCTTTTCTCTACAACAATTGTATGACCTGATGAAAAACTTGCTATTGTTCTTGCACAAGATTCTACCCATTTCAAATCACTTGCTATTCCCGCACCATAACCGGAGGTTTTTGTAGGAGTATTTACTGAAATAAAAATCATATCTGCCTGAGAAATAGCCTTCTCAATATTATTTGAGAAAAAAAGATTTTTACCTCTTACTTTTTTAATAATTGCGTTTAGACCGGGCTCATAAATAGGAAGTTTTGTTAGGTCTTTACTATTCCAAAGACTAATTTTATCTTTGCTTAGATCTACTACTTTAAACTCAATATCTTTACATTTATCAGCCATAACAGCCATAGTTGGTCCACCAACATATCCTGCACCTAAACAAACAATCTTTTGGATGTCTAATTTAGTGTTCATTTTTTAGGCAATTTTTAAAGTATTTGATAGTTTTATCTAATCCTTCGGAAAGGGTTATCGCAGGTTCCCAATTAAGAACATTTTTGGCAACTTCTATATCAGGTTTTCTTCTCAGAGGGTCATCTTCGGGTAAATTTTTATAAATAAGTTTCAAATTAGGATTTACTTTTTTAATTACAATTTCAGCTAGATCTTTAACTGTAAATTCATCTGGATTTCCTAAATTTACAGGTAAATCATAATTACTATTCATCAAATTTATCATGCCATTGATAAGATCAGCTGCATAACAAAAGCTTCTTGTCTGACTTCCGTCTCCATAAATAGTAAGTGGATTTCCTGAAATAGCAGAAACTATGAAGTTGCTTACCACTCTTCCATCGTTAGGAAGCATTCTAGGACCATAAGTGTTGAATATTCTTACTACTCTAATATCAGTATTATGCATTCTCTTGTAATCAAAACATAATGTTTCAGCAATTCTTTTACCCTCGTCGTAGCAACTTCTAGGCCCGATTGTATTTACATTTCCGTAATAACTCTCACTTTGTGGGTGAACTAGTGGATTACCGTAAATTTCACTAGTTGAGGCTAATAAAAATCTTGCTTTTAATCTTTTAGCAAGCCCCAACATGTTGTAGGTTCCTAGAAAACTTGTTTTCGCTGTTTTTATTGGATTGTTTTGATAGTGAATGGGTGAAGCAGGACATGCAAGATGCCAAATTCTGTCTGCCTCTAATAATATTGGTTGGGTAATATCATGTCTAATAATTTCAAGCTGGTTGTTATTGAACCACTGCTTTAAATTAGATTTGCGGCCTGTAAAATAGTTATCTAAACTTACTACCTCTTCCCCAGCAGATAAAAGTTTATCAATAAGATGCGAACCTAAAAAACCTGCTCCGCCAGTAACTAAATTTCTAATAGCCAATAATCAAAAGTATAGTAAAACCTATTTTATATTACGCACTAATTATTTTTACTTATTGTTGAATTATTTTTAATTTTCCTCACTTAACAAATAATAATAGGTCTTTTATTTATCAATGATTTATAAATTTTCAAATGCCATGGTACTTTTTATACCAATTAATAAATTTTTTAATACCTTCATTGAGTGAAGTTTTTGGTTTGTATCCTACCCAATCACTTATTAAACCTATTTCTGCAGTTGTTTTTTGTATATCTCCAGGCTGCATTTCATAATTATTTATAATTGCCTTTAGACCTAGTTCTTTTTCAAGGATTTTTATAAACTTAGAAATCAAAATAGGTTGATTATTACCTACATTGAAAATTCTATGAGGACACCAACTTGAAGAGGGGTCTGGAAATTCTCTATTAAAATTTTTATTTTCTGTTGCAGGTTTTGCGATTAATCCCTCAAAAATTCCTGAAATGTCTTCTACAAAAGTAAAATCTCTATACATATTCCCTGAATTAAACAGTTTTATAGGTTTACCTTCTAAGATTGCTTTTGTGAATATCATTGGTGCCATATCTGGTCTCCCCCAAGGACCATAAACGGTGAAAAATCTTAATCCAGTACAAGGTATTCCAAACAAATGACTATAACTATGAGCCATTAATTCATTTGATTTTTTTGTGGCTGCATAGAGACTAATTGGGTGATTTACCTCATCCTTCTCCGAGTAAGGGTATTTAATATTTCCTCCATAGACTGAGCTACTGCTTGCATAGATAAGATTATCGATATTGTATTTTCTACACATCTCAAGTATATTTGCAAAACCAATTAAATTAGAGCTTAAATATGAATTAGGATTCTCGATTGAATATCTTACGCCTGCTTGGGCCGCCATATTAATTACAGTATCGATTTTAAATTCTTTAAATATTGTGTCTAACTGTTCTTCTTTTATTAAATCTCCTTTTATAAATTTCCAACTAGAGTTATTTCTTTTTGAATAATCTTCTAATTTCCCCAATCGGGCATTTTTTAAAGAAATATCATAGTAACTATTAAGATTATCAAGACCTATTATGTGATTATTTGTTTTAAGAAGTTTTTTGCAAATTTGGTAACCTATAAAACCTGCTGCACCTGTTACTAAAATATTTTTCATGAAATATTATTCATTTCTGAATGTATCTTAATTTACTATGTGGCCCTATATTAATTCTCTTTTTTCAGATAAAGTTAATCTCATAAATATTGATAAGAAAAAAATAATTATAAATGTTCATTAAATCTACCGTAATTGTCTTTAAATCTAATTATGTCATCTTCTCCTAAATAGTTTCCACTCTGCACTTCTATAAGAATTAGGGGACTATTTGTTGGATTTGAAAGTCGATGTTTACATCCCAGAGGTATATATGTACTTTGATTCTCATTAAGGGTTTTTTGTTTATTATTAATCTCGACCTCTGCTGTCCCATTTAATACTACCCAATGTTCTGCTCGATGTTTATGCATCTGAAGAGAAAGAGAGCTATTAGGATTTACTTTTATTTTTTTGACTTTCCATTTCTCACCTTCTTCAATTGATATGTAATAACCCCATGGCCTATTTATCTTCTTATGTTCTTTACCTTCAATTAATCCATTTGATTTTAATTTTTGAACAATCTCTTTTATTTTTTCAGTTTTGTTTTTATTAGCTACTAATACCGCATCTCTTGTTTGAACAACTATTAAATCTTCAATATCAATTCCAACTATTAAACTGTTTTCACTTCTAAAGTAGCAATTCTTAGACTCTTCATATAACACTCTTCCTTGAACTGAGTTGCCAAACTCATCCTTTTTAGAGTTTTCCCATACAGCTTGCCAGCCACCAATATCATTCCATCTGGCGTCTAATGGTATAACTATTCCTTTATCTGTTTTTTCCATTAACCCATTATCAATTGAAATATTAGGGCAATCTTTAAAGATGTTTGGTTCTAGCCTTTGGAAATCTAAGTCATAATGATTTGATTTTAGTGATTCCTTGCATTTAATAAAAACTTCTGGCAGATATCGCTCTATTTCCTTGAGTAATACACTTGCTTTAAACATGAACATTCCACTATTCCATGTATACCTTTTATCTAAAATAAGTTTTTCTGCTAAAGATTTATTAGGTTTTTCAATGAATTTTTCTATTCTTTCTCCTTTTAAGTTTTCAAAGTTTAATTCTTTACTTGCTTTTATGTAACCAAACCTTGTTTCTGGCCCAGTTGGCCTCACCCCAAAAGTTACTAACAAATTTTCATTAACATAAGAAATACCGCTATTAACTGCATTTTTGAATTTACTTATATCTTTAATTTCATGGTCTGCTGATAGTACTAGTAAAATGGGATCATAATCCTCTTCAATGGATTTGAACGCGGCAGCAGTAATTGCTGCTGCTGTGTTTCTCCCAAAAGGTTCAAGAAGTATAGATTTTGGGATGATGTTCTCCTCTCTAAGCTGTTCAGCTGTAATAAATCTATGCTCTTCATTGCAAACAATTATTGGTTGATCAACATTATCGAAAGAATTTAATCTATTAAAGGTATTTTGTAAAAGTGATTTATTCGAATCTTCGTTAAGTACTATAAATTGTTTTGGGAAACTTTCTCTAGATAAAGGCCATAATCTTGAGCCAGTTCCACCACAGAGAACAATAGGTAAAAGCTTATGACTTTCCAAATAATTAATAAAATTTTGTTACATATTAACCCATAGTCAAACTTTATTAAAGTTAATAATAGTATTTGAAAAGATCTTACTATTTTTTAGATAAAATCCTCTCATATTTGGTTAGAAATACATCTTTAATAGATCTCATTAATGGTTTATTTTTAGTAAACATGTAACACCATAATCTTTCCATATAATGACCTTCAATTGGATTTATATGTTTACCTAGGATTTTAAGAAGATGTCTATAAAATTCAATATCATATTTATGAATTGTTTCTTTTTTAAGTGCAAAACATCCTCCGTATGAAGTTGCTACAAATATTGGAATTTCTGGGAAGATACTTTTGGCGAATTTTCTGAAACCTATATCTGATTTTGAAATTCTTCCTTCTTCCCAATCTTTTTTATATCTACTATCTTTCTGAATATCAATATTATTTTCCCAATGAAGAGGTCCTAGTAATCCGTATCTTTTTACTGCGAATCCATATTTATTAATATTTTTACAATATTCATTTGGATTCTCAAACGCCATGCACCCTAAATCATCTATACTCCCTTGCAGAAAAATATTTATATCTTCTAACTTATTATAGTTATTAACTATATGATAAAGCCAAGTATGAGATTCTCTTCCTAAATTGGGTATGTTTATAATATTTTTAAAATTATTGTAAGCAACTTCATCTCCCTTATTGTAAATATATAATTTGAATTCTTTGTAAGAATTTAGCCAAGAGATATCTTCTTTAAATCTCGAAATAATCAAACATTTAGACATTTGATAAAATAAATTTTAGAAGTATTATACATAATGCAAAAGTTATATAAAAAAAAAGCATTAATTGTTGGAGCTGGTTTAGCTGGAGCTACTATCGCGAGGGTTCTTGTAGAGAATGGTTTAAAGGTTGAAATTATTGAAAAAAGAAATCATATTGCTGGAAATATTTATGACGATGTTAATTTTCATAATGAGAGAATTCATAAATATGGGCCTCATCTATTGCATTGTAATAAAAATGATAAAGCTCTTAAATTCTTAAGTGAATTTACAGAATGGGTTACCTATGAACACAGAGTAAGAGCTCTTCTCCCAAACGGCAAAACAACACCACTTCCCGTTAATAAAAAAACTTTAGAAGATATTTACTCAAAAAAATTTAAAAATGAAGAGGAAGTAAAATTATTTCTTGAATCTATAAGGAATAAAGAATTAATACCACAAAATACGGATGAATTTTTTGAGGCAAATGTTGGAAAGAAACTTGCCGATTTATTTTTTAGGCCTTACACAAAGAAGATGTGGGGAGTTGATGCTAAGGAACTGGCTGTAAATATTGGGGCCAGATTACCTATACGTACAAATTCTGATGACAGATATTTTAATGATAATTTTCAAGCATTACCAAAAGAGGGTTACACAAAAATGGTTGAAAAAATGCTTAATCATGAAAATATAAATGTAAAATTAAATAGCAAATTCCATAAAAGTATGGAGGACAATTTTGATCATTCATTTCTTTGTATTCCAATAGATAAATACTTCGATTATAAGTTTGGTATATTACCTTATAGATCTATAAAATTTGAAGAAAGAGAAGAATCCTCTAATAATTTAGTAACTCCTGTAATTAATTTTACAGATGAATCCATTTATACAAGGAAAACTCAATGGAACTTACTACCAAACTCTGGAAAATCAATTAAAAATATTAAAACAATTACTTATGAAATACCATGCTCAATGTCGGAGAATCCAGATGAGTATTATTATCCTGTTCAAACAACAAAATCAAAAAAAATATATGAAAAATATTATAAATTTTCAAAGAATTTCAAAAGAATTACATTCTGTGGGAGGACAGGCTTATTTAAATATATTGATATGATTCCTTCAGTAACAATTCATCAAAAGATTGCAAAAAATTTTTTAAAGAATTTAGATAAATGACTATAGATAAAAAAATAAATATACTTATGATTTCATCAAGTTCCTCTTTAGGTGGAGGTACGAAAAATATGTTTATGCTAGGCAGTTCTCTTAATAAAGACTTTAAAGTTTTTTATGCAGTTCCTAAAAATAATAATTTCTTAAAAGACTTGAATTTTGAAAATCACATTGAAATTTCAGAAAGAAGATTAGTTATTAAGGATCTATTAAATTTGAGAGAATTTGTCAATTTAAAATCTATTGATATTATTCATGCTCATGGTAAGGGAGCAGGAGCAGTGGGCAGAATTATAAAACTTTTAGTAAATAAACCATTAATTTATACTTTTCATGGAATTCACATGAAATGCCATAATTTGAATGAAAAATTGATCTATCTTATTTATGAATTTTTATTAGGATGGATTGATTCAAGAAAAATTTTAGTATCAAAAAGTGAAAAAAGATATGCTATAAAATCTAAGATATATTTGGGTAATAAATCATTAATAATAAATAATGGAGTATCTAATAAACCTATAAAACAATTTAAAGATATCAAGTTTAAAAATGATCAGAGTTTTAAATTTTCTAAAATTGTGGTTACGACAGTATGCAGATTTGTAGAGCAAAAAAATATAAAGGATATATTAAAAATAGCTCAGCATTTACCTAATATTCAATTTTATATTATTGGGGATGGACCTTTGTGGCATGAAGTTAATTACTTAATTTTGAAAAATAATTTAAAAAATGTTTTCTTAACTGGGGAAAAAAATGATATTTTTAAATATTTGTATTCATCAGATATTTATTTATCTACTTCATTTTATGAAGGATTACCTATTAGTATCTTAGAAGCAATGTCTGTAGGTCTCCCAATAATAGCTAGTAATGTAATTGGTAACTGCGACACAATCAAAAGTGGTCAATCTGGCTATTTATATAAAGTTTATGATCCGAAAGATGCTGTAATAAAAATAAAAAAATTATCCAAAAGTATTAATCTTAGAAAAAAGTTTGGTCATGCATCATTTGAAAGGCAAAGATTTTTGTTTTCAAAAGAATTAATGATTAAAAAATATACAAACTTATATAGAAATTTATTAAAATTAGAAAAGTGATTTAAAATTAAATTTTTTTATTGAGTCTTTTATTTCTTTGTAATATTAATCATTTCTGAAAAACTAGTTGATTTTTCTTTTAATTCTTCATATTTCCCTTGAGCTTTTATTTCTCCTTTCTCAAATTCATAAATAAAATCACAATCTTTTATTGTAGATAATCTATGGGCTATAAAAATAATTGTTAATTTTTTATTTCTTAAAGATAACGCATTCATAAGATCTGCTTCAGTTTTATTATCCAAAGCTGAAGTCGCTTCATCTAAAATAAGAAGTTTTGATTCTCTATAAAAAGCACGAGCAAGTGCTATTCTTTGTCTTTGTCCTCCCGAGAGCCTAAT
>MDTB01193934.1_pt1 | contig 35009 bp, 33 predicted proteins | sample 811161 | NCBI WGS metagenome assembly MDTB01 (sample SAMN05326650, study PRJNA326480) | marine metagenome | isolation source: seawater | place: Mediterranean Sea | collected 2009 | reverse complement strand
ACCACCACCATCAAGTGGAACACCTGGTGTTCCAAAACCACGTGCAAAACCAGGTCCACCACCACCATCAAGTGGAACACCACTAGGTGGTCCACAACCAGGTGTTCCAAAACCACGTGCAAAACCAGGTCCACCACCAAGTGGAACACAACTAGGTGGTCCACAACCAGGTGTAAAATCAAGAGATAAAACTCCTGAAACTTATGAAACTTCTTTAGAAGGAAAAAAAGATAAAAATAGAAAAAAGAAACGACGAAAAAGGAGAGGCAGATCACCAGTTAATTTAGGAAAGGCAAAGGGATTCAACATCCAACAAGGAGGTAAATATAAAACTTTACATGAATGTTTATTAAATAAAAATGCAGTTGAATTGAAAGAATGTTTAAATTCATTGAAACAACACGAAAATTTTGATGAAGTAGCTAAAATAGAGGTTAGTAGTATTAAACCAATTGTTTTATTAAGAACATTAGAAAAATATGGGTTTAAAAAAAATAATAATGGTGTTGAATCTACTTCTCAATGGTTACAAAACAGAAATAATAAATTTGAGAATAATAATGATTCAAAAAGGATGTTTAAATATATGCAACATATGGTTAACCGTGTAAATTCTCATAGGTCATTATTTAATCAAGATTTTGATATTTCAAATAAATCTTTTAAAAATAATAATCTTGCAAATAATATTGATAAAAACAGTTATTTAGACATTGATACAGTATTACGTGAAAATGTAAATTCATATGGCAATCAAATACCGGCATATATGATTCAATATATAAATAATAATCCTAATACTAATATATCTGACATAGAATATAGATCAACTATACAATCCGGTGGTTCAAGTGATATATTTAATAGTTTATATACACAATTTGAAATGAATGATGCTAATTTAGAAAGTAAAATTAATGAATATAATAGAAAAACAGAGAGACTTGTAAGAAATGCAAATCTAGTAAAAAATTTGATATATGAAAATATAAATGAAGGTAAACATAAATCAGATGATATTAAATTAATTATAAATAAATATATTAATAGCAAAGATAAAGTAACAAAATTACATTTAGATATTTTAGATAATATGAAGTCTTTCTTAATATAAATTAAAAATTATTATAAAAAAATATAAAAATATAATTTAAATAATCTTTTTTTTCTTTACTTATATATATATAAGTATGGAAAATAGCAATACATCATTAAAACAACTATTATTACCTAGTGGGAAAACATCAAAACAATTCTTAGAGGGGTTTTATTCAAAATTTCCTTATGTAAAACAGAATAAAGATACAGTTTTAGGTAAACCAGAATGGTATTTAATGGGTTCTCAGTTTTACAAAAATAAAGATAATGAAATGAAAAATGATGATATTCATAATGATTTTACAGATTTTATTGTAAGCATAGCAAGATATCAATCTAAAAATGTACATAATAAATTAAATGAGAATATTTATAAAAATATTTATTTGAATTGGGATAATCTAGATATGGACGTACAAAAATTTTTTGATTCTTTTGTTAGTTTATATAAAAAAGATAATAATAAATTTGTAAAAGTAATTGATTATCATAATTTACCAAAAAAACATGATAATAATTATAAAATGATGATGGACATGGTTGGTGGAGGAAGTACTACATTTGCTAAAGAATTACCAAACTTACCACATAGTACAGAGAATATATGGTTTTCAACAATAGGAGGTGAATTAACAAAATTACAAAAAAATAGTGGTTCTGATTTAGTTAATATATATAATGACGCATTTTCAGATAATTTAAATGATAATTTTAAATATGGATATTCATTAAAAAATATAATTGGTGGTTCTTATGATAATGGTTTTGATATAGATATAAATAATGTAATTACTGACGTTTTGTCTAAAATAACTGAAAAAACTATTCAACATGGTGGTGAAGTATTTAATAATGAATTTGAATTTAATAATTTACTTATGAATTCAATTAATAATAAAGATATTACAAATATAAAAAATTGTAAAAAATTTATTAAAAATAATAAATTAAATTCACAAGGAAAAGTGGATATTGAATTAGCATCAAATACACTAAAAACATTAGGGTTTTATCAAAATGAAGAAGGTATTTTTGAACCTGTAGTAAATTGGAAAATTAGAGCAAATGATAATTTGGAAAAAAAAAGTATTATTAGAAATATTAATAAACCAAAAAATAAAAAATTTCTAGATCATTTAACAAATATTGTTAATTATATTAATCATGTTAATTATACTGGAACAGAACCTCAAACAATTGAAAATAAACCATTTAGTAATATAAATTTAGAATCAGAAAATATGAATGATGATTTTAAAACATTGGGTGAATATGTTAATTTTGATATTGATTCATTGGTAAAAAATATGATTAATGAAACATCTGAAAAAGTACAAGGGGAAGGTCAAAGTGGTGGATGGGTTCCATTAAATTTACCTTTTTTACCTGGTATGGGTCTTGGACCAAAAGTACCTGTTAGTATGAATGCTCCTTTGAATAGATTTGGACATAATTCTATAGCAGCAACACCATTTCAATTTGCTACAGATAAATACAGACATGAACATATTATAGATAATATGTCAAAATTGAGTAATATTCAAAGAGATAGAGCTTCGAACCTCTTTGATAATATTGGGAGATCACCATTTGGACTGCCTCCATTAGTTGGATATCCAGGACATTTTATGCTACATCCATATGCACAGCACCCACTATTATGGGCGTTATCACAAAGATGTAATATTAAACTAAGTGAATCAGATTTAAAAAAGTGGGACGATGATAAAGATGGTAATAAAGCAAATATCAGTTTAAAATATGGTAAGGCATATAAAAAATTATCAAAATGTTTAAAAGGTTTGGGATGGAAAAAAAATGATAAACTTTATAATGGTTTTGCAAAATATCAATTAAATGATAATTTAACATCAATGATGAATATTTTAAAAGCAATATATGTTTTAAAATCAATTTCACAGAAACTAGGATATACAAAAGTTCGTAAAAAATCTGGAAAAAAAGATGATGATTTTTATAATGAAGAAAAAATAAAAGATGTTATTAATCATTTAGCAACACAGTATAACAAAGTAAAAGAGTATTCTAAAAATTTAATAGAGGAATCTAATAAAGATACTAATAAAGATAAAGATTTAATAGAATTAATTTTAGATAGTAATTTGGGTCAAAATGATGATTAAAATGATGGTAATACTTAAATTCCAGAAGTTGAATAGAATTAAATTAATTAATAAGAAGTATAAAAATAATATAAGTTAATTAAATAAAAAAATATTTATAATATAATTATTTTTTTATGTGTAAATTATTGATGAAATAATAATATTATATATATATATATATATGAGTAATCCAAATGTTAATAATAGTTTTCCAAATAATATAAATTCAAATATTAGACCTATTGATGGTAATAATTATTCAGAGGTAAATAATTTTAAATTATATGATGAAGGTGAACATAGTGATGGAGATATTAAAAGAATTTTAAGAGGTATAAATACTGATAGTGATTTAAGCCAACTGTTTTTTTCAAATAGAAATTTAGATAGAATACAAAAAAAGTTAAAAAATGAAATTTATAATAGGACTCGTGGTAAATATTTATTAACTGTTGATCAAGATAAAACAAAATTAATTATCGTAATGAGATCAATATTTTTACAGAAATCAGTTAATAATTCTAAAAATATTGTTCGACAAACTAAAAAATTAAATCAATATGTTGTTGATGATTTAGTTCCAGATATGATAACTAATATTAAATCATATTATGGATATCTAGATGATATTAATGGACCATTAGAACCAATTATGAGACCTGTAAATGTTAATAATGCAGGTCATAAAACACTCCCTAGTATAACTACAACATTCTTTTAATAAAAATTAAATTTATATTAATATATAATTTTAATTTATAATCTTATTAATTTGCATCATTAGTAACTTTTTCTGTAGTTACTTTCATAAATACTAATACAGTTGCTTTTGTTGGAATTTCCTTTTTAATTATTCCATTTTTTAATTCACCAGAAACTTTTTTCCAGCACTTAGTTTTAAGATCAGAACCCAAGTCTTCTCTTCCGGTAACTTCTGGGTCTTGAGGGTCGTATACATGTACTGCCTCACATTCTACTGTACATTCTCCAGATCCTGTTGTTGGGTCTGCAGTTATATCTAATACAACTGTTTTCACTCTTGTTACAAAATCATGACCTTCAGCTTGACCATCCAAATTACGGTGTTCTAGTTTTTTTGCTACTGGTACTACTGCTGTAACTAAATGAAAGTTATCATTTAAGTATCCAACACCTTTAATTTCTGGTTCTGTTAGTAAATCCGTTCCATTTTTAGCATATCCATATCGAACTGGAATAGTATTAAGAGATTCTAAACCACTTACAGTCATTGGTAAATAGTTAAATGTGTATGGTAGATGTGTTCTACCTACCTTTAATTCATGGTATCTTCTTACAATATTAAAGATTAATACACCTTTACTGTACAAAAGAGCTCTTGATTTAGGAACTAATAAACGTCCTTCTACGAACCATTCAGAACCTTGTAATGCATCTCTAAGAGTTAAATCTTTGTCATTACTACCACTTTGAAATGGAGCTACATTTTTAAACCAACTTTTGGTAACTAAATTATTGTTTGGTAATCTAAATGTAATCATTGGAATAGTTGTTAATTGTGTTACAGCTGGTTTTGTGAATTGTGGGTTATATGTGAGCATACTCCATATTGGTGTGGAACTAACTACAGTTGGTCTGACAGAGAAAGCAGATAAAATACGTCTTAGTGTAGTACCTTCATCTCTAACATAAGACAAATCAGGTGCATCAAATAGATTTACACGGCAATTATCAACAGCTAATAAGAATTGATTAAGATTATCATTGTAACATCTACCTTCACGTAAATTCATAACTGAATCCCATAAACGGCATTGTAATTCAAATCTATTTTTTAAGTCACCCATAGGGCTTTTAACATCACATACGACATCATTAGGGTCAGAAATCAAAGACCAGTATAAATCATAATCAGGCTGTGTTGCAATTGGTCTTCCCAATTGTTTACATTTAATAATATAACCAATACTACCAATAATAGTTTGAGTTTCAAGACCTGGTAATTTCCATGCATACAATGCAACAACTAATGGATGAACATAACTGTATCTTGATGTACTAGTATGATCTCTTAATAATCGACCATTAGTTACTTGATCTGGTAAAACACCGCTTTGATTATTTAAACAATTTTGTGCGAAATTACCTTCACCACCTGCTAATCTATAAGTCAATGATTGTGATGTAACATTAAAGTGTAATGGTTTAGTTTCAGAATATTGTTTAAGAATTGCTTGTACATGTGGTAAATCACCATCTCTAACTCTTAATGAATCTTGAGTTGAAATCCCACTGTATCCTAAAGTTTTGGACATAGAAGTATTTGGTAAATTAAATACATTTGTCAAATTAGATTTACCAGTAATTGCTACTTGAAAAAATTTATCAAATTCTTCATCAGATAAACCATACTTTTTTTTGTATTTAAGAGCCTTTTTGTAATACCTATTGAATGGTAAATTTTGTGCTGAATATCTTGTTCTAATAAGATTTGCAAATTTATGGCCTTTTCTTTCTACCATATCTTTTCTTTCTTTATATGCAGAGAAAACTTCTTCTGCAACACTTTTGCTGTTTGTTAATGTTCTAACTTTAGCTAGTGCATCAACATCATTAACTGGACTTGATTTAAACAATTTTCTTACAAGATCTTTTATATTTGATCTTGGCTTGGAAGAACTACGTGATCTACTCATTATATATATATATATAATTATATTTTATTTTTTCAAAATTTAAATATTTTTTATATATTTTTTATAAATTAATAAATTTAATAAAAAATATAATTTTAAAAATAATTGTTAAATAACTTAATATATGTTTTTTTCTAATATATAATATTAATTATAAATTAACATTACTTTATTTTTTAAATATAAAATTTATATAATATTTAAAAAAAACGAATATATATTATGACAAAAATTTTAAAAATTCTTTTTTTTGTTTAGATGCTAAATTATTTTTTGTAGAGTTAATTTTATCTATTTTTAATAAAGATTCAATATGTTCTAATTTTATATTATAATTATCAAAAAAATTAACACATCTATTTATTTCATTTTCTTCTATAAGATTTTTAATTAGTTTATTTATATAAATATAATCCATAATTTGCATATTTTTAAAGCATTTGTTTGCATTATTAATATTTTTTTTATTAATTTTTTTTATAGAAGTTTTATTTAAATCAGATGTAAATACTAATTTGCAATTATTATGATTAAATAATACATTTTTATTATGGCAAAGATTAAATGAAGTAATTACACATGTATGAAAACCATGAATATCTTGCATATCCCAATTTTGATCTCCATAAATATAATTTTCAGTAATATCTCCTCTAGATAAACATTCAGAAATTTTATTTATTTTATCTACTTGTACATTTTTATCGGGAAATAATGTACTAATATATTTATTATAATTTTCATGTACCATAAGTGGTAATAAAACTTTTTCAGTTTCATATAATTTCAAGCATTCATCTATATTCTTATAATTGAATAGTAATCCTTTTGTAGCGTTAAATAAATCGAAGTCAACATCTTTTTCTTTTGATAAATCACAATATTCCTCTATTAAATTATTATCAATTATTTTTTTATTTCCATAAGCATAATAAATATCTTGTAATGTAAGGATTAATCTTCTAATATCAAATTGTGAGTGATCAATTATTTTTTGAATGATTTGTTGATTTTTAAATTTTATTTTTTCTTTTTTTGTTATATTTAACAAAATTTTTTTTAAATGGGATTCAAATGGTGGATTTATTTTTATTTCTCTTGAATTTTTTTTTATATCTGATAATAATTTATTATGTCTGTTATTTGAAATAAAAATAATTGGAAAATTCCATTCTATTTCATTATTTTTTTGTAGTTCTAAAATACAATTTTTATCTGCAGTAGATGTAATTGTTTCTAACTCATCAATAACTAAAATGAAATTTTTTCTTTTTGTATGTTCAATTTTCATTTTATTAATAACATTTGGATTATTAACTATTGTTTTAATTATTTTTTTCATATTATTTTTGTTTTTAATAGAACTAAAATTTAATAATTGTACATCATAATTATATTCTTTCAAAATAACATCAATTATTACTGTTTTACCTACACCATGATTACCAGTTATAATTATATTACTAAATTTTTTATCAACTTGATTTTTTCTCGCTCTTGTTTTTCTAACTCTTTTATTATTCCTATTTTTTATAATTTTGTTATCATTTTTATATAACTTCCTCATTTTTTTCTTATTTTTTGAGAAACTTAACAACCATGTTATAATAGAATTAATTGATTCTTTATTTCCATGTATATCTCCTATTTTATCCGGCATATACTTATCAATCCAAATATTATTATTCATAATATTATTATTGATATTATATATCAAATTTTCTTTAATTAGTTTTATTAAAATATTAATAAAAATAATTTCAATTTTTGTATTTAACATTTAAATATAGATTCTTGAAATAAATTATTCATATTTTCTTTATAAATATCAGTATCAACAGAACTATCGTCATCTGACAGTGAATATTTATCTATATTATTTCCATATTTAATTGTTTTAATAGATTCTATTGTTAATAATTGTTTATTTATACAATAATTAGGATTATTATAATCATTATAATTTTTATTATAATATTTATTTTTTTGAATATTGTATGGTATAAAGTTTCTATCTGTTAAATGTATAAGCTTACAAAAAGATCGTCTATCAGGACAATTACCATTTAATAAATCACATTTACAAATTTGATATTTCTTAGAACATGTTCCAAACTTACAATTGAGTCCTCCAGGACAAATACCTTTCACGCATAGATTACACAGTTTAGTAATGTGTAATAATGAATTAAACAGTTTTTTATTATTTACTAAATCAATATGTTCTAAAGAATTATTATTTTTAATAATATTGTATGCATCAAGTAAATTATTATTAATATTCTGTTCTTCAATAGAATGTGCATATACACATTTATTCCCATATGAACAGCTACCTTTATTCAAAATATTATAACATAAAATTTTTTTTTTATTATTAATATTATTATTAACTTCTTTATATTTTGTTATGATATTATTAATATCATTAATATCATTTGTTTTTTGTAATAAATTATCAGATATATGTATATTTTTATATAAATCAAAATTAATAGTTTTTGTAGAAATATTAATTTCTTTTTTTACATTACATAAATTAATATTAATTTTATCATCATTTTTTAAATTACTTAAATTATTTTTTTTTTCATTATTTTCTAATTTTATTATTTTTTTTTTATTTATTTCATAACTCTCTTCATCTTCTGAAGAAGTATTTTCATTATCAGAATCTAATATATAAAATGGATTTACACTCATCTTTTTTTATATAATATATATTTATTTCCTTATATATAATTTTATAAATATTTCTTATTTTAATATTCATCAAACAATACTTAAACAAATCTCATTATTTATGATATATTATGTCAAAAGAAATAGATTATTTAGAAGAAGATACACCATTGCGAAATCAAAAATTTTGTTGTTTTTCTTTTTTATCACCAGAAGGAATTAAAAATTGTAGTATTAGAGGATTGAAAATAAGAGGTTCATATAATACATATGAAGAAGCAAAAAAAAGAGCAGAACAACTTCAAAAAATAGATCCTGATTTCCATGTTTTTGTAGGAGAAGTTGGTAAATGGTTGCCATGGGATCCAGATCCTAATTCTGTAGAAGATAATGTTTATAGAGAAAAAGAATTAAATGATCTAATGAAAGAATATAAAAAAAATAGAGAAAGAACAAAGGAAGTAGAAGGATTGAGAAAACAATCTATGTTAAAAAAAGGAGAAGTTGAAAGAAATAAAATTAAAGAGAGATTAAGGAAAAAATTAGAGAAAAAAAAATTAGCACAGAAAAAATTAAAAAAAAATGATAATTTATTAAATACAGAAAAAGTTAAATTAGAAATTAAAGAAGATACGGTAACTGAATTGGATAATAAAAAAGAAAATATTGATAAAAAAGAAAAACATTTAGAAAGTCTAACTAATAACTCAGATAATTTAACAAATAGATTAAATAAAATAAAAGATTTATATAATAAATTAAAAGATAAAGAAGGTAAAGATAATGTTGAAGAAAATAGTAACGTATCATATACATAATTTTTATAATTAATTTTTAATAAAAATATAATTATAAAATAAAAAATCTTAATAAATAATAATATGAAATTAAGTTCAATTTTTATTCCATTAATATTTATAGGAATAATATTTATAACTATTAATATAGTAAAAATAAACAATGTTTGTAAAGAAAAAATTGTATATAAATATTTACCAAGAAACTATAAAGATGAAATAAACAATCCCTTTTCAGTTAAAGATATATTTGATGAATTATTTAAAAAAAAATCTCCTTGGGCAAGTAGAATATATAGTTCTGAAGATACTGATATAAATAAAATATTAAAAAAGTCTAAAGATAATAATATAACACAATAATTTAATAAATATTTTATTATTGTAAATCTACTTCATCTTCTTTTGTTAATTTATTTATTTTTATTTTTATATTCGATTTTTTTCTTCCTATAAATTTTGACATATCAAATGGTTTAGATTTATTCTTCCAGTCTTCATTATAATTATTAGAATGATATTTTCTAAACTGTTTACAACCCATGTCTTTTTTTACAGAGTCTGGTGCTTTATACCAAAATACTTTATCTAAAAATGTATCTCTTGATCCCCTATTAACAATAACCATACAGCCATAATCATTAGTTACTTGTGTAAATACTTGTCTAAATGTTTCTAGATTAGGGAACATGCCCGCATAATGTTCATATATTCTTTTTTGATTAGAGAAAAAATCTTCTGCCAATAAAAATATATAATCAAAATTTCCTCTTAATTCAGGAGAAATACCTAATGGAAATTGCATAGTTAAAATATACGTTACTTTATAATGTCTCCCATCAAAAAACATTTTCATAATAGGTTCATCTTTCATCCATGACCCCTTAGAACTTAAACAATCGTCCATAACCAAAAGAGCTCTGGGATCTATGTTTTTACCTTTTTTATTTTTTTCTTTGTTTTTTCTAATAATCATATTTTGTCTATATAACATTCTCTCTATAATATCACTTTTATATTTATAATGTATAAATAGGTCTGGATAAAATTTTCCATAAAAACAATTCATTTCATCAGTAGGTGCTATTATTACACCACCTGGTATATCACTCATATGTTGAATAATGGCTCTACAAACCCAACTTTTACCAGATCCACGTTTTGCAATCATACAAATTGATGCATGATCTACAATATCATCTAATTTGAATTCTTTTATAGGACAATCTTTCCCTTGTAATTTTATATTCATTTAATATATATATTTAATATATTAAATATATATATTTTTTACGAAAAAAAATTAAATTTACCATCTTGGTAAATCAATAAACATATCTTGATTTATTGTATCTACATTTTTTTTTCCTATTAATTTATATGAATTTTCACTAATTAAATCATCATTATTTAAATCAATTGATATAATATCACGATCACTAATTATTTCTTGAATATTATTATTTCTTATATTATTTATATTATCACTTTCATCAAAAAAATTTGTAGCTAAAAACCATATAACTACACCAATTGTTATAGGAATCATTGGATCTATTTTCTTTGGTTTTTTTTCTTTATTATTTCTATTATTATTACTATCCCAATATAAATACATATATGTTATAATTCCAGATATAACTCCTAATAATAATGGATGTTTTAGATTAATACAATTCTGTTTATTATCATAAAAATTTTTTAACATTTTTATATATCATTTAGAGGAGAAAAAAAATATATAATTTTAACATAAATTATATATATATATTAATTTAAAAAAAAAGATACCTATCTTGATAATTATATAAATTAATTAAAAATATAATTATGGTTTTATTAATTTAAATAATTTTTAAAAAACGTACTTTTTTCACTATCTTTTATTTTATTATCCTTTGGTTTTACTCTATCTATATATCTTTCTAATTCATTTTTAAGTTCGTTTTTGAATGTGTTTTTACTTTTTTTAAATATTAAATTATTAAATTTATTATTATCATTATTATGTTTGTTATCTATTTGTGGATGTGTATTATTCTTTTTATCTATTTTATCCGTTTTATCTATTTTATTTGTTTCATCTATTTTATCTATTTTATCTATTTTATCTATTTTATTTGTTTCATCAATTTTATTTGTTTCATCAATTTTATCTATTTTATTTTTATAATTATTATCTTCAAATTTATTTGAATTATAATTTATTTCTTTTTTGTTTAACTCTTCTATCTTATTAGATATATTTTTGTTTTTTATTAAACTAGATAATTTATCTTTTATAAATTCAAAATCAGATGATTTATCAGAATTAGTCGATGAAACACTTGATGTTGTATAATTTGAATAAGAATTGGTTCTTGAATCATATGATTTTTTATCATTTCTTAAATCCTTTTTAATTAATGATTTTATATTTTTATATATAGAATCAGGAATATCTTCTCCAATATTTTGATTTACTTTTGTATAATCATTTTTAAGAAATTCATTTAAAATTAATTTCATAGGTAATAATTTTCTTATTGCTTCTCTAATACTTTCTTTAATTATATTAAATGTTTCACGTTGGTTTCTTTTAATTTCTATTGGTTTAAACTTATCATAAAATAATTCAGGAAAATTATATATTTCTCTAGCTACTTCAATATAACATTTATGAATAAAATCATTTGATTGTATTGTTTCATGTAATTTATGATTAATTAAATCAGATTCTTTATTAGAAACATTAAATGTTAAAAGTATTATATTACTTTTAATTACTGCTTTTAATAAATCATCAAACCATTCTGAACATTTACACTTTTCTTTTATTCTATTTGTTTCTTCAGATATAATATGTTGATTCCATGTAGGAGTATTTTTTAAAAATAATTGAAATAATTTTAAAGTACTTGTAATTTCAACATTGGGATCATTTAATGATTTTTTTTTTAATTCTTTATGATATTTTTTTGAATCAATATATATTGATAAAATACCTTCATAAATTAATGGAGTTAATATTTTAATTAAAAATGTTTGATATTCATTTTTTATTTCAATAATATTTCTTTCATAAAAATGTGGCATTGGTATTATAATAATAATTTATATTTTATAATAAATATTAAAACATATTAAATATATTTTTTATATTTAAAAAAATATATTTAATATAAATTATATTAAATATTATGAATCCTAATAAACTTATTGAATCAAATAATATTAATAATTTTAAATATTTTGAAAATTGGATAAATATTTTTTTAAGTAATAGTAATAATTTTATAAATAATAATTTAAATAATAATTTTATATTATTTGGTAAAAAATATAATATTTCCAATAAAAAAGAAGAATTTGAATTTTTTTCTGATTATTATTCACATATATTAATTACATATAGATATAATTTTAAAGAACTATTACCATGTTCAAATATTACATCGGATAGTGGTTGGGGGTGTATGATAAGATCAGGGCAAATGATGTTAGCAGAAGTATTATTAAGATCTGAGCTTGGTCGTAATTGGAGATTATATAAAATAATCAAATCAAAAAATAAATCATATTCTATAGCACATAGTAAAATATTAATAAAATTTATTGATTCACCTAGAATTGGACATGATTTTTCAATACATAGAATAATACAATTAGGATTAAAATACAATAAAAAACCTATGGACTGGTATGGACCAGATACAATATCTTTAATTATTCAAGATTTAGTAAATTTAAATAAATATCTAAATTTAAAAACATATATTGCACGTGATTCAATAATTATTAAGGATGAAATTTATAAGTTATGTAATGATACGAAAAAAGAATGGTTTAAAAAATTATTTTTAATCATTCCAATCAGAATAGGAATTAATAAAATAAATTCTATATATAATGATACTTTAATAAAATTATTAGATTTAAATCAAAGTGTTGGTATCATAGGGGGAAAACCTAATAAATCATTATATTTTATAGGACATAACGGATATAATTTATTTTATTTAGATCCACATTATCAACAACATACAGTAACTGTTGATAATTGTTTTCCAAAATTAAAAGATTTGCTTTCATATCATTGTTTATATCCACAAAAAATAAATATTGATTCTATAGACCCTTCATTATCTATGGGATTTTTAATAAATAATAAAGTAGAATTTGATTTATTTTGTGATTCAATTGATAAAATAAAAAATGATGGTAATTTATTTTTTGAAATTATTGAAAATAAATTTCAAAATAATGATTATAAAATGAATGATAATAATTCTGATGACACATGGGACTTAATTTAATCTATTTAAAATTAACTAATTTTTTTTTAGATATATCAATTAATATTTTTTCCATATAATCAAATATACCTTTTTTTGTTAAAAATTTATTATAAAAATTTATTCCATTTTTTGATATTTCTTTGCATTTATTATCATTGTTAATGCACCATTTGATAATTTTAATTAAATTGGATAAATCTTTATTTATTGGAATATAATGAACATATGGTTTTAATAAATGACTAAACCATAATTTATTCTCACTTTCAACTATTAGTAATACACTTCCTAAGGATAAATCAAATGATAATCTAAATGCAGAAACATGACCATCTATAATTAATATATATTTGTATTGAGATCTTTCTTTATGATTTATTGGTTTAGATAATTTAAAATCAAAATTATTTTCATTAATAATATCAAGTGGTTTATTTATATTTTTTTTTAATCTTTTATTCCAATTAGTAATACCAACTTTTAAAAGTGAAAGATTTTTACTAGCTATTTCAGCTGCTTTTAGTCTCATATTATCTTCTGTTGTTATTCCACAACCAGTTGCAGATCCATAAAAAACAGCTTTATTTATTTTATCATCCCATTTAGTATTAATATCATTAATACGATTTTTAGAATATGTGTTTTTACATTTATCAGGGAAAAGCTTATTACTTATTCTATAAATATCATCTTCAGTTGGTATAGGAATATCAGCATAATTATCACGACTAGATCTAGATAATATAGGACAATAAGAATCAAATATATATTTTTTATCCATTTTTTTATTTTTCGAATCATAAATATCTTCATATGGTTCTGTTAAGTTTTTTTTTAGTAATGGAAAATCTCTTAAATTAATAAAAAATATAGAATCTGGTATATTTCTATCTTCTAATAATTTATTTAACAAATATTTATATTCAGAAGTTAATTTATCACCTTCATATTCAGGAAAAGTATTTCTAAATAAACAGTTATTAGAAACCCATTTATCTCTATTATATAAATATTTTACTTTATGTTTTTTTGAAAATGTAATTAAATTTTTAATACTATTGTTTATAATATTTTGATAATCTTGTTTTTCATCATTTGTTAATTTTTTTTTATTTTTATATATTTTAATTTTTTGCAAATTATTTTTATTTTCATTTTCAAAATATAAATAGTCAGAAAATTCATTAATATAACTATTATTACTAAATGGTAAATAAACTCTTAACTTATTATCTTTTATTACAACTAACAACCCTTTTTTAAATTTATTAAATTGATAATATAATGTATTTTTTATTGATTTAAAATTATAATTATTATATAATTTAGATATTTCATTTATATTATTTTTAAAAATATTATTTTTATTAATAACATTATTTTTATTTTTATTTTGTTTAAACATTTTTTTTATAGGGTCTAATCCATATTTATTTATATCTTCAATATCACCAGCATGATAATATAATTGAACAAATTTTAAAAATTTTTTATTAGTTACATATTTTCTATTATAATTTACTGATTTTAAACATTGTTCTTGTTCATTCTCATTAAAAATATCTTTTCTTATAACAAATTTGTCTGTTGTAGATTTAATTTCTTTCAATCCACCTTTTAAATTATATTTTACAGAATCATATTTTTTTTTTAAATATTTCAATTTATATTTATAGTATTTTAATTTATAATCCATAGTATAAAATATATATATAAAAAAATATGTACTAATATTATATATGAACACAAGTCATACTGAATATTTAAATTACAATTTTGAAAAAAAAATAAATAGTATTACAGATAATCATGAAAAATATACTTATCTTAAAAAAAATTTCATTCATGTACTTAGTGAAGTAACTAATTATTTCCAAAATAAAAAAGACAGAATTCATCGAGAATTACCGGATATAAAAAAAAAATTAGAAAATGCTATTTTAAAAAAAAATATAGATAATATTAATGAGTATAGTAGTCTATTTTTATTAGGGCATAATGAATTACAAGTAATCGATAATTATTATAAAAATAATGAAAATTTAAAAAGGATATTTAATAATAATGTTTATAATAATATTTTATACAAAAAAACAGCAGTCCCATCATCAAACATAATAGAAAAATTAAATCAATTTACTCCATGGGTTAATAAAGTTAATAATAATGAATTAACTACATCATGGACTAATATTGTAAATGAATGTACTAAAAGTATGAATTAAAATAAAAATTATTAGTAATATTAATATATTACTAATAATTTATTTTTTTTTTGAAGTTTTATCATTCTCTTTAAAAGATAAAATAAAATTTCCATTACTGGATTCAACTAATATATTATTTGTCATAATTATACCTATAGTATCTTTTTCATCTTCAACTCTATAATTCTCTCCATCCAAATTAGTAATTTTTAAAGTTAGATTCTTAAACTCATATAGTTTTTTTTTGTCATTATACTTATATACATAAGTAGATGGAGCATCAAAAACTATTTGTGATACTTTTTTTTTATCTAAACTAACTTCTATATAACATTCATGTTTATCCCAATTAGATTGAGAATTTAATTCAGTCCATTCTAATTTATATTTCCCATTTTTTATAATTATACCGTTATTTTTTTTTTTATACATATTTGTTTTTTTTACAGGTACACATAAACAAGATGCTCCTCCGTTATAATCTCTAACAATCGATTTATCTATACATCTAAAATTTGAATGTATATATTTACCATTTAATATTTCTTTTGCTAATTCTGGATCAGAATTAGTGTTTGGTTGTAATTCATTAGGAACATATTTTTGTTTTCTACAACACAAAGGACTACATTTATTATGTAATAAACTTACATCATTATTACCATCATCTAAAAAAAAACCGGCTTTAATCCATTTTTTCAATTCATCTTCAGAAATTCTAATTGTATGTTTTTGTATAATTTTTTTATCTTTTTCATATTCATTTTTGTCTTTATATCTGTCATCATTAATAATTTCTTTTTTGGAAAATTGTTCTATATCATTATCATTCATATATAAATATATTGTTATTACTAATAGAATAAATAGTGTATATTTAATAAATTTATAATTTTTCATTATATAATATATATTAATAGAATAAATATAATTTTTATATATTTATTCTATTGGATATACAGGCAATATTATATCATTTATAATCCATAAATTATTTTTATTTTTTTTTCTAGGATAATAATCAATATGTAAATTATATTCATCTAAATATTTATTTAATTTATTAATATAAGTTTTATCTTGTGCTACTTTTTCGAAGAATGTATCTATCTCTATATTATCACCATATTTTAAAATTGATTCATATTGAATATCAAAATATATTGTTGACATTTTTTTATTAAATTTTTTATTATTTATAACTATTTTTTTATTATTATATTTTTTTTTTCTAATATTATATAATCCTTCTGGTGTAACGACTAATGATCCTTGTATAATACCATAATTACTTGTATTTATAAAATGCATTAAATCATTTACACTTGGAAATTCATATAATATCATCTCTTTTTTAACTCTTGATCCAGGATATGGTGTTGGTGGGTGTGTATGAAATATATATTCATAATCGAAAAAATCTGGAATATTGTTTGGTAATAATATGTGTTTATCATATTTATCTACTTTATTTTCTTTTGTTGATACAATAATTTTTTCTAATTTTTTAGTATTAAAATCAAGTAGACCTGAATGTTCTGAATAATAATATTTATTATTTTTTTTATATTTTTTATTATAACCACCATTAATCATTAATGAATCTAATATTAATAGTTGATTGCTAGTTATTTTTATAAATTTTTTATTTTTTTTTTATATATTTTACTATGCATTTTACCTATAATGTTATTATTTGATTTTTTTTTGAAATCTATTGTTTTTTTTTTTATATGTTCTATAAACTCATTACTTGGTTTTATTTTATGTTCATGTACATAATGATATAAACTATCTTCCCATAATATATTATTTGATATATAATAATTTTGATTTATATTTTTTTTACTACATAATTTACAATCATTAAAAGATTTGTCTTTATGTTTTATTTTTTTTTTATTTTTTTGATAAAATTTTAATTTTTTTAAAAAGTTTATTCTATCACTCCAATCTTTATTTTCATATGGCCAATTAAAATAATTATTATGTGAATCTTTAACAGTTCCAAGGGGATTTTTTTTTTCTCTTATAAAATATTCAAATTTATATATTTTTCCATTTTTTTTTATAATATTCATTATAGATTACTATAAAAAAAGAATATATATTTTTTTATTTTAGTTTAGATATATTATAAATACTTATATATTCAATACTGTCTATTGAATCATCTATTTTTTTCTTAATAGGTAATATCCAATCACTATTCATATAATATGCTCCTAATTTTAATAATGTTAATATATTGTTAAAGTTAATCATAAAATTACTATTACTAGAATAATAATAATATAAATCAACTTCTCTTGAATTATATTTATTATAATTTTTAAAAATATCTTTTGATAATTCAATAATTTTTTTTGATTTATTAGATAAACTATTATCAATCATAGATACATTATATGCCCAATACCAAACAGATCTCCCTATGTTATATAATCCAACTATTTCATAATTTGATTGAAATACAAAATTATTATTTTTATCATATACATTTAATAAATGTTTTTTTTTATTGTTATCATAGCTAAATTTATAATTATATTCGTCTGTTAAATCTATTATTTTAGCCATATTTTGTTTTTTTTTTTCATAGTATTTATTTATATTTTTTAAAAAAATATTTTTTTTTTTTTCCATATATAATATTAATATATATTATTTTTATTTTACACCAATTTTATGTTTATTTTTATTATTTATATCACATACTATTGGTGAATATAAATCTAAAATAGCAAATGAACATACACCTGCAACAGATATCATGAATGATTCAGATATATCAAGTTTATTAACCGGTATATAATATGAAGATGCACATAATACACAAAACATTATCATATATTTTAAAAATTTTCTTAAAGAATTTAGATCATCAATACTGCTATTATTTTTCAATAAATTCATATAATTATATATATATATAATTATATAATAATTAATTTTTTATAAACAAAAATATTTTTTTTATATACTAGGATAATATGTCCAATTTAGTTGGTTACACATTTTTTTCCATATCTTATCTTGATCTCTTAATTTTTCTCTACTTTTAAGAAGTGGAAAACACTTTTTATATTCATCTAATCCAAGTAATTGGCAAAATTTATGTAATACATAAGAATAACTCAAAAAATTTGTTCTAGCTTTAGGGCAATGTTTTTCAAAAGGCAATTGAATTTCTTTAAACATTTTTCTAAAAATTTCCTCCGTTTCACGACTAATTTCTGGTGCTTTATTGCCGGTTATTTTACTAGTTATATGTGGTATATGCTCATAGTATTGATGCAATCTCAATTTTTTTAATATTTGTTTCATTCTTTTCAAAGTGAGTTTTGATGTATCTGTTATTCTTTGTTTTCTAATTTCTTTTATAACTAAATTATATATATCTGGTGATATTTCAGTAGATTCTTTTGCTTGAAATTGTGACAACCACTCATTAAAATGATTTATTCTTTTATATGGATATCCCGCTTTTTCCGGGAGTGGATCTTTATAATTAGGTTTTTCACTATCTATAATTACATGTTCAACTTCAGCACATTGAGTACATACATAAATTCCTTCTGCATGAACTAATGTTTTTTCTATATTACAATTTTTACATTTTTTTATTCTACTATGAATTAAATTATCATTCTGTTCATTATTAATTAATAATTTATAAGTTCTATATAATGATGCACGATTACATTTTTTTTTTTTATTTAACTTTTCTAATTTATTATTTGATTTATTTGTTTTTTTTTTACCTTGAAAAAAAAAATCAACTATATTATTATCTTTATTTTTATATTTTATATTCCTTTTTTTTGGTATTTTTTTTTTTTTCCTATTTTGTCTACTTAATATATTTAATTTATCTAATTCATCTAATTTATCTTCATGTGGTTTATTATTATTAATTTTATTATTATTTTTTAAGTTATCATTATCTATTGTATTATTTATATCAACTATTTTATAATATTTTACAAGTAAATCTTCTACTTTACTATAATATTCCATTTCTGATACATCATTATCTATATCATATATATCCTCTTCTAGATCATTAATTAAATTTTTAATTTCCGCTTTTCTTTTTATGTCTATATCTTCTATTTTTTTTTTTTTATTTATTATGTCTAATTCTATTTTATATTTATTTAATAAATCTTTTTTAGTACTTAAATTTTGTTTTCTTTTATCAAAATAATCTACTTTTTCGCGGTGTGTCATATCTAGTGTAGATATAGAATTATTATATCTTACTTTATCTGGTTTTAAGTTAAAAGTTGCCATAAGTCTAAATATATACTCTAGAATGATCTTTAAGTAATTTGTTTCGGTTAGACTTCGTAACTAAATTATAATATAAATATTATTAAATGGAAAAAAATAATATAATATATATTTTAAAATTCATTATTATTTATAATGCTTTAAATGATGGTTGGAAAATAAAAAAAATAAATAATAATAAATATATTTTTTCTAAAAAAATAGTCGATATTGTAAATAATGATTTAGAATATATTATAAGAACATAAAAAATAACTTATAATAATTATATAGATTATATAAAATTATATTTTTATAATTTATATAATACTTAATATGAAATTTAAACAAAATAATTTAATATTATCATTTCTTATCATTGAACTAATTATTAGAATAATTTATTTTTATTTAACATTCCCGGAAATGATGAATACTATTACAAAATGGGATAAATTATTAAAAAATAAAAAAAATAGTATAAAATGTTATGATAAAAATAAAAAATATACGGAAAATACTTGCATAGAGCCTCAAATAGGATATCACCTTCAAAAATCAATTGAATTGCAAATTGGAGGTATTGTATTTACTTTATTATCTATTATAAATCCTATTTGGTTAATATTAAATATATTATTTAAATTATTATTATTAACAAAATTTATTTCTTTTATTAATATTAATATTAATAAACTATTTTTATTATTTAATTCATTTAATATTATATCTAGTATTTTTTATATTAATTATTTAAATAAATGTTTAACAACTAATTAAATAATAATTTAGAATTTATTAAAATTCGTTTAAATTATATATTTATGATAAAATATTATTTATTATTTTAATAATAATATATATATCATTGCGTATAATACTTTTATATATATTTATTTATAATTATATATAAAAAAATTGAGTGTCGAATATCACCCCATTGAATTTATTGTATAGAAAAAAAAATCTTAACATAAATTATATAATAATAAATGGGTGGAGGATTAATGCAATTAGTCGCATATGGCGCACAAGACATATACCTTACTGGTAATCCACAAATTACATTTTTTAAAGTAGTATATAGAAGACATACTAATTTTTCAATGGAATGTGTTGAACAAGTTTTTAGCGGTACACCTAATTTTGGTCGTAAAGCAATATGTACTATAACTCGTAATGGAGACCTTGTAACAAGAATGTATTTAATGGCTACCTTGCCAAAATTATCTAAAGGTCATGCATGGTGTAGACGCGTTGGTTATTCCATGTTAAAAAGTGTAGAAGTAGAAATTGGTGGAACAAAAATTGATAAACATTATGGTAATTGGTTGAATATATGGCATGAATTAACACATGACCCTAATCATGATAGAGCACATGATAAAATGATTGGTAATACTGATGAAATTTGTTTACCTTCTTCTGATGATATTCCTCAAACAACATTATATGTACCTCTTGAATTTTGGTTCAATCGTAATACTGGATTAGCACTTCCTTTAATCGCTTTACAATATCATGAAGTACGTGTTGAATTTGAATTTGAAACAGTTGCTAATTTAGTTTGTAGTGATGATAATGTTGTAGAAAATAGAGTTCCATTATCTGAATCACTTGCTATGGTAGATTCTTCATTACTTGTTGATTATATTTATCTTGATTCAGAAGAAAGAAGAAGATTTGCACAAGCTGGTCATGAATATTTAATTGAACAATTACAAGGTGGTGATAGTGGAGCAGATTCCGTTAATCAAACAACACATAAAACAAAATTAAATTTAAATCACCCTGTAAAAGAATTGATTTGGGTTCTTAAGAAAGATAGTAATACAAGAACAAATAAATATTTAGCACATCCTAGGAGTGTTGATAGATTTAATGAAGCTGCTGTTGCCTTAGTAAAACATTTATGTAATGATCCAGCTGGTACTGAGCAAGATGGTGATGGTACTGTTACTGTTGGTGGAGCTTCTACTCAAATAACAATTGAATATGCAGGTGGTGAAAAAATTAAAGTAGGTAGACATGTCGGTTCAAATAATCAAGTCTCAGTTGCATTATGTAATAAAATTGTTGATGCTGTTGTTGTAGTTGGTGGTGGAAATGAAGTGACTGTTGTTTCTGTAACACATACTCTTGGCTCAGTTGATCTAAGACACCCTGCTGGACTTGTTACATATAATGATTTATTATCTAATTCTGTTCACCCAGATGGTTTAGGTAACCCATTGGCAGACGCAAGATTACAATTAAATGGTCATGATCGTTTTGATACAAGAAATGGCGATTACTTTAATTTAGTACAACCATGGCAACATCATACTAGAACACCATCAGACGGTGTTAATCTTTATTCTTTTGCATTGAAACCGGAAGAGCATCAACCATCTGGATCATGTAATATGTCTCGTATTGATAATGCAACACTTAACCTTAATTTTACACATGATGACCCATCAAAATTATTAGTTTATGCAGTTAACTATAATGTATTACGTGTAATGAGTGGTATGGGTGGTCTTGCATACTCTAATTAAATTAAATTTTATTTTTTATTAAAAAATTTAAAATATATCATTTTTTTAAATTATTTTATAATAATTTATAAAAAATCATTTTTTTATTTACATAAAATAAATTTTTTCCATATATTATCTTGATCTAATGATAAACCTGGCTCTTCCATATAACCTGTAAATTTTTCACCTATCTTATGTCTTGATATACAAATATTATCAATACTGAATTCTATATTCTTATTTCCAAAATGTTTTACTAATTTTTCAAATTTTTCATATGGAATTCCTTTATCATCTAAAAATACTGTTGAATGAGGTTTAGGACCATTTACTCTATTATCAACATTATCCCATTGCATCCATTCGAAAGTATTTAATAATAATGTTAATGATTCGACTAATTCAGTTGCTTCTTTACTACGTATTTGTTCAACAAACACAACACGATTTGTATCTGGGAATTTATTTACTCCTGATAACCATGCAGATGCATGTTTATTATTTCTTGCGAATTGTTCTAAAGAATTTACTAATTCTTTCAATTGTTTTTTTGTTGCAACAAAAATGTATTTTAAAGTAAAATGAGGAGATTCATTTCTTGCTTTATAACCATTATAAACTTGACCACCTATAATTTTAGATAATTCCATAATCGTATCCTTTGCTTCACCATCTGGAAAACGATAAGCTAATATATATTGATATCCTGTATTTTCAGGTTTAGATGTAATACAGCCCATTTTTAAAAAATTATTTTTTTATTTTTGGTAATTGTTTTCCTATGGATATTATAATAAAAAAAAATTTCAATTTTTTTTAAAATTATTGTAAATATTTATATTAATATATATATATATATGTCTACAAAACACATTTTACTGACTGGTGAACCCAAATCTGGTAAATCATATTTATTACAAAGGCTTATAAACTCATTCTCAAAAAATAATAAAATAAAAATGAAAGGTATTATTTCTAGTGAATTACAATTTAATGGTATTCGTGTAGGAATAAAAATTAAGAATATTAACAAAGAGTTAGAAAAATTAATGGCTATTAAAATTTTTAAAAACAAAAAATACAATGGAAAAAATAATAAACATATTGGATCATATCAAGTAGATGTAAATGCATTAGAACAAATTGCTTTACCTGTTTTTAATGATATTAGAGGATGTAATTTATTAATTATTGATGAAATTGGAAAAATGGAACTATTTTCTAAAAAATTCGAAAAACAAATAAAACAGTTGTTTTCGAAAAAACAAAAACTATTAATTTTAGCAATTGTTCCTATCTCAAATGATATTCCTTTAGTTAAAAAACTTAAAGAAAAAAAAGATACAGAAGTTTTTCAATTATCAAAAGAAAATAGAAAAGGTATATATCAAAAAATACGTAGAAGAGTACTAAAATTTGTAGAATAATTATAATTTGATGTATATTCTCATTCAATTTTATAACTATTTTATATTTATAAATATTTAAAATAATAAAAATAAATTACTTTATAATGGAAGATGAAGTATGTATTATTTGTTTAGAAAAAGGAAATTTATTCAAAAAATTATATCATTTACCATGTAATTGTAATTATTATATCCATAAAAAATGTAGTAAAAATATTAATAAAAAAATCTGCCCAATTTGTAAAAATAATTATTTAAATAAAAATGAAATTAAAATTGAAATTATTAATAAACAAAATAACCAAATTATATATTTAAATAAAAATAAAAATAATAAAAAAAAAATTTGTACATATTGTAAATTTAATTTTAAAAATAATTACCCCTGTATAGAATTTAATATTTATATGTTTTTGTTAATTATATTTATTGTTCATATATTATTTTTAATAGGATTTATTTTTTCATCTATCGTTTTTAATAACATTGTTTTTTTTTATGATATTATGAATTTTGCATTGGGAACAATTATTTCTATTTTATTATTATGGGTTCTTAGACCATGTTGTAGTGATAATAATAGTTATTATGATTAATTATAAAATATTTTATAATATTTTTTTTAAAATAAAATAAAATATAAGGGACTCACTCAGTCTACTTAATCATAATTGTTGAATACAATTAAACTTCTTTAATTTTAAATCCCTTTTCATAAAATTTTTTAATTTTTAAAATAATAATACCAGGTACTTGGAATAAACCATTTGCAAATTTTTGATTTTTTTTCTTGTTCTTCCTCTGGCTCTTCCTCTTGTTTTTTTGTCTTGTGAACTCGAAAATCTCGTAGAATTTTTTCATTGTCTTTATATTTAAGATAATAAGCCATTGATTTTGTTCCTTTAATAATCAACCATGTCAACTCATAATGCTTATCAAAGAGTTTGTCAAATATAAATCTTATGATATCAAAATGTATTTTTAATATGTTAAAGGCATTCATTATAATATGCTCCGGGTTTACCTGATCACCTTCTTCATACATTTCAAATACTTCATTTGCATTTGTATTCGAGTTTTTGTCAAATACGCGAATATATTCCTTCGCAATTGAAATAGGAATTTGTGCAATTTCTGAAAAGAGTTCTGAAATATATTTAACTGAAAATTTTACTGTTTCAATATCTTTGTTCTCAAGAAACTTACTTTCTGGAAGATTTGATATTGGATCATCAATCGGAAATTCAGGGAATCGAGTCATAATGGTATAAATACACATATTTTCAGAAAATTTGTAATCAGTGGTCATTCCTGGCATTGAATCTGTCCATTCTGGTATTTTACTTTTAAAAATCATATCTTCAATACATTCTTTGACTGCATTATAATCTTTTATAAATTGTTCTGATGCTTTTCCCCCTTCTTTTAAAACAAATATTTCATTTTCAAGTTCATATTTAACTGAAGCCAAATTTAAATATTTCCTAGCAATATTTCTTACACTTTTATAATGTATATTATAAAGTTTAGGGGAATTATGAGAGATAAACCATGATACTTTATCGTTAAAATTGTTCATATCTGTAGATTTTGATGTGGATATAATCAAGTAATATAATTTTGATAGTCTGGTATTTTTTTGACTTAACAGGGTATTTATATTTCAATTTTTTATGTAAAAGGTACCTTTTACATAAAAAATTAATTCTTGTAAATATTTTTTTTTAATCTTGAATGTTATTAAATAATTCTGATACATTAATTTGACTTGTTGAAATATAATTCGGATACATGCTATTTATTTCTGTACTATTATTATTTAATCTATAATCATTTAATAAATCACGGCCAGCCATACAAAAAAAAACACAATCATATAATATCCATAACCCACAAAATATTTTACCGATCATTATTATTATATTTATATTTTTATTTTTTAAATAATTATAAATTAATATATTTATAATTAATATTATTTATAATATTAATTATAAAATTAATTTTCTTGTAAATTTTTGTCTCTTGCTTCAAAAAATGCTTTTACTTTTTCTGCAACATCTTCATTTCCATCTAATTGAAATCTATTATTATTATTATTTAAACCATAAACTATTGTATTTACCGGTATATTTACAGGCTCTCTTACTTCTAAATATTTAATTTTTGATTTATACTCATTAAGTTTAGAAGCAATTTGTAATAAGTTATCAACATCCATTTCTAATTCATATATTAAATTATCTAATTGTTTTGTTATGTCTTTTTGTAAGTGTATATATTTTTCTTTATATTTATCATATTTATTTGTCCATTTTCTCATATTTGTATATATTATATATATATATTATTAATTTACCAAAAAATATATTATTAATTTAATAAATAATTATTTAAGTATTTAAATTCTTATTATTCTTATATAATAAGTTTATAATATGCCAGGAGGTTTGATACAATTAATTGCTACAGGTAGACAAGATGTATATTTAACAAATAATCCACAAATTACATTTTTCAAAGTTGTTTATAGAAGACATACACCATTCGCAATAAATACTATAGAAAATTATTTTACTACAACGCCTAGTTTTAATGAAAGTAACTCTACAATGACAATACCAAAGAGTGGAGATATAATTTTTGGAATGACTTTAAAATTGACTTTACCAAAATTAGTTGGTAGTACTAATAATAATATTGCATGGGTTCGAAAAATTGGATATGCTATTATTGATTCTATAAGTATTGAAATTGGTGGAACTAAAATAGATACAATATATGGTACTTGGTTACATATATGGAATGAATTGACAGGTAATAATAATCATAGTAAAGGTCTTGATAAATTGATAGGAGATACAGATGAATTAACTAGATTATCTACTCTAATTCCAGAATATACTCTATATATACCATTAAATTTTTGGTTTTGTAAACATGTAGGATTGGGAATACCTATAATATCTTTAAGTAAACATAATATTGTTGTAAATTTAAAATTAAACAATTCTAATAATCTAGTTGTTTATGATGGAATTAAACCAAATATTCCGAATATTGTAGATTCTAGTTTATTAATTGATTATATATATTTAGATAAAAATGAAAGGAATTTATTTTCTAAAATGGGGCATGAATACTTAATTGAACAAATTCAATATAATAAAAATTATTTATTGAAAAGTGATAAGTTTGATCTAGATATTTCTTTTAATCATCCTATAAAAGAATTATATTGGACAATAAAAAATAATGATTTTCAATCAAATAATAAATTTTTATGTTATTCAAATACAAATGATTGGTCTGAATCAATTAATTATGCTAGTAAAAGCATAGTATATGGTATGTGTAATATAGATGCGAATGGAATTCCTATATGGGATAATGATATTGAAAATGGTACAACATGGAATATAAGTGGTACTAAAATAATTCAGAATCAAAATTTATACAATTCTAATGTTAATTTTTATAATTGTATTGTAAATATTAATTTTGATAGTAGTGTAACACCAGAATTTTTACAAGAAGGATTTTCTATGATAAGAAATACATCACCTCTTGCATACAAAATATCAAAAATTTTTTTAACTGTATATAATACTGGAATAACAATTGATAAAATAATTCATAATATAAATATAAAAGATATAAGTATCCCAATAAAAAAATGGATTAGTGACAAACGAACACCATATTCGAAAACATTTGATATTGTTGTAAATCAACAATTTAATTATGGTCTATATTTAGATGGTACAAATAATTGTGTATCTACTTCAGTATTAACATTAAATGGTCAAGAGAGATTTTCTGAAATGGATGGCTATTATTTTAATTATTTACAACCATTGAGGTATCATACAAATACACCATGTGATGGTATTAATGTATATTCATTCTCTATAAATCCTGAAAAACATCAACCATCAGGAACATGTAATATGTCTCGAATTACTAATTCTATTATATCAATTAAAGTTCATGATAATTATGAACAAAATTATTCATTAATAACTAATTCAAATACATATTGTTCTATTTATGGATTAAATTATAATGTATTAAAAATTATAGAAGGTTATGGTGGCTTATCATATAATAAATAAAAATAATAAATAAAAATAATAAATAAAATTAATATAAAAAAATATATTATATTTTTTTTATATTAAATAATATTAATAATGTCAAATAACTGTAGTATATATAAATTTAATATGAAAGATTTATTAATACCTAATAAATTAATATTAAATAATATTTGTAAATTAAAAGATAAAAGAAATTTATTTATTATATCCATAATTAGATTTATAATTTATATTTACTTGAATATAATTTTTAATAATATTTATGATTATTTAAAAGATAATTTTGCCCTTCGAATTATTTTATATATATTTTATTCTATTCTATTAACATCTACTATTATTAATTTTATTATCATTTATCAAATATATAAAAAAAAATTAAATAAATAATAGTTTAGTTCTCTAAATTTTTTAAATATTCTAATAAATCATTGTATTTATTTATAGTACTAACTTTTTTAGAAGATGTTGTCTGCCATGTTCTTTTTTCCTGATTGGGATGGTTTTCAACAACAAAATAATCACCACGTTTTTCCGTTTTTTGTCTATAATATGTATATTTTGGTAGATCATCTGCAACTATATTACAACCATATGGTATATTATTTAAAAGACGTCTTTTTTTTTGTTTTTTAATGATTTTACAATCATTTAATAATTTTTTTTCTAATTTTTGTATTAATTTATTACTTTTTTTTAAATAAATATCTGTTAAATTATTTGTATCCTCTAATATAATATTATCATATCCAGCTTTTGAAATAATTTTATAATATTCTTTTAAATTTATTTTTCCATTTATATTAAATTCACCATTCATAGAATTTTTATTAAATAATATTGGTTTTTTTAATTTTAATTCTCTTAAGAATTTTTTTGCTTCTTCTAATTTATATCTTAATGATAATTTTTTTGAACTTGTTGTTTTCCATTTTGTATCCCCTACTTCTACACTAAATCTTGAACCATGAGACCCATTTTCTTTTAAATACCAAATATATGTAGGTATTTCATTTGGTTCAATATTACAACCTTTTGGTAATGTAACTGTTCTTTTTTTTTTTTTGTAATTAATTTTACAATCTTTTAAATATTTTAAATTTGATTCTCTATTATCTAATCCAATTCTATTTATATGAATTATTGGATCGGTAGAGTGTTTCTTTTTATTTTCAATCATAAAACTCATTATCAACTCATGCATATAAACATTCTGTAATTTACTATTATATCTATGTGAACATAAAACAAAACCATTTTTTTGACATTTCCATTTTTTATTTAAATCTTTAATCCTTTTGAAATGTTTCCAATCTATAATTGTAGGAAGAGGGTTATTTCTATAATTTAATTCAATAACTGCATAATCTTTTTTTTTATATCTAATTTTTTTATATATTAAACTCATTTAACTTATAATATAATATCTCATTTTTTTTTTGATATAATAATGTATTTTTATAAAAATATATTATTTTTTTATAATAAATGGTCAAAAAACTTATTAATTTAAACGTTGGTATACTTTATTTCTAAACCATAAATTACAAGCCCATTTTTCACCTTTAATTACATTTGTTCCTTCATGTAAACTTAATTTATGTAATTTTTCTGTATCTTTATAGGTATTACTAAAAACAAGTATTCTTCCTTTTTTAGGTTTTATTTTAATTTTAAGTTTTGGAAATACAGTTTCTCCTCCTGCTTCTACATCATTTAAATAAATTATACATGTAAATAGTCTTTGCCCTTTAGACATATTATTGACATCATTCTCATACCAACCATCATAATGAGGCTTATATTTTTCATTATGATTATAATGAATTACTTGTAATGATTCTGAATTACTTAATGGCATATTTACTAAAGATGAAATCCTTTTACATATTTTATATATTTTACTATTATTGTCAAAATTAATCCAATAATTACTATTATTACGAACGTTATTTTTAATAATAAAATTACTTCCAGATACAACTTTAGTTTTAATTAACTTATCTTTAGATTGACCAATTATATAAGTACATTCTAGATCAGAAATAAAATTATCTACTATATAAATCATAGGATCTTTGCAAATATATATTTTATTTAAAATTGAACTATTATAATTATTATTAATCAATTTTTTATTTTCGTTTTTAAAAATGAAAATTATAAAAAATGAAACTATAAATAGAATTAAGGTAATATATATTTTATTCATTATAATTATGTTATATAAAATAATTTATTAATAAAAAATATAAATTATACTTATGAAATTTTAAAATTTTTTTAAAAATTATTATTATTTAAATATAGGTACATTAATTAATTTATATTATATGTAAATTAATTAATAAACTATTCACGTTGATCCACTTTTTTATATCTAATTTTTTAATAATATTATATATATTTTTATTCTCTTATGCCTAACCCCATGACGTTTTTCTTTTTTTTATAAAATTTGTATATATTAAACTCTGATATAATACGTAAAATGGACTAAATATAATTGCTATTACTATTTCTAAACTACTTACTTTATCTTTCTTAGTTAATAAAATAATTATTGATATTATATTAAATATCAAATATAAATTAATTAATAATTTATTTTTATTATAATAATAATATATTATCATTAGTAGACTTATATGTTCTGATTTTTGTTTTGTAATTATTGGCTTTTTTATTTTAATTATTTTAATTGATTCTTTTTTTGTATTAGTTTCATTAGATATTATATTAATAATATTATCTTCTATATCTTTTGATTCTATTTTCTTTAAAATTTTTTTCTCTTCTTTTTTATTGTTAGTATTAATTTTAAAAATAATATTTGTAACTTCTTTTTCATCTTCTTTTTCATCTTCTTCTTCATCTTCTTCATCATCTGAAAATAAATCTGAAAATAAATCTATATTTTGAATTTCAATAATTTCTATGTCATCCTTATTTATATTTAGATGCTTTGCCATACTATTATTAATAGATAACTTATTTTCTTCCAATATTGATTTTTTAATTCCTGTTAATACTATCTCTTGCCTTATTAAAGTTATTTCATTTGGCATTGAAGTTGGAGTGGGTGTAACTGTTACTTGTTCATCCAGTTTATTTAGTTCTTTTTTAATTTCTTGATTTATTTCTTTTTTAATTTCTTTTTTAATTTCATGTTTTAGTTCTTTTTTTATTTTTGTTGGAGTTATTGTTGGAGTTATTGTTGGAGTTATTGTTGGAGTTATTGTTTGAATTATTTCTTTAATTATTTTGTCATCTATTATATTTTTTTTATTTATTTTATTTGTTAATTGAGTTAATATAGGATTTATATTTTTTATATCTACTTTATTCTGATTAATAGAATTTTCTAATTGATTTAATTTTTGTATTGCATCTTGATTTTGATTAATAGAACTTTTTAATTGATTTTGTATTGCATTTTCATTTTTATCAATAGAATTTTCTAATTGATTTAATTTTTGTATTGCATTTTCATTTTGATTAATAGAACTTTCAAATTTATTAAATTCAGGTTCGAATGCCTTAATTATTTCTTCATTTTTATTAATAGATTTCTTTAGATTAGTATATTTAGGTACCATTGTTTTTAATATATTATCATAATCTTTTATTTTATTTTTTAACACAGCTACTTCATTTAATTTACATTTTGAATAAATTATTCTTCCATTGTCACATTTAACCTCACCAGTCGAATCATAATCTTTATTACATATAAAATTACAAGTTTCTTTGTTACTTAATAAATTTGTACAATTGCCAATACTTCCATTTCTAGGAGGTGTTATTAATTCGGGAATACAGTAACCTGCATCTTTAAATAATGAATTTTTATTATCAATATCTTTAAAATCGTTATATTTATATCCTGACCTCAATATATCTTGTACTCCATATTTTTTTGATTTAATAAAATCACTTAATGTAAAGCCCAGTTTTTTCAATTGCATAATATCAATTCTCATATTAGATGCAATATCATCTATAGAATAATTAGCATCTTTTAATTCTTTTGCTGTAGATCCTGATCTAGCTAATTCTCTTAATGTAAAACCATTTTTTAATTCTGCTAATGTAAAATCCTTTTTTAAATCTAACACACCAAATCCAGCTGCTTTTAATTCTTTTACTGTTACTGTTAAATCATTTTTTAATTCATTTGCTGTAAACCCGGCTTTTATTAATTCTGTTAAATTATAACCATCTTCACTTGGTGGTGTTCCTATTTTCAGAAATGGAATACCAACATTCTGTCCAAGCGAATCGCTTTCTTCAAAACCTGGATAATCCGCTTCAAATTTTCCATATCTAATATAATGAGCAAGCCCGCCATGCTGTCTATGGTTAACCGGAACATCACCTACATGATCCTTGAAAAGATTACAAACATAAATACCCGGACTTGTAAAATCTACATTTGTAAAAGTATGAGTTATCCAATGCCATCCGTCAGATTGTTTTATTGTAACAACATCTGATTCATATAAATAATCAGAAGAACCGTGGATTTTTATTTTAAGCTGAACCGTTTTATCTGGAACATTAACATTCAACCATCCTCCGTTATTCGAATCATGGTAGCTTTCATTATTGACTTTCATTTGAACATTCAAAATTGGAAAAAATTTGTTTAAAGCATGATTATTATCTATTACAACAGTAAACCATTCTTGGCCTTGTGTGCCATTACCAGTAAAGCCAGTTTGAGTATCATTTTTTTCTGCATTATTAAGATCTAAAGGAAATAATTGCGTCGCTTCTGATCTGGCAAATAATTCATTTGCTTTAAAACCGGCTTCTTTTAATTCTTTTGCTGTAAGTCCACTTGACTTTATTTCTTTTAATGTTAATCCAACTTTTTTTAAATCTTTTATTTTAAATCCACCATTAATTAATTCTGTTACTGTATATCCAGCTGCTTTAAATTCATTTAGTGTAAATAACTGTGGGTTAGGATAATTAAACGAAAAGGTTCCGGTATCTGGATAAAAATATAAATATTCTTCTCTTGTATAATCTGCATCGTTTTTATTTTTAATTCTCAATCTAAGCATTAATGGTGGAAATCCAGTCCTATCTTTTTTATACCTTTCTATCATTTCTTCTTTTGTTCCTGTTATTCCATCCCATTTGTGACCCCAAAAACCATTGTTAAGGTAAAACCATTTCATTATTATTGATGTGGGGTATGAATCGTAATTTGCGTTCGAGCCGGTCACATAAGCATAGTAAAAATCAGGATTATCATGATTAGCATTAGGATTTGATAGCCATGCATCATCACCATGTGGGTTTCCCGGTATATTATATTTATAAGCGACTCTTTCTATATTCACTGGAAAATCAAGTTTAAGATTATCTAATATACCTAAGACAATACCTTTATTAGCATCTGTAGTATCAATTGAAGTTTTACTTAAATCTATTATTGCATCTGAACCACGATCTCTTAATGTTGGCTCTTTTTTTATTAATTGGTTTAATTTAATCCCAGCTTCTTTAAATTCTGTTAATGTATATCCAGCATTTTTTAATTCAAATAATTTAAAAACATCAATTTTTTTTCTTAATTTAAATCTAAAATGATCTGCTATTTTTAAATTATGCTCTCTTGAAGCAATTTTTTTTATTGCATCCATACCAGTTTTATTTGTTGTTGTATCTTTAATATCATCTGGTATCATTATTCTAAAATAATTAGTATACCACTGTGAACCTGGTTTATCTATCCATTCTTTTATTTCATACCAGTTTATATCATCATAACTAAATTCAGATCCGATTAACCAACCGAACCACTCTGTATGATCATAATCGACTGGCAAATAATCATCACAATCTCCCTCCTTTGCACAATCATAATTAGTAATAGATTGTTTACTAATACCTGTTTTATTATGAATATAATCTATTACTTTATTACCTTTTCTTTTTCTCCAACCAGTACGTTGATCACTATAAGTACTAAAATAACAATTAGTATCGTCGCCTTGGTTAAAAGATAATACATTATAAGTATTTATTAATTGAGTAAGTTGAAAACCCCCATTTTTAAAATCAGTAGCAGTAAATCCTGAATCATAAAGTTCTTTAATAGAATATCCTACATCAAATAACACCATTATATCAACATTATCACTTTTAAAATCAGTAATAGTCTTAGTACCATCATCCTTTAATTTCATAATTGTCTCATGAGTTGTTTTCGCTCCACTACCATTTGTAGTTGATATAATATTTGTATTCGGAAAATCAGTAATTTTTTGTAACTCCTTATTTGCTTGTACAATAAAATTATCATTATCAGAATCAATATTAGATATTTTAATTCCTACTAGGTTAACATCCGTTATTTTAGTAAAACTATATTTTGATGCCAATTCTGTATTACTTGTAGCTTTTTGAATAAGAGAATCAGTAATTTCATCTATCGTTGGATTATCTGATGATTGAAAATTTGTAAATTTTTGTCGAAGAGGACGTGTATCTATTATTGGATTTCTTGTGTATTTAAGAGTTATTTTACTATTTTCTACTCTTAAAATAAGTTCCTTAGTACCGAACTCATCATTATTTTTGGTTTCAAATAACGTTTCATTTTTATTATCATTAAACATAAATGTGAAAGTTGCTATTACATCAGTATTTAGAGTTGCTGAATTAGATCCAGTATTTTGAGTTGCTGAATTATCTATTGTGAATTGTTCTATATTTTGAATATTATTCAGAATACTACCAAAGTTTTTGTTATAATTTAAATCAAAATACATTTATTAATTATATATATATATATATAATTAATAAATTAAAATTAAATTAAATT
>MDTB01184482.1_pt1 | contig 35010 bp, 36 predicted proteins | sample 811161 | NCBI WGS metagenome assembly MDTB01 (sample SAMN05326650, study PRJNA326480) | marine metagenome | isolation source: seawater | place: Mediterranean Sea | collected 2009 | reverse complement strand
TGCTGGTGATAGTGACTCAGAAATTAAAGTTGGTAAATCTTCTGTCCACTTAATTATATCAATTTTTTCTCCGTGCAGTTCGTTAACAATTGTTTGAACTCTACTTCCTCTCATTCCAACACAAGCTCCGACAGGATCAATTGAAGTATCTTTGGAGTAAACACAAATTTTTGCCCTGCTGCCCGGGTCTCTGGCTACAGACTTTATTTCAATTATTCCCTCATATATTTCTGGAACTTCTTGAAAAAATAACTTTGCTAAAAACTGAGGATGAGCTCTAGATAAAAATATTTGATGTCCTTTAATTTCTTTTTTTACTTCGTAACAATAGCCCTTGACTCGCTCTCCTGTTTTTAAAATTTCTCTTGGTATTAGCTCATCTTTTTTAATTACTCCTTCCGCTCTTCCCAGATCAACTATTACATTCCCATATTCTAATCTTTTTATTACACCGCTTAAAATTTGTCCTTGTTTATCAACGAAGTCATTAAATTGCCTATCTTTTTCTGCTTCTTTAACTCTGGCACTTATAACTTGTTTTGCACTTTGAGCGGCGATACGTCCAAAATCGATTTGCGGTAATTCTTCATATAGTTTTTCACCTAATTTTAAATCATTATTTTTACTATGTAATTTTGCATCCTCAAGTGTTATTTCTTTTCCAGGATCAGATACTATTTCAACAATTTCTAAAACTTTACTGATAGATATTTCTCCATTTTCTCTATCTATTTTTACCTCAATACTATTTTCATTTCCAAATTTAGTGAGAGCTGCTTTTTGAATAGCGCTTTCCATTGAGCCAATTACTAATTCCTTATCTATAGATTTTTCATTAGCCACGGCTTCAACTATTCGTAAAAGCTCAAGTTTATCTAAACCTCTATTTAACATTTTAACCTTTCAAAAAAAAATGGGCTTAAGCCCATTTTGTAAAGTTTATTAATTTAGTTATACTTAATGAAAAATTATGGTTTTTTCAAGATTACACTTTAAAAATTGAAGATTTGTCTGTTTTTTCCCAAGAAAAATTACCATTGCTCGATGGCTTTCTTCCAAAATGACCGTAGGCTGAGGTTACTTCATATATGGGCTTATTTAAACCTAATAATTCCCTTATTCCACGAGGAGATAAATCGAAGTTTTCCTTAACTAATTTTGTAACTTTTTCAACTTTGCCTTCATCTCCTTCTGCCAGCCTAACATAAATAGATAAAGGTTTAGATACTCCAATTGCATAAGCTAATTGTATCAAACATTTTTCTGATACCCCGGCTGCTACAATATTTTTTGCCAAATATCTTGAAACATAAGCCGCTGATCTGTCGACTTTAGTTGGATCTTTACCAGAAAAGGCTCCACCGCCATGAGGAGCTGCTCCTCCGTAAGTGTCTACAATTATTTTCCTTCCAGTTAAACCAGTATCTCCATCAGGACCTCCAATTATAAATTGCCCTGTTGGATTTATGTAAACTTCCTCAGGTTTTAAATCTTGTAAAAGATTTTCAGGTATCGATTTCTTTATATATGGATAAACTAATTCTCGTACTTGATCTTGATTAACGCTTTTTGAATGTTGCGTTGAGATTACAACAGATGTTACTTTTTTTGGAACTCCATTTTCATAAAACATAGTTACTTGACTTTTTGAGTCTGGTTCTATTCCTTGTAACTTTCCTGACTTTCTGTCATAAGCCATTAATCTTAATATTTTATGAGAAAAGTATATTGGAGCAGGCATTAAATCTTCTGTCTCTTTGCATGCATACCCAAACATAATTCCTTGATCGCCAGCACCTTCATCTTTATTATCTTTTGAATCTACTCCCATTGCAATGTCGGTCGATTGAGAATGTAAGTGAGATTCAATTTTTGTTTTATCTCTCCAGCTAAAACCATCTTGGTCATAACCAATGTCTTTGATACATTCTCTTACTTTTTGAATAATTTCATCCTTTTTAATTTCAGGTCCTCTTATTTCCCCTGCTAATACAACTTTATTAGTTGTAGTTAAAGTTTCACAGGCCACTCGTGAAAATGGATCTTTTAATAAATAGCTATCGACTACCATGTCAGATATCCGATCACAAACTTTATCTGGATGTCCTTCAGAAACTGACTCACTTGTAAATAGATAGTTATTTTTTTTCATATTTTCTTAAAATTAAAAAGATGAAACTATATGTAATTAAAAGAACAAAAAATATCAAATCATTTTTGTTTTTAAAATTGTTGTTAATTAATGGTACATTTAATTCTATATTGCCAATCTCATTTGGTTCTAGTCTTTTAATTACTAGGCCATTATTATTAATAAAAGCACTAATACCTTTATTTGCTGATCTAACTAAGTAAGTATTATTTTCAACAGACCTAAAAATCGCTTTAGAAAAATGTTGGTGTGGCCCTATAGAATTGCCAAACCATGCATCCTCAGAAATATTTACAATCATATTAGTTTTTGGATTAGAAAGCTGTATTAGACTTGGAAAAATTATTTCATAACATATTAATGGAAGAACATTTAAATTTTCATATTTAAAATTATTTTGATTATTTCCAGCAGAAAAAGAACCATATCCTTGGGTAATTTTTTTTAAACCAAAACTTTCAAAAAAATAATTAAAAGGTATAAACTCACCAAATGGAACAAGTTTTTTTTTGTCATATTTATAAAGTACTTCTAGTTTATTATTTGTAACTATAAGACTATTATAAAATTGTTCTTTTGAGTTGTCTTGGGTGTTTATTCCAAATAACATAAGATGTTCACTAGAAAAATTTTTACTAAAAAGATTTGAAAAATTTTTTAAGTCGTCTAAATAAATGCCTGCAAATATTCCTTCTGGCCATACAAATATTGTCTTCTTGTTCGGGTCAGGATCACTATACCTAGCAATTTTTTTAATTGTTGTTATTAACTCTTCTTCGCTTTTAATATATCTCATTTCAAAATTAGGGGAGACTACTTTGATGTTTATAATTTGTTTAATTTCTTTTGTTATTTTTTCGTCACTGTTAATTTTGTAAGACCCATAAATATAGAATGAAAAGAATATTAATAAGAAAACTGAGAAAACTGAATATTTGTATTTATTTTTAAAAAATAATATTACTGGAGAACAAAAAAAGGCTATTGATATTGAATTGAAAGCGTAAAGACCAATTGGGTTTAAAACTTGAATTATTTCAACAAACCATGACCATGAATAAGACCACAAATTCCATGGAAAACCTGATAGAATTTTTCCTCTTAAGAAATCTATAAAAGAAAAAATAAAACAAAATAATAAAAATGAAGAATAATTATTCTTCATAAAAGGCCCTATACACAAAGATGCAAGACCTAAAAAAAGTCCTAAACATACTGGAATCATTATTATAGAAAAAGGTATTAATATATTTAAATTTTCATCAAATGTAAGAGAATAGGAAATCCAATATGTCCCTGAAAGAAAAAAACCTATACCAAATAAATAACCAACGAAAAATAAATTTATTAAATAGGGTTTTTTTCTATAAACATTTTTAGATCTCCTATTTACATAACATAAAATACTAAATAAAAGTGGTATGGTAAGAAAGTTAATAATTGTGAGATTAAAAGGTTGAAAAGAAAAAACTGTAAAAATACCTAGGATAAACGGAATAATAAAAACTATTAGCAACTTACTATCAATTATTTTTTGATACATTAATTAATTAAAAAAGACATCTTTTTTTCCTGCCTTAACATCAATTTATATTCTTTATTTTTTTTATGTTTGTAACCTAACAAATGCAGCAATCCATGTATCCAGAGTTTATTTAATTCAAGATTAAACCGGCTTAATTTTAAATTTTTTTTAATTTTTGAATAATTTACAATTACGTCTCCTAAATAAATACTTTCTTTTAATTTAATTAATTTTTTAAGTTTTTCTTTTTTTTGAAAAGGAAATGATAAAACGTCTGTGGAACAATTTTTTTTCCTATATTTTTTATTCAATTCTTTGATTTCCTTATTTCCAGCAAGCATGATAGAAAAGTTAAACTTACCTTTTTTTAAAAAGTTAATATTTCCGCTTAATAACCTGGCTTTTTTATTAAAATACGTATTTGGTTTTTTAATATATCTTTTCCAAGATTTATTTTTTGTAAAAACATTAATTGTTATCATTAAAATTTTTTTGATAAGCTTGGATAATTTTTGATATCAATGGATGTCTTACTACGTCTTTATGATTAAATTCTATTATTTTTATCTCTCTAATTTTGCTTAAAATTTCTTTTGATTTAATTAATCCAGAGTTCGATTTATTTATTAAGTCTATTTGAGAAGGGTCTCCATTTACCACTAGTTTAGAATTTTCTCCAATTCTTGTTAAAAACATTTTTATTTGTGTGGCAGTGGCGTTCTGAGCTTCATCTAAAATAGCATAGGAGTTTTTTAAAGTTCTTCCTCTCATAAAAGCTAAAGGAGCTATTTCTATTTCACCACTATCAATTTTTTTTTGAATTTTTTCAAAACCAAATAGATCGTAAAGGGCATCATAAAGTGGTCTTAAATAAGGATCTACTTTTTCCTTCATATCGCCGGGTAAGAAACCTAGTTTTTCTCCGGCTTCAACAGCTGGTCTAGATAAAATAACTCTTTCAACTTTTTTTTCCATTAATAAAGTAATTCCGACTGAAACAGCTAAAAAACTTTTTCCAGTTCCTGCTGGCCCTAGAGCCATAATTATTTCATTTTCTCTTAACGCTTTTATATACTCAGATTGTTTCTCTGAGCGTGCTATGACTGATTTTTTTGGAGTCTTAATTAACTGATCAAGAGAACGAATGTTAGAAGTATTATTGGTATTACTATTTTTTTTCACTGACAAAATTATATCATTCTTTTCAATTAAATTGGTTAAAAGATATTTGTTTATTAAAAATTTTATCGCTTCTGAAAGTCTAATTGTATCCTCATTTTTTCCTTTTGCTGTTATGGAATTACCCCTAAAATATATTTTTGTACTTGTGAGAGTTTCTAGATCGTTAAGGTTTTGATTAAATTGACCAACTATAGACATAAGCATTTCATTATTTCTTACTTGAATATTAATTGTCTCTCTATCAATTTTCTTTAGAATATAGTTTTGTTTTAGTTTACTAATTTCTGACATTAAGCTGCGTTTTTTTTATCTTCAGGAATTGCTCCGAATAGAGTATTTTGATTAAAATTAGTTATATTAATATTTTGAATTTTTCCAATTAAATCCTTTTCACTTTTTATTATAACAGAATTATTAAATTCGTCTCTTCCAAAATAATATCTTCTGTCTTTAGATTTATTTTCAACTAATACTTTTGTAGTTTTATTTACTAAGCTCGATTTATAATCAATTTTAATCTTATCAGCCTCAGATTGAAAAATCATAAGTCTTTTTTTTGCTTCACTATAATTTATTTCACTTTTTAAGGATGCGGGAGTTCCAGGTCTCGGGCTATAAATAAATGAAAAAGAATTGATAAATTTAACTTTATTCAATATTTCCAGTGATTTATCAAAATCATTTTTTGTCTCTCTTGGATAAGCTATTATAAAATCACTACTTAACTTTATTTGAGGATTGATATTTTTCAATAACTCGATTGTATTTAAATATTCATCTATTGTATGTTTTCTATTCATTTCTTTTAAAATTTTATTTGAACCACTTTGTAGTGGTAGATGGAGATACGGCATCAATTTTTTACAATCACCGTGGGCTTGTATTAAATCTTTTGTCATATCTTTAGGATGAGAAGTTGTGTACCTTATTCTTTTTAAACCTTCAATTTTATCAAGACTATAAATTAGATCAGCTAATTTTTTAGAGTCATTTCTGTAAGCATTAACATTTTGACCCAGTAAAATTATTTCTTTCACACCATTTGAAACCAAATCTTTTGCTTCATTTAATATTTCTGAAAATGATCGCGAATATTCGGGCCCTCTCGTATATGGAACTACACAAAACTTACAAAATTTATCACATCCTTCTTGGATAGTTAAATAAGAAGATATTTTATTGTTTGAATTTTTATATTTATTTAACTCGTCAAATTTTTCTATTGTTTTAAAGTCAGTTTCATTAAATTTATTATTTTTTTCTTCTATGTTTTTTATAATTTCATTAATCTTGTGATAAGACTGTGGTCCAATCACAGCGTCAACATATTTTTCTTTTTTTAAAATTATTTCTCCTTCGGCTTGAGCAACGCATCCTGTTATTATTATGATTGGTTTTTTTTTATTAGAAAATTCTTTTTTGATTCTCCCTACTTCGTGATACATTTTTTCAGTAGCTTTCTCCCTAATGTGGCAAGTGTTTAAAACATAGCAATTTGTTTCTTTAAGATTGTTAGTTTTGATATAACCAATTTTTTTTGTAAGATCAGTAATACGATTGCTATCGTATTCATTCATTTGACAACCAAAAGTTTTTATAAAAATTTTTTTTTTCAATTTATTTTTTTTCTTTAGAACCATAGAGTTCAAGTTTGTGATCAACTAACTTGTACCCTAATTTTTTAGCAACTTTAACCTGTAACGCTTCTATATCTTTATCTACAAATTCAATTATTTCACCGCTGTTAATATCAATTAAGTGATCATGATGTTCATCTGGTGATTGTTCATACCTGGCTTTTCCACCTTTAAAATCGTGTTTTTCTAAAATCCCAGACTCTTCAAATAATTTTACAGTTCTATAAACCGTGGCTATACTTATTTTTTTATCTACCTCACTAACTCTTTTATGCAGCTCATCTACATCTGGATGATCTTTTTCTCCATAAATTGATTTAGCATTAGATATGACCTTAGCTATGACTCTTCTTTGATCGGTTAGTCTCACACCTTTTTGTTTGCATTTTTCTTCTATTCTACTCATAATTTTATCTTAATTTATCTCATAAACTGGTTTTATCAATTTATTTTCTATTAAATTTTTATTAATTAAAAATTGAATATTTTCAAGGTTAAAATCTTGTATTAACGTGTCTTTGTAACCGAAAAATTTGGTCTGTTTAGAGAGAACAATTCCTTTTGCAACTGAAATTGAAGTTCTGATAGAGGAATATCTGCCAGGCCCCATATTAACGATAATGGAGAAATTTTTATCAATAATAACATTTTTTTTTTTAATAAAATGCAATATATTGTCTGTAAGTGTCTCATTACAGTTTTTAGAATCGCTATTAAATGATTGAACATAAAATTTATCACCTGTCTTTACCCCTAAGCAATCTTTTTTTTTTCCTGTAATGTTTATAGCTAAAAAATTTTTAATCATTTTTTTTATTTTTATATGCGCCCCTCTAAATAATTTTTCTAACTTACATTCTGAAGAGTTAAAAGTCGATGATTTTGGTATAATTGGTTTGATGTACCATAGATTTGAAGAGAATAAGTACCCTTCTACTAATATAAGGATGAAGGAATTTGAAAAGCATTTGAATTTAATAAAGGAAAATAATATTCAATTTGTAAACCCGTACAAATTTAATTTTTACTTAAAAGATTTAAAAAATGAAAGGAAAGTCTTAATTACTATAGATGACGCTTTTGCTTCATTTTATTTAAACGCGTGGCCTCTCCTTAAAAAAAACAAAATTCCATTTATTCTTTTTGTAAGCACTAGAGAAATAGGCAAATATGGTTATATGACCTGGGATCAATTAAGAGAATTAAAAAAATTTGATTTTGTTTATATAGGAAATCATAGTCACTCACACGAATATCTAATTGACGAAAATAAAGAAGTAATTTTAGAAGATTTATCTACTTCAATTAAACTTTTAAAAAATGAACTTAATATAAGTCCAATATTTTTTTCGTATCCATTCGGTGAGTATAGTAACGAACTAAAAAAAATAGTAAATAATTTAAATTTTAATTATGCGTTTGGTCAACATTCAGGAGTTATAGATGAAACGAAAAATAATTTAGAGCTTCCTAGATTTCCTATAAATGAGAAATACGGAGAAATAAATAGATTTAAAACTTTGCTAAAAACTTTACCACTTAAGTACAAATCAATTTCTCCAGAAGAAAGATATTTGACAGATAATGATAATCCTCCAAAAGTAGAAATTAATTTTTTTGAAAATATAAAAAACCTTAATTTAATAAATTGTTTTTCTAATGAAGAAAACAAATGGAGAAAATCATTAATTGAATTTGAGAGTGAAAATATTTTAAAAATTAAATTATCTGGAAAATTCGTTACCGAGAGAGGTAGGATTAATTGTTCCCTGAGAGAAAAAAATGGTTTTTATAGATGGCTAGGAATTCAATTTGTTATCGCTGAAAAATAGTTTAAAGTTTCAACTCTTGTCTAGTGACAGAATTAGTTAATTGAACAGTCTCAAAGTCACCAAGTTTATTTTGTTTTATAATTTGATTTATGATTTCAGTGTATTCTTTTCCAGTTTGAGCATACTTATCAAGCGTATTAGCTAAAGAAATACCTCTTAATTCTTTTTTTGATTTTCTTAAGTTAAATCTTTTTGCTCTAAATTCTGAATATACTTTATGAGTGTTTAGATTATTTTTATAAGCTTTTACAGAAGCTCTTAAAATTGGAAACCTTAAAATTTTATGTCCTTCATTTTTTCCTTTGTTAAGAGGCTCTATGCCCTTTCCCGTCCATGTCCATTGCCCAAAAATTGCATTTCCTTCAAGAGCAAATCTTGATGTTCCCCATCCGCTTTCTTTTGCTGCTTGAGCAAGAGCTATTGAAACGGGAATCATATCCATTCGTATTTTGAGTTCCTTCATATCTGAGTTTTTTACTTTATATTCTCTTAACTTCTGTCTTAGCCATAGCTTTTCTTTGTCAGTTGTAATTTTTCTTGATAATATTTTTGTAAGCTTATATCTGTCATCTAAAATCTTATCATTCTCAGCGATAACTAAAGGTAATACGATTTTAATAAAAGTATCTTTTTTTAATTGAACATCTTTAATCTCGTCTAAATCTTTAGGAAATTGAGTAAAATAAATTGGCTTTACTTTCTTTTTAAATCTAACTTTTTTAAGATCATATTCTACGTCATCGAATAAATTTAAAACAGTTTGAGTTTTTAAATTCAAATTAGGAAGCACTAATGCTGTAACTTGACTAGGGTCTTTCTCCTTAATTGGTGGGGTTTTTTTGGTTTCAGCTTTTTTAGCACTTTTATCTTTCTCAATTTTTTTTTTGATCTCTAATTGTTTTTTTTGGTCTTTAGGTGCTTGGGCTTTTTTATCTACTTGTTTTTTTTCTATTGCTTTATTTTTAACTAATTTAGGTTCATTGTAATTTTCTTTTAGTGTCATAAAAATTACCCCAATAGCAACTACTACTATAAAAATACCAAATACTTTTACAATTTGATTCGCTTTTTTTACTTCTATAGTGGGATTGTAAATACTGCTAAAAAGATCGTAGAAAATTTTCCTTAAAAAAGTTGATACCACTGGTAAAACTTTTGGAAATACGTTTAAAAAATTTAAACCAATTTTTCCAAGTTTTTTCCATAATAATACAAAAAAATCTAGTAAAATATTTCTTGCTTTTGACTCAAGCTTTGTAAGAGGTTTTGATATATTTCTATCAAAGTAAGTTGTGTAAACTTCTACTGGCAAAGGAACATTATTTTTTTTCAAAATATGTTCTATCTGCGATGTAGTTAGATGTTTTTTCCTTTTAATATAATCCTGTATATCAGAAACTTTATAAATACTCGCTAGTTCTAGTAATTTATCTCTATAGCTAAGATTCTTTACCATTTATATTGCCTCAACATTGTTAACTTCCTTTACATAATGCTTTAGTAAATTCTGCACTCCCTGCTTTAAAGTTAAAACTGAACTTGGACAACCTGAGCAGCTACCTTTAAGTTCGACTTTAACTACACCTGCTTCAAAGGATTTGAAAGTTATATCTCCACCGTCTCTTGCTACAGCTGGTCTCACTTTTGAATCTAAGACTTCTTTTATTCTAGAAACTACGTCATCTTGTTTTTCTTCTTTCTTATTAGATTTTTTAGTAACTTTTAAAATTGGTTCTTTATTTTTTTCAAAATACTCATTCATATGGGAAATTATTGTTGGTTTTAGTTCATCCCATGAAGTCTCGGTTTGTTTGTTAACTGACAAAAAGTTTTCTGACAATAAAATTAATTCTATTCCATTAATACTTAAAAGATTTTTAACAAATATATTTTCTATTTTTTTTAAATCTTTCTTTTGAAATTCTATTGAGCCTACTTCTGAAATCTTTTTTTCAGAAAGAAATTTTAAAGAATTTGGGTTAGGTGTTTGTTCAATATGTATCATTTTTTTTTCATTTATATTATACAAAACCAACAATTTCACGTATCTTTTTTAAGTTTTCCTCAGCCTTAATACTTGCTTTTTCTGAGCCTTTTTTCAGTATTTCTTGAAGATATTTTCTGTCATTATTCATTTTTGTCATTTCCTTTCCAATAGGACAAATAATATCAATTATCACCTCTGATAATTCTTTTTTAAAATAAGAAAAATCCTTACCAGAAAAATCGGTTAAAGTTTTTTTTAAGTCCTTATTCTTTAAATCAGAAAAAATGTTTATTAAATTTAAAGCTTCTGGCCTTTTTTCCATTTCTTTTATATCCTCAGAAATAGGCAAAGAGTCAGTTTTGGCCTTCTTGATTTTTTTTATTATTTCATCTGAATTATCTTTAATATTTATTCGAGAATAGTCTGAGTCTTCTGATTTACTCATTTTTTTTGTTCCATCTCTCAAACTCATTACTCTTGAAATATTTTTTTGTATTAAAGGTTCTGGTAAAGGAAAAAAGTCTTTAGCATTAAAATCATTATTGAACTTTTGTGCTATGTCTCTTGATAATTCAAGGTGTTGCTTTTGATCTGCACCAACTGGAACATGTGTCGCTCGATATAATAAAATATCTGCTGCCATAAGATTTGGGTAAATATATAAACCAACACTGGCTTTTTCTTTATCTTTGCCTGCCTTATCTTTAAATTGAGTCATTCTATTTAACCATCCTAGTCTCGAAACACAATTTAAAATCCATGCTAACTCCGGATGACCGCTTACTGAAGATTGATTGAAAATAACACTTTTATCTACTTTAATTCCTGATGCTAAAAAACCAGCAGTTGTCTCGTAGATATTATTTCTCAATTCTTCAGGTTTTTGAAATGTTGTTATTGCGTGAAGGTCTACTATGCAATACATGCAACTATTTTCACGTTGTAGTGAAACAAAATTTTTAATCGCTCCGAGATAATTTCCTAAATGTAAATTGCCTGTTGGTTGGACACCAGAAAAAATTAATTTTTTATTGCTCATATTGTTTTAAATCTCCTAAAATTTAACACACCTAGTAAGTAACAAGAAATAAAATAAACTATAGCAACAATTGTTATTACTAATAAGAGATAGAAAAACTTAAAATTCTGTGAATAATCTAGCTTATCGTAAAAATAATCAGTTAGAAATAATAGTAAAATGGACATTAAAATTGTAGAGAAAAAGATCTTCAAAATATTAAAAATAGTTTTTGTTTCAAATTTAAAAAATTTTCTATTTTTTAACAATAAAATATAAATAATAATTCCAAACCAGGATGAAATAGAAGTTGAAATTGGAATAATAATAAATCCAAATTCTCTAAAAAAAGACAAACTAATAGAAATATTTAAAATTACAATCATTAAAGAAACATAAAAAGGGGTTTTAGTATTGTCTCTAGCAAAAAACATATTAGAAAATATTTTGAGAATTGCAAAAGCCGGGATCCCAAATCCAAAAAACTTTAGAGCTAAAGCAGTTAATCTTACGTCACTTTCATTAAAAGATCCGTAGCCAAACAGGGCATTGACAATATGTTCTGCACTAATAATGATACCAAAACTAGCAGGAAGAGATAAAAGTAAACTAAGTTCCAATGATTTATTTTGAATATTGTGTACTTTGCTATGATCTTCAAGCTTTAAGGCTTTTGACAACACAGGCAAAGAAACGGTACTTACAGCTATTCCTGCTATAGCTAAATTAATCTGATAAATTCTGTCTGCAAAGTATAAATAAGAAACAGCACTTGTTTGAAATGAAGCTATAATTGTTCCTATCAAAATATTTATTTGGGTCACTCCAGAAGAAAATATGCTGGGTAAAAGTTTCCTTAAAAATAATTTAATCTTTTGTGAAACTTTTAGATTGAATATAAAATTTGGTTTGTAATATTTTTTTGTAAAATATATCAAAAAAATTAATTGTAAAATCCCCGATAAAGTTACTCCAATCGATAAACTTTTAGCAAAGTTTAAATTGTAAAAATAGGAGATAATTAAAAATAAAATTAAAATTATGTTTAAAATAATGGGTGCTGCTGCTGCGGCGGCAAATTTATTATTAGAATTTAAAATACCTGAAAAAAATGATGAAAGACTAACGAATAATAAAAACGGAAAAGTAATTCTTGTTAATTCTACTGCTATCTCAAATTTTTCAATCTCACTATAAAAACCTGGTGCGATCAAAAAAACAAAATATGGTGTGAAAATTTCAATCAATAAAACTAAAAAAAGAAAGGCAATAGTTAAAATAGAAAGTACTTCATCGGCAAAGATTTTTCCTTTATCTTTGGAGTTAATTTTTTCATCTGTATAGCTTGGAATAAAAGCTGCGTTAAATGTACCTTCTGCAAATAATCTTCTGAAAGTGTTAGGAATCCTAAAGGCCACAAAAAAGGCATCTGCCAATACTGATGTTCCCATAAAAAAGGCTATTAAGATATCTCTAATATAACCTAGAACTCTGCTAATTAACGTATAAAAACTAAATACAGTTGTAGATGACAATAAATTCATATTTTAAACATAATTTTCAATGATATATTCAAGTTCATATTAAATAATTTTCGATGACAAAAAAATCAAAAATTGATCATTATACCGATAAAGAAGCATTAGATTTTCATTTAAATGGGAAGTCTGGCAAAATTGAGGTTAATTCTTCAAAGTCTTTGACTACTAAGAGAGATCTCTCGTTGGCTTATTCGCCTGGAGTTGCTGCACCTGTTAAAGAAATATCTAAGAATCCTGAACTAGCTTACGATTATACCTCAAAGGGAAATCTTGTTGCAGTTATAAGTAATGGTTCAGCTATTTTAGGATTGGGAAATTTAGGCTCTTTAGCTTCAAAACCTGTTATGGAAGGTAAGGCAGTTTTGTTCAAAAGATTTGCTGATATAGATTCTATTGATATAGAAATTAATAGTTCAGACTCTAACGAAATCATAAATACTATAAAAAATATATCAGGAACTTTTGGTGGAATTAATCTTGAAGATATCGCTGCTCCACATTGTTTTTTAATAGAACAAAAACTAAAAGAAATTTTAGATATACCGGTTTTCCATGATGACCAACATGGAACTGCTATAATAACAACTGCTGCACTTATTAATGCCTTAGATATTTCAAGTAAAAAAATTAATGAAGTTAGAGTTGTCATCAATGGTGCTGGTGCCTCTGCCATAGCTTGTGCTAATCTTTTTAAACTTTCAGGTGTAAAAAACATCATAATGTGTGACAGAAAAGGAGTTATTTATAAAGGAAGAGAAAATGTTGATCAGTTTAAATCAGCCTTTGCAGTAGAAACAAAATTAAGAAAGTTGGAAGATGCAATGAAAGGATCTGATGTTTTTTTAGGGTTGTCTGCTAAGGATGTCGTTTCAAAAGAAATGATCAAATCAATGGCAAAAAATCCAATTATATTTGCTTGTGCTAACCCTGACCCAGAAATTAAGCCAGAAAAAATTCATGAGGTAAGAAATGATGCAATAATAGCTACTGGAAGATCTGATTATCCTAATCAAGTAAATAACCTTATAGGTTTCCCATATATTTTTAGAGGGGCTTTGGATGTAAGAGCAAAAGAAATAAACGAAGACATGAAAATAGCTGCCGCAAATGCGATAGCTTTGCTAGCTAGAGAAGATGTTCCTGACGAGGTAGTATCTGCTTATGGAGGCGATAGACCTAAATATGGAAAAGATTATATTATTCCATCGACTTTTGATCCAAGATTAATGAGCGTAATACCGGCAGCTGTGGCTGAAGCAGCAATAAAAAGTGGGGTAGCAAGAAAAAAGATTCGGGACTTAGAGGCATATAAAGATGAACTGACTAACAGATTAGATCCCTCTATGTCATTAATGCAAGGTATTAATGCAAAAGTTAAAAAAAATCCCAAAAAAGTTGTTTTTGCAGAGGGAGAAGATCAGAACATGCTTAAAGCAGCTATCGAATTTGGTAAAAATAAACTTGGCACTCCTATTGTAATAGGTAACGAAAAACGTGTGAAAGAAACTTTAAAAAGAATAGGACTTGATGATAATTTCAAAATACAAATAGTAAATTCGACAGACGCAGAAAAGCGTAAAAGGTATGTAACATATTTATATAAAAAATTACAAAGAACTGGTCAATTGGAAAGAGATGTAGATAGACTAGTAAGAAACGATAGGATCGCTTTCGGATCATCTATGGTGGCTTGTAAAGATGCAGATGCGATGGTGACTGGAAATATAAGGCATTATGCTGCTTCTATTGAAAAACTTAAACATGTTTGTAACGCAAGAAAAGGGGAAACAATTTTTTGGAATGACAATGATAGTTTTTAAAGGTCGTACTGTATTAGTTGCAGATACAAATGTTGAGGACTTTCCTTCGCCTGAAAGATTAGTTTCAATCTCAAAGTCTTGTGTAAGAATAGCCAATCTATTTGGATTTGATCCAAAAGTAGCATTTTTATCACATTCTACATTTGGTAAACCAATTTCCAGAAATACTAAACACGTTAGAGAAGCTATAGAACTTCTGAAAAAAGAAAAGGTTGAATTTGATTTTGATGGGGAAATGCAACCAGATGTAGCGTTGAACCCACTTTATAAAGATATATATCCATTTTCTAAAATAGTTGGAGAAGCTAATATATTAATTATGCCGGCATTACATAGTGCTGCGATTTCAACTAAACTAATGAAGTCTTTTGGAGGTGCAAAGTTAATTGGGCCTTTATTAATAGGACTAGATTTACCAATTGAGGTAGCCCCGTTAAGATCCTCGACTTCAGATATACTAAACCTAGCATCCATAGCGGCTTATTCTTCAGGAGTTATTGATTATAGTTAACTTTTAAATTTTGTTTCTACTTAATTCAGTTGCAAGATAAATTGAGGGTATTACTTCTTCAACATCATAAATTTTATTTGCTTCATCTATTACTTCTTTTTTTTCATCTTTATCCATAGCTATTCCAAAAATATAAATTTTCTGATTTATAGTTTCTATGGTGTAATTTCTAGATTTTGTAGTTTTATTAAATATCAATGCAGATCTTAATTGACCTGTAATTAAAATATCCTTGGCGGTGCTTTTAAAATTAGAATTGCCTTTTATATTTATTGCATTTTTGACAGATCTTGCTCCTTTGGTTTCCCATGCTAATTTAGTTATTTGTATTTTTTCTTCAGGATTGTCTACTTTGCCTGCTAAAAATATTCTTCCATCTAATACCTCTACTTGTAATGATAAAAGATATCTCTTATTAGTTAATGCGAGTCTAGCAACTAAATTTTTTTGCATAATTGTATCATCAATCTGCATTCCTATAGTTCTTGGATCAAAAGTAATATCTACACCAGTTCCAAATCTTGAAGCTGATGTACAAGAGTATAAAAAAAATATTAAAACTACTAAAGTTATTATTTTATTGATTTTTTTAAATCTAAACATATCTGGTAAACTTTTTTCTTTGAAATTTTTTCTTTTTTTATAATTAATTCCACTACATCCTTAATCGAATATTTTTTAAGATATTCAGTTGCTAATTTTTTAATCTCGTTGGTACTTATAGTATCAAACTTATTATTATTTTTTGAAATTACAACTGTTAACTCGCCTTTAAGTGGACTTGTAAACATCTTTATTTCTTCTATTTTTCCTCTATAAAACGTTTCATATAATTTAGATATTTCTTTAGCTATAAGTATCTCCCTTTGCTTAAAAAAAGTTTTAAATAATTTTAAATAAAAATTAATTCTTTTAGCTGTTACAAAAAATACAATTGAAAACTTCAAGTTTTTTAACTCTGATAAGATTTTTTCAACTTCTTTTTCTTTTTTTGGTAAAAAACCATAAAAAATAAATTGATGGTCAAATCCAGATATACTCATTGCGGATGTAATAGCTGAAGCACCTGGAATTGGATATATTTCTATTTTTTTTTGTATACATTCTTTAATTAAAAGACTGCCTGGATCTGAAAGTGCAGGCGTTCCTGCATCTGATACTAATGACAAAATTTTGCCCTCATTTAAATATTTGATAATTTTTTTAAGCTGTTTTCTCTCATTAAATTTATGATAGGGAAGCAACGTTTTATTAATGTTGAAATGATTTAGAAGTTTAATAGTATGTCTAGTATCTTCGCATAAAATAATGTCTGATTTTTTTAAAACATCGATCGCCCTTATAGAAATATCTTCTAAATTTCCTATTGGAGTCGAAACAATATACAAACCTTTTGGAAAGTTAATCATTTAATTATGAAAAAAATTTTAATTATATTTATAACTTATTTATTATTTATATTTAATTCTTATTTATTAGCACAAGAAAATAATAAACTTAAAATTGGACTTCTAGCACCATTTACTGGGGAATATAAAGAATTAGGTAATTCTATTTTATTTTCACTGCAACTTGCTCTTGAAGAGATAGATGACAAGGATGTTATTATTCTGCCTAAAGACTCAGGTTCAGGAAATGCTAAAAAGCTAAATACTTCATTAAAAGAACTGATCGAAGAGGATGTAAAAGTAGTTATAGGGCCTATTAAATCGGATGAGTTTGAAGAAGTTAAAAAATTTAAAGAATTAATATTTATCTCTCCTTCTAACGTTAACCCTGAAGTAAACGAAAATATTCTAAGTATAGGTATAAGTCTGGAGTCTCAGTTAGTAGCAATATCCAAATTTATAAATAAACAAAAAAAAACAAAAACTCTCCTTCTATATCCAAATAATGAGTACTCTGAAATGATAGAAAAAAAAATTAAAAAAATTAATTTAAGCTTTAATAAAAAATTCAAATACAGCCCAGATCCAAAAGTTCTAACTGGAGAAATAGAAAAATTAACTAACTATTCTCAAAGAAAAAAGAATTTAAATAGAAGGATAAAATTACTTGAAAAAAAAGACGATCCTGCATCAATAAGAGAACTAAAATTGCTAGAACAAAAGTATACATTGGGAAAGGTAAACTTTGACTCGGTAATAGTAATAGATTTTGGTAATAGTTTAAAAAGTTTATTAACTTCATTGATATTTTCAGATGTTAATCAAGAAGAAATATTATTCACAACAGTAAACCAATGGTTTGATAAAAGTATTTTTTTTGAAAATTCTTTAAAAACTCTTTACTATCCTTCAGTCAAATACAAAAATTATGAAAGATATAGCAATAAGTATTTTAAATATTTTAAAAATTATCCTAGCGAAATAACAATACTTACATACGATGCTTTGGGTTTAATTTATTACGTTTGGAAAAAAAACAAAGGCATCAATTCAGTTAAAGATTTTTTAATCAAAGAAAAAATTAAAGGAAAAATAGGCACATTTTCATACAAAAATGGGTCCATTTTTCAGGAATTAGAAATTTACAGAGTAAAAGATAAAAAGTTTACTAAATTTTAATTTTTTTTTTAAGTTTTTTAAATGCTAAATACCTGTGATCAATTTTTAATTTTTTTCTTTTGGTCATTTGACCAAATGTTTTAAAACTTTTATTAGGTATAAAAATAGGATCATATCCAAAGCCATTTTTTCCTAAAATTTTTTCTGAAATTATTCCATTTATTTTTCCTTCTGATGAAAAAGTTTCTTTTTTTGATAACTTAACCGATAGACAACAAACAAATCTTGCCCTCCTATTTTTTTTTGATTTTAAAAGTTTCAAAATTTTTTTCATTGCCTTTTCGAAACTCCCGTACTTTTTTGCCCATCTTGCGGAATAAATTCCTGGCTTATTTTTCAGTGCATGAATTTCTAATCCGGAGTCGTCTGAAATAGAGGCTACTTTTGATTTCTTGTAAAAATGATTAACCTTAATCAAAGAGTTTTGATAAAACGTTTTTCCTGTTTCTTTAGGAACTGAAATTTTAAAATATGAAGGTGAAATTTTCTTAATTTTTTTAGATAAAAGTTGGCTTATTTCTTTGTATTTTCCTTTATTATGAGTGCCTATTAGAATTTTTTTAATTTTTTTCATTGAGGTCTAGTAATTATAATTTTTAACATTATATAGCAAGTTATATGATAGACGAAAATAAAACAAATCACGAAGAAACTAAAAAAGCTGATGAAGAAAATCAAAGTGAAATCAAAAACGGTGAAGAGTCACTTGAAAAAAGGTTAAAAGAAACTGAGGAAAAGCTACTACGGTCTCTAGCTGAAATTGAAAATCAAAGAAGAAGATTTGAAAAAGAAATTAAAGATGCTTTTGAGTTTGGTGGTTTTAATTTTGCAAAAGAAAGTCTCGCTCTTTTGGATAATTTACAAAGAGCAAAAAAATCAATATCTGAAGATGAAAAATTAAAAGATAGTAAAGATTTAAGTAAATATATAAAAAATTTAGAAGTAATCGAAAATAATTTAATAACAATTTTTGAAAAAAATAAAATTAAAAGGATTAATTGTCTTAAAGATAAATTTAACCCAAATTATCATCAGGCTATGATGGAGATAGAAGACGATAATGTAGAAGTAGGCACTGTAATAAATGAAATTCAGCCAGGATATATGTTTGGCGATAGGCTTTTAAGACCTTCGTTTGTAGGTATATCAAAGAAAAAAGTTAATAAAAATGACGATATTAAGGGTAAAAAATAGATGTTTAAGACTTGTAGTGAGAAAAAAAGCACCCATATAGAATTAAGAAACAACAGAAAGGTAAAATTAGATAAATGAGTAGAGTAATTGGAATAGATTTAGGCACAACAAACTCGTGTGTGGCCATCATGGATGGTTCGCAAGCCAAGGTATTAGAAAATACCGAAGGAGCAAGAACCACGCCATCGGTAGTAGCATTTTTAGAAAAAGATGAGAAACTAGTTGGTCAACCAGCTAAAAGACAAGCGGTTACAAATCCAGAAGACACAATTTTTGCAGTAAAAAGATTAATAGGCAGAAAATTTGATGGTCCCTCAGTTCAGAAAGATATTTCCAAAGTTCCTTATAAAATTATTAAATCTGAAAATGGTGATGCATGGGTAGAGGGGAAAGGGAAAAAATATTCTCCTTCTCAGATTTCTGCATTTACATTACAAAAAATGAAAGAGACCGCAGAAAAATACCTTGGTCAGGCTGTTACTAAAGCAGTAATAACTGTGCCTGCTTACTTTAACGACTCACAAAGACAAGCTACGAAAGATGCTGGTAAAATTGCAGGCCTTGAAGTTTTAAGAATTATAAATGAACCTACTGCAGCCTCTCTTGCATATGGATTAGATAAAAAAGGTGGAAAAAAAATAGCTGTTTATGATTTAGGTGGTGGAACATTTGATGTTTCAATTCTTGAAATCGGAGATGGTGTATTTGAAGTTAAATCTACCAATGGAGATACTTTTCTTGGCGGTGAAGATTTTGATGATACTATAGTTGAATATTTAGCAGGTGAATTTAAAAAAGATAATGGAATAGATTTAAAAACTGACAAACTTGCTTTACAAAGACTAAAAGAAGCTGCTGAAAAAGCAAAGATAGAGCTTTCTTCTTCTGCTCAAACTGAAATTAACTTGCCTTTTATTACAGCAGATAAATCAGGACCGAAACATTTAAATTTAAAATTTACTAGAGCGAAACTTGAAGCTTTGGTGCAGAGTCTTATTGAGAAAACTTTAGCTCCGTGTAAAACTGCTCTGAAAGACTCTGGTTTTTCTGCGGCTGAAATCAATGAAGTTGTATTGGTAGGTGGTATGACAAGAATGCCGAAGATTATAGAAACTGTAAAAAATTTTTTTGGAAAAGAACCAAACAAAAGTGTAAATCCAGACGAAGTAGTTGCTATGGGAGCGGCAATTCAAGCTGGAGTTCTTCAAGGTGATGTAAAAGATGTTTTATTACTTGATGTTACACCTTTATCTTTAGGTATCGAAACTTTAGGTGGAGTATCTACAAGATTAATAGACAAAAACACTACTATTCCTACAAAAAAAAGTCAGGTTTTCTCCACTGCGGAAGACAATCAACCTGCAGTGTCTATCAGAGTTCTTCAGGGAGAGAGAGAAATGGCAGCTGATAATAAGCTTTTAGGAAATTTTGAATTAGTCGGTATTCCCCCAGCTCCAAGAGGAACGCCACAAATTGAAGTTACTTTTGATATTGATGCAAACGGTATTGTAAGTGTTTCTGCTAAAGATAAGGGTACTGGTAAAGAACAAAAAATTCAAATACAAGCATCAGGCGGACTATCTGATGATGAAATTCAAAAAATGGTTAAAGATGCTGAAGCTAATAAAGAAGCCGATAAAAAGAAAAGAGATACGGTAGATGCAAGAAACCAAGCAGATAGTATTGTATTTTCAACTGAGAAAAGTCTTAAAGAACATGGAGATAAAATCACAGCAGAAGAAAAAAAATCTATTGAAAAAGGAATATCTGATTTAAAAGAATCTTTAAAAGGAACTGATACTGAAGATATTAAGAAAAAAACACAAAACTTGATACAAGTTTCCATGAAACTTGGCGAGGCTGTTTACAAAAGCCAACAGAAAGATCAACCTAAAGACGATAAGAACAACAAAGATCCTAAAGATAAAGGTGATGACAAAGATAATGTTGTTGACGCTGATTTTGAAGACGTAAAAGAAGATAAAGAAAAAAGCGCCTAAGATAAAAGAAGGAGCAATTTCTTGTGGCAAAAAGAGATTATTATGAAATCTTAGGTGTAACTAAATCAGCTTCAAAAGATGATATAAAGAAAGCCTACAGAAAATTAGCATTAAAATACCATCCTGACAAAAATAAAGGAGACAAAGCTTCTGAAGAAAAATTTAAAGAAGCTAGTGAAGCTTATCACGTTTTATCGGATGAAAAGAGAAAAACTAATTATGATCAGTTCGGACACGCGGCTTTTGATGGAGGCAAGGGTCAAGGATTTGGAAATTTCGATTTTGGATCCTCTTTTTCAGATATCTTTGAAGATTTTTTTGGTGACGATATTTTTAGTGGAGGAGGCAGGTCAGGAAGAAGAGCTTCCAATAGAGGTAATGATTTAAGGTACGATTTAACTATAGATTTAAAAGAAGCATATTCTGGTTTAAATAAAAAAGTTAATTACTCAACTTACAAAAAATGCTCGAGGTGTAGTGGACTGGGTTCAGAGCCTGGATCTAAACCAACTATATGTAACATCTGTAGTGGTAGAGGTAAGGTAAGATCTAACCAAGGCTTTTTTACAATACAACAAACATGCCCTGAGTGTAGTGGCTATGGTGAAAAGATTAGTAACCCATGTAAACAGTGTCGTGGAAACGGTAAAACTCAAAGTAAAGAAAGTGTTTCAGTAAAGATACCCAAAGGTGTTGATGATGGAACTCGAATAAGAGTTTCTGGTAAAGGTGAAGCGGGAAACAAAGGAGGCGCAACTGGAGACTTATATTTATTTATCTCAGTTGAAAATCACAGTATTTTTAAGAGATCTGATGAGCACTTATATTTTGAATTACCTATAACTTTCACTGATGCCGCGTTAGGAACTTCGGTTGAGGTTCCCTCCATTGACGGAGGTAAAGCTAAAATAAAAATCCCTGCAGGAACTCAGCATGGAAAACAATTAAGATTAAAAGGCAAAGGAATGCCTTTGCTTAGAGGAGGTGCCTTTGGAGACTTATATATTAAGATTATTGCGGAAGTTCCTTCGAGTTTAAACTCAAAACAAAAAGAACTGTTAGAGGAATTTAGAAAAATAGAGTCTGAAAAATCTAGTCCAATTATCAAAAGTTTTTTTGAGAAAGCAAAAAAATTCTGGAAAAATTCTTAAATAACTATGTCCATACACGAAATTATATCTGCAGTATTTCTAATCGCAGTACTATTTTTAGTTTTACCATCGTTTTTAAACACTAACAGTAAGCTTAAACAATTTGCCAAAAATATATCTATTTGGGCTATAATTGTTCTAATTATTGTTGTAATTATTAATCTTATTTTATAATGAAAAAAATCAATGTAGCTATTACTGGATGTTTGGGAAGAATGGGTAAACAGCTCATTATGTCCACTAAGAATAATAAAGATTTTAAATTAGTTTCTATTACTGAAAATAAAAAAATTTCAAAAAAAATATCTGGAATTAAGCCAGAACTAAATACAACAAACGCATTTAAAAAAGCGAATATAATTATAGACTTCACGATTCCTAAGTGCACTCTTCAAGTTTTAAAAATTGCATCAAAATTAAAAAAAAGAGTTGTAATTGGAACTACTGGTTTTTCACAAAAGGAAGAAAGTTTAATTAAAAGATACTCAAAAAGAATACCAATTCTTAAAGCTGGAAATATGAGTTTGGGTGTTAATCTTTTAATGTATTTAACTGAGATAGCATCTAAATCTTTAAGTCATGAATTTCTTACAAAAATTTACGAGGTTCATCATAAAAATAAAAAAGACCATCCATCTGGAACAGCATTAATGTTAGGGAAAGGAATTGCTGATGGAAAAAAGAAAAACTTATATAAAATGATTGGTAAAAAATTTTTAAATAAAAAAAAATTTCCTTATAGTAAAAAAATAAATTTCAATTCAATAAGAAGAGGTAAAGTTATAGGTGAACACGAAGTTAAATTTTCAAGTGGTAAAGAAATAGTAACATTAAATCATGAGTCTTTTGATAGAGCTTTATATTCCGAGGGAGCTTTAACAGCATCAAAGTGGTTGATGAAAAAAAAATCAGGGCTTTATTCTATGAGAGATCTATTAAACTTTTAGTGAATAATAAAAAAAAATCCAAAATAATACAAAAAATATTAAATAAGACTTATCCGAAAGTTCCAATTCCTTTAAATTACAGAAATACCTTTACTTTGTTAGTTTCCGTGCTTCTTTCAGCTCAATGTACTGATGTTAATGTCAATAATGTAACTAAAAATATCTACCCAAAATATAATTTACCTCGACATTTCGTTAAGTTGGGAAGAAAAAAAATTGAGAGATTAATTAAAAAAATTGGTATTTTTAGAATAAAAGCCAAAAGTATTTTTTATCTTTCAAAAATTTTAGTTGAAAAATATAATAGCAAAGTCCCAAACACTTATGAAAAGTTAGAAAAGCTTCCTGGAGTCGGTCATAAAACAGCAAGCGTTGTCATGTCACAAGGGTTTGGTTTTCCAGCATTTCCTGTAGATACTCACATTCATCGTTTAGCTCAAAGATGGGGATTAACTAACGGTAAAAGCGTTGAACAAACTGAGGACGATTTAAAAGCACTATTTCCAAAGAAAAATTGGAATAAACTTCATCTTCAGATTATTTGGTATGGTAGAGAATACTGTAAAGCTAGAGACTGTTTTGGTATAACTTGCAAAATTTGTAAAAGCTGTTACCCAAATAGAAAAAAAAAAATTATGACAAAGAAAGCTTAATATGAATGTTTTAGGGATAGGAAATGCAATAGTTGATGTAATATGTAAAATAGACGAAAACTTTTTAACTGAAAATGATCTCACAAAAAGTACTATGAAGTTGGTTGATGAGAAAGAATTTAAAAAACTTCTTGGTAATTTAAAAATTGAAAAGACTATTTCAGGCGGTTCTGTGGCTAATTCAATAGTAGGCCTCTCTCAGCTTGGAAATAAAGTTGGCTTTGTAGGGAAAGTTAGTGATGATGAATTAGGCAATAAATATTCTGAGGGTCTTACAAAAGAAAAAGTTAAATTTCATTATGACATTAAACCTGAAAAAATAGCAACGGGTACTTGCTTGATATTGATCACACCTGACTCGGAAAGAACAATGTGTACTTTTCTTGGAACAGCAGGAAAAATAAATGAAAACGACATAGATGAAAAAGTAGTTAAACAAAGTCAAATTACATTTCTTGAAGGGTACTTATGGGATAAAGGAGACCCACAAAATGCTTTTAACAAAGCTATTAGTAACTCAACACAATCTGCCATGTCCCTTTCAGATTTATTTTGCGTTGAAAGACACAAAAAATATTTTTTAGATTTAGTACAAAATAAATTAGACATAACTTTTGCAAATGAACAAGAAATAACTGCTCTTATCGGAACTAAAGATTTTAACGATGTGATATCATTTGCTAAGAAAATTAAAAAATTAATAGTAATTACTCGAGGTTCAAACGGAGCTATAGCAATTCAAAACGATATGATTGAGGAATGCAAAGCAAAAAAAAATTTGGAAATTAAAGATTTAACTGGGGCAGGAGACTTGTTTGCTGCAGGATTTTTACATGGTTACGTGAATAAATTTTCTTTAAAAGAGAGCTTAGAAAAAGGTACAGAATTATCCTCTAAAATCATTCAACAAATTGGAGCAAGATTGTAGTTTATTAATTCTGGTGCTTAAATTTTCCTTTTCTTTTATAACTGCCTTTGCCTTTTTTTGCTCTAACAATACGTTTTCGATACTTTGGAGAAAATAAATCTTTTGCAATTTTGTTTCTTCTCTTCAAAGCAAATAGCCTTCTTTTTCATTTATTATAAGTTTATTATCATCAAAAACTTCTTTAATTTTTTTTCTTAACCTATATACATGAGTCTCAACAGTATGGGTGTCTGCATCTGTAGAGTATTGCCAAATAGTTTTGAGAATATTTTTTTTTGAAATAGCTTTTTTATTAGAAGAGAGTAATTCGAGTAATTGAATTTCTTTTTCAGTGAGAATAATAGATTTATTATCTTTAATGAGCTTTCTCTCATTCTTATCTAAAATATATCCTTTAACTTTGACTGTAGAATTAAGTAAAAATTTTGATTTACTTAAAGATTCTGATATCGCGTTATTTACTTCAAATACGCTTATCGGGATTTTAAGATAAAAACTGTTTTTAATTGACAAATTTTTTATTTGATCTTGAAGTATAATTTTAACTTGATCTAACGATAATAAGGCTCTCTTTATATCAATATTTTCTAAGCTTCTTTCATCAATCAAGAAGGCTTGGAAATTAGATAAGTGTTTATAGCTTAAAAATTCCTCAGTAAATTCTAATCTAAAATTTAAATAATCTTTAAGTTCTTTGATAGAAGTGTTAAAATCACGATTTCCAAAACATAAAACGTTAAATTTTTGATTTTGATGCATATACTTTTAAAAAATAGAAAACTTTGTTTTGATAATTATAGATTAAAATGCTCGATAGGTAAAAGAGGAATTACAAATAAAAAAAGAGAAGGTGATAAAAAAACACCAAAAGGTGTATTTAAATTTAAAAAGGTCCTTTATAGAAAAGACAAAATAAGTGGATTAGAAACCAAGCTTAAACTATTACCTATTAAACAAAATATGGGTTGGTGCGATGATAAGAATTCAAAATTCTATAATAGATTAATTAAATTCCCTTTTAAAAAAAGTGCTGAAAGACTTTTTAGGAAAGATAGTATTTATAACATTATAATAGTTATTGATTTTAATATGTCACCTACAATAAAAGACAAAGGTAGTGCAATATTTATTCATTTAGCAACAAAAGATTACAAATCTACACAGGGATGCGTAGCACTAAATATTAAAGACATTCGTTTGTTATTAAAAAAGATATCAAAAAAAGATAAAATTAAAATTATTTAAATCTTTCTCCAAATATAGAACTCCCAATACGCAAAAATGTTGATTTATGTTTCAAAGATAATAAATAATCTTGAGACATGCCTAAACTTAATTCTTTGAGACCGATGGATTTATTTAATTCATTCATATCATTAAAATGTTTGTCTGTATTATCGTCATTCGGTGGAATAGCCATTAAACCTATTACATTCATATTAAGACTCTTGCAATGCTCCAAGAATGGTTTTACTTTATTAGGTGCAATTCCTGATTTTTGACTCTCCATACCGATATTTACCTGAATAAAATAATTTATTTTTTTGTTAATTGAGCTCTCATATTTAGATAACTTATCAGCTAAATCTGCGTTATCTAGGGAATGAATAAAATCAAAAATTTCTACTGCTTTTTTTGCTTTATTTGACTGTAATTTTCCAAGCATATGTAATTTTATTTTTTTATTTTGTATCTTTACACTTTTCCACTTTAAAAGAGCTTCTTGTACTTTGTTTTCTCCAAAATGAACGTGCCCTTCATTAATAATCGGATTGATATGCTCAATAGAAAAGGTTTTGCTAACAGCTACTATCTCGGGCTTATAATCTAAATTCATAGATGAAATATTAGATTTTATTTTGTTTAATCTTTCTACTAATATGCTCATATGTTTTCATATAAAGAAAATTATTTCTTATTTACAGACAATACTACAGAAGTAAATCTGAATGCTATAAAAATAAAAAATAAATTTATCCTTATTTATAGAAATAATGGACAAACAAAGAATTTGAACAAATTAAAAAGACTAAGAAAAGAATGTAAAAAAAAGTTTATAAAATTTTATGTGGCTAATGATACTAGACTATACTCGTATTTAAAAGCTGACGGATTGTACATTTCTGCTCATAATAAAGATCTTAGATTAAAAGCTTACAATAAAAATAGAATAAAAAACATAGGCTCAGCTCATAATTTAAAAGAAATTAATTTAAAAATTAAACAAGGTTGTAAAACAATTGTATTTTCCAGGTTATTTAAAACATCCTATAGAAAGAAATCTGGGTATCTGGGTGCCGTCAAATTCAATTTGTTAACAAAAATATATAATAAACAACTTATTCCGCTAGGCGGCATCAGATATAATAATTTGAATAAATTGAAAATCGTCAACAGTGATGGTCTTTGTATTTTGTCAGAACTAAAAAAAAAGCCGGCTAAAATAATTAACCGGCTTTTTTAATATAGAATTTCTTAGGTGTTAATTAAAACGCCATTGAAACTGCTACGATCGTTTCGCTATAGTCGTTCTTATCTACGTAGTTAGCTTTTTCGATATCTTTATTAGCTACCGATAAAGTCATTCCACCCATAGTATAAGCTGCTTGAATAGCTGTAATGTTAGATTCTACAGACGAGTCTGTTTTCTGAGTAGTTGCTGCATCACCTTGTTGTTTCTCTACAACTGAATCTTCAGATGTATAAGAAATTGTCAAGTTGTCGTTTGCTGCAATACCGATAGAATACAAGTCGTTTTCGTAGTACTGTACATAATCAGTTTCTTCCGCTGTTCCTGTGTTACCTGCTGGTACCACGTAGAACTTACCATAACCAACTGTTACTGGACCGTATGAATACTTAGCGTTATATCCACCAGCTTCGTAACCTTGTCTTGCATAACCATTCTCACCATTTTTTTGTAGGTAAGAAGCAGTTACTTGAAGACCATCGATTGGAGCTGCTTCAATATAGTATTGATCAATGTCTCTACCATCTTGAGCGTCAGCTGCGTCTACAGCACCACCACCATTTGATGAGTTCATTGCTGCTTCTGCACTTGGTGCATAAGCTGCTTTAGCAACTATACCAAAAGGTAATAATCCTGCTGGAGTATGATATTGTAAGTTGTTCCAACCACCAATGTCATCACCGTAAGTGAATTTTGCAGTAGTGTTTGTGTCAATATCATGATCTGTATCTGTTGAGTAAGACATACCATAGTCTGAACCTGGTCCGTATGCAGATGCATCAGCTTTATATTTTGCTGAAATTCCACATTCAGATATACAAACTTTGAACATACCGTAATCAGTTGTTAATGACATACTAGCATCGTCTTGTACTGTTGCGTTATCGATATCTTGCGCGTAAGTCCAAGCCATACCATTGTCTAATTCACCACTAGCACCTAGTGTGAATTCGTTAGCTATACCTAATCCTTTACCAGTGTTATCTCCGTACGCTCCGCCAGCCGTAGAAGCAGCGCCTCTGATAGCGTATGTTGCTTTCGCAGCACCCGTAACAGTGAATTCGCCTGCAACTGAAACTGTTGTAGAGAAACCAGTTAAAGCAAAAGATGTGATAACAGCTAATGTTAGTTTAACTATTTTATTCATGTTTATCCTTTGTTTATGTTTACGTTTAATTAAATTAAACAGGGTTAAACTACACTTCACCAAGGCCGATTTCCTTCTTAAACTACCATTAACAGCTGTTTTTTCTTACTGTGTGATAATTTTACAACACTCTATTTTTCCTATATTTCTTTAGTTTTTTAGGCTTAAATGCTAATAATTTAACAAATAACTAAATCATGGCAAATTTCTTAAAAATATTCACAAAATTTATACTTTTTTTAAGTGTAACAGCATTTTTATACTCTTGTGGGGGTGGATTTTTTAAAAAAGTTGATACTAGAAAAGTTCCTGTATCAGGACCTGAACGAGCAAAAAAAAATGTTGCTGAAGGAAGAGGAGTTTCTTTAAAAGGGATTAGAGGTGGTGGTAAGACAAGTTATGAATTTAGCACATCTAATCCGCTGTGGAGAGCTTCACTTGAAATCTTAGATTTTTTACCGCTTGCCACTGTAGATTACTCCGGCGGACTAATTATTTCAGACTGGTACAGCGACTCGACGGATTTAAATAATTCTATAAAAATTACTGTGAGGTTTTTAACGAATGAGATTCAATCCAATAGTGTCAAAGTTATTGTTCACAAAAAATTTTGTAAAACTCAAGGATCTTGTACAACTAAACTTATTACATCAAAAATAAGTGAGGAACTAACTAAATCTATATTGGTTAAAGCTGCTGAGTTAGAAGCATCAGACAAGAAAAAGAAAAATTAAATCCTTAATACTTATGGATAGAATTAATTTTCAATTAATTGATCAGAAATGGCAAAAAAAATGGTTGAACAAAAAACCAGAAAAAGATTTTAAGAGAAAAAAGTTTTATTGCCTTGAGATGTTTCCTTATCCATCGGGAAAAATTCACATGGGCCATGTAAGAAATTATACAATGGGGGACGTATTAGCCCGATTTAAACAAATGCGAGGTTTTAATGTCATGCATCCTATGGGTTGGGACTCTTTTGGTTTGCCAGCAGAAAATGCTGCTAAAGAAAATAATCTTTCCCCGGATAAATGGACGGATCAAAATATAAAAACTATGAAAAATCAATTAAAAATGCTTGGATTATCCATCGATTGGGACTTAGAAATTTCTACTTGCAATGAGAATTATTACAAACATCAGCAAGAAATTTTTATCGATTTTTATAAAAAAGGTTTGGTTTCAAGAAAAGAAAATTATGTTAATTGGGATCCAGTTGAAAAAACTGTTTTGGCCAATGAACAAGTTGTTGATGGAAAAGGTTGGAGATCTAATGTTCCGGTTGAAAGAAAAAAATTATCTCAATGGTTTTTTAATATATCTAATTTTTCTGATCAGTTACTAGACGGACTTACAAAGCTTAATCAATGGCCAGATAAAGTTAAGTTAATGCAAAAAAATTGGATTGGAAAATCAGTTGGTTGCGAAATTGACTTCAAGGTTACGGGATCAACTAGTAAAATTAAGGTATTTACTACTAGGCCAGATACTATTTTTGGCTCATCTTTTATAGCTATTTCTCCTGATCATCCAATTTGTGAACAAATGAAAGACCAAAAAGATTTTGTAGATTTTAAAAAAGAATGTTTAAAAGTGGGTACTACTGAAGAGGCATTAGCTAATGCTGAAAAAGTCGGATTAAAAACAAATTTAACCGTTGATCACCCTTTTAAAGAAGATAAGAAATTGCCAGTTTACGTAGCTAACTTTATTTTAATGGACTATGGAACAGGAGCAATATTTGGTTGTCCTGCTCATGATCAAAGAGATTTTGATTTTGCCAAAAAATATGAACTGGAGATTATAGAAGTAGTATCTGAAACGGGAAAAGCTACGAGAAACTTTAATAAAAGTACAGAAGCTTATATTGGAGATGGTTTAATCTTAAACTCTCAATTTTTGGATGGACTAAAAATTGATGAAGCAAAACAAAAGATTATTTCTGAATTTGAAAAAAAAGGAATTGGTAAAAAAAAGATAACTTTCAGATTAAGAGATTGGGGTATTTCTAGACAAAGGTATTGGGGATGTCCAATACCAATAATTTATTTAAAAGATGGAACAATAAAAACTGTTCCTAAAGAAGATCTTCCAGTAAAATTACCTCAAGATGTTAATCTAAAAGCTAGTGGTAATCCTCTAGAAAGTCATACTTCTTGGAAAAATATAGTAGATAAGGAAACAGGAAAACCAGCTATACGTGAAACTGATACTCTCGATACCTTCGTAGACTCCTCTTGGTATTTTTTAAGATTTTGTTCTCCTAATGTAGAAGATAAACCCTTTGACACTGACAAAGTAAACTATTGGATGCCTGTTGATCAGTATATAGGTGGAATAGAACATGCAATATTACATTTGCTATACTCGCGTTTTTTTATGAAAGCCCTTAAATTAAATGATCCAAAAGTTAAATGTGACGAACCATTTAAAGGTCTTTTTACTCAAGGGATGGTTTGTCATGAAACTTATAAAGATAGTGAAAACAATTGGTTAAGCCCCGATGAAATAGAATTAGATGAAAATAATAAATTTGTTTTAAAGAATACGAAGAAAAGGGTTACTGTAGGACCTGCGGAAGCAATGTCAAAATCAAAAAAAAATGTTGTAGATCCTGAGAATATGATTAAATCTTACGGCGCGGATGCTATTAGATTATTTATTTTATCTGATAGCCCACCCGAAAAAGATATTCAATGGTCAGAGAGGGGAGTAGTTTCGTCAAATAAATTTTTACAAAAGATATGGAATCTAAATCAACTAATTATCAATAGAAAAGATATAAAAATTTCAAATTTAAAAGTTCAGGAAGAGTTTATTGAAAATTTTTATAATTATATTTTCAGACTTTCTAATCTTATTGAAAATTTCCAATTCAATGTAGCTGTAGCTAGTATTTATGAAATTTATAATAGTATGTATTCTTCAATAGGAAAAGAAATTGAAAATAAAGTTTTTAAAAAATGTTTAATAGACTTTATGACAATTTTAACACCTTTTACTCCGCACTTGGCCCATGAGTGTTTATCTAATTTAGTATCGACCTCAAATAAATCTTTACTATGGCCTGAAGTAGATAAAAAATATTCCAAAAAGTCAGTTATTAAGCTAGCAGTTCAAATAAGCGGTAAAACAAGAGCAATATTAGAGGTAAAAAATGACATTAGCGAAAAGGATGCAATCAATGAGTGTAAAAATTCTAACAAAATAAAAAAATATATTAGTGATAAAGAAATAGTAAAAGTAATTTATATTAAGAACAAAATAATAAATTTTTTAGTTAAGTAAAAGCAATATGATAAAAAAAATTGTACTATCAATTTTAATAATATGTATTTTTTCTTCTTGCGGCTATTCTAGGCTAGATAAACTTATCAGCTCAAATTATAAAGTGTCAGAAATAAATATTTCTGGGGACAAAAATATAGCGTATCCGATAAAAAATGAGTTAAAGTTATTTAGCGATGCAGAGAGTAATAATAATATTTATCTTGATTTAATTGTAAATTTACAAAAGAATATATCGGAGAAAAATGAAAAAAATCAGATAACTAAATACTCCTTAGAAATAAATGTTGCAATTGTTTTAAAAGATCAATCACGAAATACTTTAGCTAAAGAAAACTTCAAAATCAAGGATAATTACAAAGTCGAGGATAACAGTATTAACACTCAAAATAATCAGAAAAAATTAAAAGAGAGATTAATCAAAAAAATTTCAAATCAAATAAATATTTTCATATCGCAATATTATAATTAAATGATTTACAAAAGTTACTTGGTAGAAAAAGACAGTAATTTGCTTAAACAAAGTAGACATTTTCTTATTTATGGAGAAAACATAGGGCTTATAGATCGTTTCGTTAAAGTATTAAAAGATACAAATAGAGATAGCGAAATAAGTATTTTTTTTCAAAGTGATATTATTAACAATAAAGATTTATTAATAAACGAAATTCTAAATAAGTCTCTTTTTACAAAGAAGAAGATTTTTTTTATTAAAGAGGTTTCAGATAAAATTTATAATACCTTAAAAGATGCTGTTTCAAAAGCCGGGGAAGATATTAACATATTTATACTTTGTGGAATGCTTGATAAAAAATCAAAAATTAGAGCATTATTTGAAAAGGATAAAAATTTAGGAACCATTGCATGTTATAAGGACAGTGAAATAACGTTATCTTATTACTTGGATAAAGAGCTGACCGGCTACAAAAACTTAAGCAACGAGCTCAAAATGTATATTATAAAAGAATGTAAGTTAGATAGAAAAAAAATAGAACAAATTATAAATAAAATTAAGATATTTTTCTTAGACAAAATCATAGACAAAAACAAAGTAAATTTTTTAATTGATAGTAATTATGATGATGACCTTGAAGAACTACGGGATGTATCAATTTCGGGAATGAATAAAGAATTAAATAAATTACTAGGAGAAGTTAGAATTGATATTGAAAATAATAATTACATAATAAATTTATTAATCACAAAACTATTAAAATTGAAAAATTTAATTGAAATAAAGGGACAAGGAATTAGTAGTAAACAAGCGGTAGACCAGTTCAAACCTCCAATATTTTGGAAAGAAAAAGAAAGTTACTATAAACTCTTAGAATTATGGGATGTAAAAAAAATCAATACTGCCCTAAAACATACACAGAAAGCAGAGTTAGACATCAGAAAATCGGCAATAAGAAAGGATCTGGTAATTAAACATTTATTAATATATTTGTGTAAAAAAGCTTCTAGTCCTTCCTTAGCAAGGTAGATATTAAATTAAATTGATTAACATTTTTATATTCGACAGTAATTTGGCCAGAGTTATCTTTTCTATTTACAATTTTAACTTTTAAACCAAGACTATCTTCTATTCTTTTTTGTTCACTTAAAATATTTGGATCAATAGAAATTTTTAACTTTAATGGAACTTTCTTTCCTTTTGCAATCATTTCGATTTCTCTGGCACTCAACTTTTTTGAAACAATTTCCTCGGCAATTGTAGAAGCATTACCTAAACCTATTAGAGGCCTTGCCTGACCTGCAGTAATTAATCCCTCCTCTATCATGGAAATTATATCTTGGGGTAAAGCTAGTAATCTAATGGTGTTACTCACGTGGCTTCTGCTCTTGCCCATAAAATTGGCAATTTTTTCTTGATCATAATTAAATTCATCATGCAATCTTTTGTAACCATTAGCTTCTTCAATAGGATTTAAATCTTCTCTCTGAATATTTTCTACAATAGCCACCTCTAAAGTTTCGTTGTCATTGAGGTCCAGAATTACAATCGGAACTTCATGAAGACCAGCTTTTTGTGCAGCAATCCATCTTCTTTCTCCTGCAATTATTTCATACTTTCCATTTCCAGATTTATCATTTCTAACAGCTATCGGCTGTATGACACCATTTTTTTTTATCGACTCTGCTAGTTCATTTATTTTATCCTGATCAAATTTTACTCTTGGCTGATATTTGTTCCGATTTAATTCATCGATTGGGGCTTTTCTTTGCTCTAACAATTTGTCTGTATTTTCAACGTTTTTATTGGCTTTTTGGTCACCAAATAACGCTGAAAGTCCTCGACCTAAGCCCTTGTTTTTAGTATTCATGCTGCACTTTCAATTTCTCTTCGTTGTTTTAAAAATTCATCAGATAAAGTAAAGTATGATTTACTACCAACGCAGGTTTTGTCATAAAGCACACATGGCATCCCATGAGATGGTGCCTCTGAAAGTCTAACGTTCCGTGGAATTACAGTTTGATAAACCTTATCTTTAAAATAATTTCTTGCCTCCTTATCAACTTGAGATGATAGCTTATTTCTTTTATCAAACATTGTAAGCAATATTCCTCTCAAGTTTAATGTAGGATTTAAATTAATTTTTATTCTATCTATAGTCTTTACTAATTGAGTGATTCCTTCTAATGCAAAAAATTCAGTTTGCAAAGGAACCAATATTTCATCGGATGATACCAAAGCCATGATGGTGAGTAAGCTTAACGATGGAGGGCAATCTATAAATATATAATCATAGTTATTCGAAAGAAATTCTTTTTTTTCTTCAATTATTTTTTTTAAAAGAAAAGCTCTATCTTTGTCATTTGCTGTTTCCACCTCAAGTCCAGATAAATTCACATTAGAACCTATAATGTCTAAATTTTTGACTGATGAATTTTGAATACCTTGTTCAATATTTAAATTTCTTATAAGAATATTGTAAATATTGTTTCTTTCATCATTGTTTGATTTTCCCAAACCTGTTGTTGCATTGCCTTGAGGGTCTAAGTCTATAACTAGGCATTTTTTTTCTTTCTGAGCTAATGATGCGCTTAGATTAATCACGGTTGTTGTTTTACCTACTCCTCCCTTTTGATTTATCACTGCAATTATCTTATTTTTCACTAATACTCACTTTTTTTTCAGTTTTTAATAATCAGTATTTTTGAACCCACTTCTGTAATACTTTCAAATATTTTATATCTTATATTTTCTCTAATGAAAGCATTTTTGGCCTCTGGCTCAATAGTTTTACCTTTCAAAATGATCAATTTATTAGGTTTTTGGATATTTTCACGTGAAATCCTTAATAATTCGGGAATTTTTTTAAATGCTCTGCAAACTACGTAGTTAGAGTCTATTTGCATTGAATTTACGTTGCCTTCTATAACATTAATTTTTAACTTAAGATTATCAATACTTTCTCTCAAAAATGCACATTTTACTGATGATTTTTCATAAAGTTTC
>MDTB01102372.1_pt1 | contig 35023 bp, 34 predicted proteins | sample 811161 | NCBI WGS metagenome assembly MDTB01 (sample SAMN05326650, study PRJNA326480) | marine metagenome | isolation source: seawater | place: Mediterranean Sea | collected 2009 | reverse complement strand
TATATTTGGTCAATGGAAACCTTCAATGCAAACACTCTCTTTTATATTAGTAGCAGCACCACTTTCTTTTATTTTTGGTTTGACTTTAGGCATCATGGCTTACAAGAGTAAACGTGTTGAGAAAGCCTTATATCCAATACTTTTAGTTATGCAAACAATGCCTCAATACGCAGTACTTGTCCCTGCAATGGTTTTGTTTGGTATTGGTGATCATGCTGCAGTTATTATAACGATGGTTGTTGCTATTCCTCCAATGATCTTATTAACTTTATTAGGTCTTAGAGCAGTACCACCCGAAGTTATTGAAGCTGGTAAAATGAGCGGATGTAGCAATTGGCAACTTATGACTAACGTATTAATTCCAACCGCAAGAAGAGATATATTAATTGGAGTGAACCAGGTGATAATGGTTTGTTTTGCTATGGCGGTTATTGCGGCCTTTATAGGTGCAAAAGGATTAGGATGGAATTTATTAGTAGCCTTAAATCAACTAAATATTGGATTAGCATTAGAAGCTGGCTTATGTATTAGTTTGATTGCCATACTGTTAGATAAAATGTCTTTAGCTTGGGCAAATAAAAAAGAAGATTATTTTGGTAACCTGACATTTTTTCATCGTTATAAAAATTCGTTATTTTTTGCTGGTGCGGTATTAGTTGGAATGATACTTGCTTATGTCGGGTCTTTTTTCTTTAAAGAAGGTTTTAATTACTTATATGAAGTTCCACATAACAAAGGAATATCAACTGCAGATTTCTGGAATAAAGGTGTTGATTGGATTTGGGATACATTTTTTCAAACTTTAAAAATTTTTAATACATGGTTAATTACAGAAGTTCTTCAACCAATGAGAGCTTTATATCTAAGAATGCCAGCAGTTGCTACCTTGGTATTAGTCATTGGAGCTGGTTATATAATCGGTGGAATTCGTTCTGCTTTAATAGTAGGTGGATTAACATTATTCATAGCACTAAGCCCATGGTGGGATAGAGCATTAGTTACAACTTACATGGCAACTTTTGGAGTTATTATATCTTGTATAATTGGACTAACTGTTGGAACCATATGTCAACAAAATAAACATTCCACAAATTTTATGTTGGCAGTTTGTGATATTTTTCAAACTTTTCCATCTTTTGTATACTTGATTCCAGTAATGATGCTTTTTGGAGTAACTGACACGTCTGTATTAATTGCTGTAATTGTTTATGCAACTATACCTGCTACAAGATATACCATTGAAGGATTAAGAAGTGTTCCATCGGCATTACATGACGCCGCCACAATGTCAGGAGTAACGAAAATACAAAGATTATTAAAAATAGAATTTCCAATAGCATTTCCTCACATGATGCTTGGTTTAAATCAAACAATAGTTTTTGCGTTATTTATGGTAATAATTGGAGCATTTATTGGGACAGAAGATTTAGGGCAATATATTTTAAAAGCTTTATCTGATAAAGCTGGTGGAGGAAAAGGATTGATACTTGGTATTTGTGTAGCTTTCATAGGTTTAATATTTGATAATTTAATAAGAACTTGGGTAGAAAAAAGAAAAAAACATCTGGGTTTAAACTAGAAATGTCTATCTCTAATTGGAATTACCCAACCACAGTTTGGTTTGGAGAGGGAAGGGTAAAGGATCTTCATATCGCTTGTAGAAACCTAGGAATTAAAAAACCACTTTTTGTAACTGATAAAGATTTAGCAAAAACCCATTTAGTAAAAAAAATAATTAGCGATAGTAGTTTAAAAAATTTTTCAATAAACATTTTTTCAAATATAAAAGGAAATCCAGTAGGTTCTAACGTTGATGAAGGTGTGAAAGTTTTTAAAAAAGGAAATCACGATGGAGTTATTGCCTTTGGTGGTGGAAGTGGTCTAGACGTTGGAAAGGCTATTGCTTTTATGTCATGTCAGAATAGACCAATTTGGGATTTTGAAGATGTTGGTGATAATTGGACTAGAGCAAATAGTGATAAAATTGCTCCTATTATTGCTATACCTACTACAGCAGGAACAGGTTCAGAAACTGGTAGAGCTTCTTTAATTACAAATGAAGAGACACAAACAAAAAAAATTATTTTTCATCCAAAGTTTATGCCTTCAATTGTTATTTTAGACCCAAATTTAACAATTGATTTACCATCAAATTTAACTGCTGCTACGGGGATGGATGCTTTAGCTCATAATCTTGAAGCTTACTGTGCTTCAGGGTTTCACCCTATGGCTGATGGAATAGCTTTAGAAGGAATGAGGTTGATAAAAGAATGGTTGCTAACAGCAGTAAATGACGGAACAAATTTAAAAGCAAGATCTGCTATGTTAGTTGCTGCAACGATGGGATCTACAGCTTTTCAAAAAGGTTTAGGAGCCATTCATTCTTTAAGCCATCCTGTTAATTCAGTTTACAATGTTCATCATGGCTTATCTAATGCAATTTTTATGCCTTATGTAATCACATTTAATAAAAATGAAATAGAAAAAAAAATAGTTAAGTTAAGCGAATATTTAGAATTAAAGGAAAAAAATTTTAATGGTTTCTTAAATTGGATATTAAAATTAAGAAAAAAACTTAAAATACCTCATAAACTATCAGATGTAATTAATGTAAAAGAAGATGACATCGACAAATTATCTGCAATGGCTTTAGAAGATCCTTCAACAAGTGGTAACCCTAAAAAACTTACATCTAGCGATTTAAAATTAATGTATCAATATAGTCTAAAAGGAAAGTTGTTTCACCAATAAGTTTATGTCAAAGGAAATAAAACTATTAATTATTGAAGGAAACACCAAAGAAGAAAATGATAATTTTAAAGAAGCAGGTTGTGTATCTCAATCAGAAAATTTTAAACAACACATTAAAAAAATTGATACTAATTGTATAATAGATATTGTTTCACCAGGAAATGATGAATCTATCAAAAAAATAATTCCATTTTTAAAAGATTATAATGGAATAATTTTAACTGGCAGCACCTTAAGAGTTAATGATGATAGTTTAGAAGTTAGAAAACATATACAGTTTGCAAAAAAATGCTTTGAAGTAGAAAGTTTTATTTTTGCAGCTTGTTGGGGGCTGCAAATAACTGTTACAGCTGCTGGAGGCAAATGCAGAGTCTCTCCCAATGGATCACATATTGGTATAGCCCAAGATATTATATTAACTAATGATGGAAAAAAACATAATTTATATTTTGAAAAAGAAAATAAATTTTCTTCTCCTGCCTTTAATCATGATGAAGTTGTTATACCTCCAAATAATTCTACGATATTAGCAAGTGATAAAATAAATAAATTTATGGCTTTACAGTTTCATGTAAATAAAGCTGAAATATGGGGAATCCAGTATCATCCAGAAATACCCTATGACTATATGCTTAAACTTATTAAGCATAGATCTAAAGGATTATTAAATAGAAAAATTTTTAAAGATAGTGATGAGTTAGGTCAGCATATTAAAGTAATAGAACAAGCTAAAGTTGAGTTAAAAGATCAAATACGTACTTTAGAACTAAAAAATTGGATAAATTACATAAAAAATAAGTAAATTATTTTAAAAAAAATTTTTTAAAACAAAAAGATAGCTTGCAACAATTATAGTTTTTGATACATTTTTAAAACAGCGATACATAACTCATCATAATGATATGAAAGTGGGATCGGTCGTTAGCAATGGAGCTGATGATGAAAATAGGATATTTTTGTAACACTACAAATTGGAATAATAAACCTTACGAAAAAATTTTAGAAGAGACTAGAGAAATAACAATATTTTGTGATCAAAATAATTGGGATTCTATTTGGTATACTGAACATCATTTTAATCACGAAGGAATGGAAGCTTGTACTAATCCTTTAATGATGGGAACTGATGCTGCTGCAAGAACAAATAGAATAAAAATTGGGCAAGCTTGCAATGTAATAACTTTCCATAACCCAATCAGACTAGCCGAAGACATAGCAATGCTAGATCAGTTATCCAAAGGTAGAGTTCTAGTAGGAATCGGAAGGGGAATTTATGGACGTGAAGCTATAAACATGAACAAAGAAGCTGATTTAAAAGATCAAGCAAAAAACTTTAGATTATTTGAAGAAACATTAACAATTATGAAAAAAGCGTGGACTGAAAATTTCTTTAGTCATAAAGGTGAATTCTACACTTATCCAGCTCCAAACTTTGTTTGGCAGCATGACATGAGTCCTCCAAGTGAAGAGTTTTTAGATACAGCAACTAATGAAATAAAAAAGATTAGTATAGTGCCAAAAACATATCAAAAACCACATCCTCCAATTTGGCAAGTTGTTGATGGTGCTAGATCGATTGAATGGGCAGCACAAAATGGAATTAATACCATCATGTGGATACCAACAGTTAAAGCCTTAAAAAAGAGATTTCAAATATATAAAGATGCTAAGTCTAAAAGTGAAAAAAGAGATGTACCCTTAGGAGAGGGAATTTCTTTAGTTAGAGATATGTTTGTTGCAGAAACAATGGAAGAAGCTGAAAAATTGGCTGGAGAACATATTATAAACTATATGAAATGGGTATGTCATTGGAGAGGTCTTGGTAACCACATGGACCCAGGTGAGGAACTACCTGAAACCAAACACAAGTTAGATCTTTTAGATTATGAATTTTTACATAAAAGAAATTTATTATTTGGAACTCCAGAATATGTAATTGATAAGATAAAAGAATTACAATCAGAATTAAATTTACAAAATTTACAAGTTTGGTCTAATTTTCCTGGAATCAAACATGAGGATTGTATGAGAAGCATTAAATTATTTAATGATGAAGTGATTCCTAAAATTACTTCAATTAATTCAAAAGTTCAAAAAGCAAGTTAATATAAGTTACTGCTTAATAAGAGGAGTTTAAATTAAAAAGATGTCCCAAAAAGATGTAGGAAACAAACTTCCAATCTATAAGTTAAAAGCTGGAAAACAAGTAGAAGAATATTATGATGAATGGACTATAAAAAATAAATATGATGAAGACATGTCTAACTGGAAATATTCAGGACCAAAAGAAACAGTTGATCTATTTTCAAAGTATACCAATAAAAAAGATCTAAAAATTTTAGATGCAGGATGTGGCACAGGACTTGTAGGAATTGAATTAAATAAAAAAGGATTTAATAATATTGATGGAGCAGATTTTTCTCAAGCAATGTTAGATCTTATTCCTAAAAATATTTATAAAGATTTATTTAAGATAGATTTAAATAAAAAACTAAATATTAGTGATAAAACTTATGATGGAATTACCTGTGTAGGAACGTTTACTTTTGGACATGTCAATCCACCATGTTTAGATGAGATGGTGCGAATATGTAAAAAAGGATCTCAAATTTGTTTTACAATTAATATAGGAATATATGAAGAATATGGGTTTGACAAAAAGATTAAAGAATTAGAAGATAACAAATCATGGAAGGTGCTTGAATTTTATAAATCTGATTATATTGCAAGTAAAAATGTAAATGCTTGGTTGGTATTAGCTAAAACAATTTAGGATTATTTTAATAATGGACATAAATTTAAGAAAACTTACAAAATTTGTTGATAAAACTTTTATAGAAGGAGGAAAGATAGCAAAAAAACCTGTTTTAATGGTATCTGTTGCTGCTGTTTTCAAGAATCCTTGGCATGGAAAAGGTTTTGTTGAAGATTTAAAACCAGTAATTTTAGATTTGGCACCAAAACTTGGTGATATTCTTGTTCCAGAATTAATTAAAGAAATCGGTTCAGCAGAAAAAATTTTAGCATACGGGAAAGCAGGTGTTGTAGGAATAGAGGGTGAAATAGAGCATGCATCAGCTTTTATTCATACCTTAAGATTTGGTAACAAATTTAGAGACGCAGTTGGAGGAACTTCTTATTTAAGTTTTACAAATACAAGAGGACCTGCTGGATGTAAAATTTCTATTCCAATGATGCATAAAACTGACTCTGGTTTAAGGCCATATTATTTGACACATGAATTTACAATTCATGATGCACCAATTGGTAATGAAATTGTTATAGCTATCGGTGGTGCTTCCAGCGGAAGAGCTCATGCAAGAACTGGTGACCGTTATCAAGATATGAAAGAAATGGGAATAAAAAATCCAAAATAACTTTATTTCTTAAAAAATATTAATATATGTCAAAAACTTCAGACTTATTTGAAACTTATTACATGTTTAATAAGGTTAATGAAACAGACCCAATTATATTTATTCATGGCGTTGGTTTAGATCATAGAATATGGGATGACCAAATTAAATATTTTAAAAATTATAATACAATTGTTTATGATTTAATTGGTCATGGAAAAACTTCTTTAAAAAAAGATAAAATAACTATGAAAGATTTTTCAAACCAATTATTAAAATTAGTTAATGATTTAAAGATTGATAAATTTCATTTAGTAGGTTTTTCACTAGGATCACTTATTGCCAGAGATTTTGCATCCTTGCATAATAATAGATTATCCTCATTAACAATTTTTGGAACTGTATATAAAAGAACTGAAGAACAAAAACGAGCGATTATTAGCAGATATGAGATGATGAAACTTAAAAAAGATATTACTAAAAAAAGAGCTTTATCCAGATGGTTTACAGAAACTTTTATTCAAAAAAATCCAGAAATTTATAAAAAAATATATTCTATGCTAGAAAATACTAATTTTAAAACTTGGCTAAAAGTATATAAACTTTTTGTTTATCATGAAGATAATGATGATAACATCAAACAAATTAAAGCCAATACCCTTGTAGTAACTGGTAAAGACGATATAGGATCAAAACCTATAATGAGTGAAAAACTAAGTGAATTGATTAAAGGAAGCAAGTATAAAACAATAGATAAAGGTAAACATCTTTGTAATATAGAGTGTGCAGAAGCTTTTAATAAAATGATTAAAAAATTTATTGATAGTAATAAAAATGTCTAAAATTAAAGAATATAAAATGTTCATTGATGGAGAATGGGTTAACTCAGAAAGTAACAAAACATTTGAAACTTTAAATCCTGAAAATAATAAACCTTGGGCAAAAGTCCCTGAAGCAAGCATCAAAGATGTTGATAGAGCTGTGAAAGCAGCACAAAAAGCTTTTGAGGGTACTTGGCCAAAATTATTGCCAAGAGAAAGAGGAAAATATTTAAAAGCTATAGCAACTCAATTAAGAGAAAATGCTGAAGCATTAGGAAAAATAGAAACTATTGATACAGGAAAACTTTTTAGAGAAACTAAAACTCAAGCAAATTATATTGCAGAATATTATGATTATTTTGCGGGGCTTGCTGACAAAGTTGAAGGCACAGTAGTTCCTATAGATAAACCAGAAATGCAAGTTATAACTACTCGCATTCCAATAGGTGTTGTTGCTGCTATTATTCCTTGGAACTCACAAATGCTGTTAACAGCTGTTAAACTTGCACCAGCCTTAGCTATGGGTAATACTGTTGTAATTAAAGCATCTGAACTTGCTCCAGTAACTTTATTAGAATTTGGAAAACTGATTGAAAAATCTGGAATACCTAAAGGAGTAGTTAACATCATTACTGGCTTAGGAGAACCTTGTGGCAAAGCATTAACATCACATAATTTAGTTGAAAGAATTGCTTTCACTGGAGGCCCTGAAACTGCAAAACATATTATTAAAAACTCAGCTGAAAATTTATCTCAAGTAAGTTTAGAATTAGGAGGAAAAAGCCCCGTTGTAGTTTTTAATGATGCAGAACAAGAAAATGCATTAAATGGAATAACTGCAGGAATATTTGGAGCTAGTGGACAAAGCTGTATAGCAGGATCAAGGCTTTATATTCAATCAAAAATTTATGAAGAGTTTTTAGATAAATTAATATCTAAAGCTGAAAAAATAATATTAGGCGCTCCTATGGAATTAAAAACTCAAATGGGTCCATTAAACAGTTTTAAACAATTAGAAAATATTGAAAAAAATATTAAAGCTACTTTAGAACAAGGTGGAAAACTTCGATGTGGAGGTAAAAGGTCAAAATTATCCAATGAAGGTTATTATTTTCCAGCAACAATAATTGAATGCAAAAATCACAACTTACCTTCAGCTGAAAATGAATTATTCGGTCCAATTTTATCAGTTATGAAATTTGAAACCGAAGAAGAAGCAATTACAAAAATGAATGATAATAAATATGGACTATCATCAGGTGTTTATACTGCAAATTTTGGAAAAGCTATGAGAGTTTCTAAAGCGATAAGAGCAGGAATTGTTTTTGTAAATACTTATAGATTAATTTCTCCTATGGCTCCATTTGGAGGAATTAAAGATAGTGGGTTTGGTAAGGAAGCAGGAATAGAATCAATTAAAGAGTACACAAGAATAAAAACTATATGGTTAAATTCATCAGATAAACCGATGACTGATCCATTCACAATGGGTTAAATTTGTCTACCAAACATATATTTCTTGCATTATTAATAATGGCACTTTTTGGAAGTGCATTTGTTGCAGGTAAAGTAGTTTTAAATACAAGTGTACCACCTATTTTATTTGGTTCATTAAGGCTATTAATAGTTTTAATTTGTTTAATTCCTTTTTGGAGATTTAAGATTCCTTCAAAAAAATATATTTTTCCTCTTATAATTTTTTCTCTATCAATGGGCGTAGGTGTAACAATGTGTACGTATTTAGCTTTAAATGCATCATCAATTGTTTCACCTGTAATAATTGGATCTCAATTAACAGTTCCTTTTGCTATAATTCTTAGTTCTTTATTTATTAATGAAAAAATTAGTTATAAAAAATGGTTTTTTGTTTTAAGTGCTTTTGCGGGAATTGTATTGATAGGATTTGATCCAAAACTTGTTGATAATACTCTTGCTTTATTTTTAACTACTTTAATGGCACTTTTTTATTCAATAGCAAATGTATCTTCACGTAAAATTAAGAATATAAACATTGTAATTACTAATGGATTTATGGCTCTTACTGGTTTGGTAGTTCTTATAATTTTATCTTATATATTTGAAGGTGATCCTTTAGAAAATATTAAAAATATTGAATTTGAGGTTTGGTTTTTGATTCTTCATTCTGGATTAATTGTTTCAGTTTGTGCACACATGTCTTTATTTTACCTTTATAAATACTATTCAGTAGGACAGGTTTTACCATTTTATGCATTATTCCCTGTATTCGGGTTAATACAGACTTTTTTAATATTTGGTGAGATTCCCAGTCTACTTGTTACTCTAGGTGGAATTATAGTAATTAGCTCAGTTTATATGGTTCAAAAGGTAAAATAATTCTATTGGATTAGAAGAGTCCCTCAACTTCTCCATTTTTGTTTAACTTAATTACATCAGCAGCTGGCTTTTTTGGAAGACCAGGCATAGTCATTATTGCTCCACAAATAATAACAATAAATTCTGCACCACTAGATAGCCTTACTTCTCTAATTGACAAAACATGTCCTGAAGGAGCTCCTTTTAAATTTGGATCTGTTGAAAAACTATATTGAGTTTTTGCAACACAAACAGGAAATTCTCCAAACCCATTTTCTTCCATTTGTTTTAATTGATCTCTTACTTTTGTATCAGCTACTACTTCACTTGCACCGTATATTTCTTTTGCAATTTTTTCAATTTTCTTCCATAAAGATTCTTTATCTTGATATAAAAATTTGAATTTATTTTGATTACCTTTTTCACAAATTTTAACCACATTGTTTGCAAGATCTTTTGTTCCTTCACCACCATTAGACCAATGTTTACAAAGACTGACACCAATATTAAGTTTTTTACAATAGTCTTGAATAATTTTTATTTCATTATCTGTGTCAGTAATAAAATGATTTATAGCAACAACAACTTCTAAATTAAATTTTTTTATATTCTGAATATGCCTTTCTAAATTTGGCAATCCTTTTTTTAATGCTTCCAAGTTCTCTTTTTTTAAATCTTCTTTTTTTATTCCTCCATGCATTTTTAGCGCTCTTATTGTTGCTACTAAAACAACACAACTAGGTTTGATATTTCCTTTTCTACATTTGATATCTAAAAATTTTTCTGCACCAAGATCAGCACCAAAACCAGCTTCTGTCACAACATAGTCAGATAATTTTAAAGCAGTTTTGGTTGCAATAATAGAATTACAACCATGTGCAATATTTGCAAAAGGACCTCCATGGATTATAGCAGGGTTGTTTTCAAGTGTTTGTGTAAAATTTGGACGCAATGCATCTTTTAATAAAACAGTCATAGCTCCATGGGCATTTATATCTTTAGCATAAACAGGCTTTTTCTCTCTTGTATAAGCTATAGTAATGTTTCCAATTTTTTCTTCTAATTCTTTTAAAGTATTTGATAAACAAAAAATTGCCATTATTTCTGAGGCAACTGTAATATCAAAGCCATCTTCTCTAGGAAAGCCATTAGCTATACCACCAAGATTAATATTTATTGAACGAAGCGCACGATCATTTAAATCAACCACTCTTCTCCAAACAACTCTTCTAGTATCGATATTTAGTTTATTACCCCAATAGATGTGATTATCTATCAAAGCGGAAAGAAGATTGTGAGCAGATGTTATTGCGTGAAAATCTCCAGTGAAATGTAAATTAATTTGTTCCATAGGTACCACTTGCGCATAACCACCTCCAGCAGCCCCTCCTTTCATTCCAAAAGATGGACCAAGACTTGGCTCTCTTAAGCAAACAATTGATTTTTTTCCTATTTTATTTAAACCATCACTTAAACCAACCGAAGTTGTTGTTTTACCCTCTCCTGCAGGTGTGGGGGTTATAGCTGTAACCAAAATTAAGTTACTCTTTTTTTCTTTTAATTTTTGAATATACTCTAGGTTTACTTTAGCAATATGTCGTCCCATAGGGCTAAAAGCACCAGGCTCATCAGGAACACCAACCTTAGCAAGAATGTCTTTAATAGGCTGCATTTTTGCTGCTCTAGCTATTTCAATATCTGATTTTATATCGCTCATTGTGACCCATATATATTAAAAATATTATTTCGTATACATTATAATTTTAAGGTCTTTTATAATTTTTATGATTATATAATATCAAAAATATGCAAAAATATTCGATATTCAGTTTAATTAAAAATGCATTCACCAACCATCAAAACTGGGATGTTGTTTGGAGAGATCCAACACCTAAAAAAGAATACGATGCAATTATTATTGGTGGCGGGGGTCACGGTCTTGCAACTGCATATTATTTAGCTAAAGAGCATAAAATTACAAATGTAGCTATTTTAGAAAAAGGTTGGATTGGAGGGGGCAATGTAGCCAGAAACACCACAATATTAAGATCAAATTATATGTGGGATGCAAATAGTGTTTTTTATGAACATGGAATGAAACTTTGGGAAAATCTATCTCAAGAATTAAATTATAATGTTATGTATTCACCTAGAGGAATTATAAACCTTGCACATTCAGACGCTCAATTAAACGCATATTCAAGAAGAGGAAATTCAATGAGATTAAATGGTATAGATGCTTTGATGTTAGGAAGGGAAGATTTAAAAAAAATGATTCCTTTTGCTGACTTTTCATCATCAGCAAGATTTCCAATCTTTGGTGCTTTGATGCAGCCACGTGGTGGAACAGCCAGACATGATGCCGTAGCTTGGGGTTACGCAAGACAAGCAGATTCAATGGGTGTTGATATTATTCAGCATTGTGAAGTTACAGGTTTTGATATTCAAAATGGAAAAATACAAGGTGTTCAAACTTCTAGAGGAAATATTAAAACAAAAAAAGTAGGATTATGTGTAGCTGGTAGCACTTCTATATTAGCAGAAAAATTAAACATGACACTTCCAATCGAAGCACATGTACTACAAGCTTGCGTTTCAGAACCAGTAAAACCTTTTTTAGATCATGTAGTAACATTTGGTGCAGGGCATTTTTATTGTAGTCAGTCTGATAAAGGTGAAATGGTAATGGGTGGAGATCTAGACGGTTATAACAGCTATGCTCAAAGAGGAAATCTTCCAACTATACAACATGTTTTATCTGAAGGAGTTGCTATGTTTCCAAATTTAAGCAGATTAAAAATGTTACGAACCTGGGGTGGAATAATGGACATGTCTATGGATGGATCTCCTGTTATTGATAAAAGCCATATTGATGGACTTTATTTAAATTTTGGGTGGTGCTATGGTGGTTTTAAAGCAACGCCAGTTTCAGGATTTACTTTTGCGCATACTATAGCTCAAGACAAACCTCATAAATTAAATGAAAAATTTAAATTAAATAGATTTAGTACTGGAAACCTTATTGATGAGAAAGGTTTAGGAACAAAAACATGGATAGGATAAATAATGTTGGAAATTAATTGCCCATATTGTGGAAAAAGATCTCAAAATGAATTTTCATATGGTGGAGATGCAAGTGTGAAAAGACCCGAACTAGGTAAAGAAGTGTCAGATAAAGAATGGGATGAATTTATTTATTTTAGAAAAAACATAAAAGGAAAACATTCAGAATTTTGGCATCATATTGCTGGCTGTCGACAATGGTTTAAAGTACTTAGAAGTACTTCAACACATGAAATTTTTAAAACAGCTAAAATAGAAGAAGAATTATAAGCTTATGTCTCAAAAATTTAGATTAGAAAAAGCTGGCTATATAAACAGAGATAAAGAGATTTCATTTAAGTTTAATGGAAAAAAATATTTTGGTTATGAAGGAGATACATTAGCATCAGCACTTTTGGCTAATGGAATTCATTTAATTGGTAGAAGTTTTAAATATCATAGACCTAGAGGTTTTGTTGGAGCTGGGATAGACGAACCTAATGCTCAAGTTCAATTGTACAGTGGAGAAAAAACAGAACCAAATGCAATAGCTACAACAATTGAGCTAGTAGAAGGATTAATTGCTACAAGCCAAAATTGCTGGCCATCTGTTTCTTTTGATTTTGGTGAAATTAACAATCTTTTAAATAAATTTTTTCCAGCTGGTTTTTATTATAAAACATTTATGTGGCCTAAAAGCTTTTGGTATAAAATTTATGAACCTATTATTAGAAAAGCAGCAGGTTTGGGCATAGCACCATTAAAACCAGATCCTGACAGATATGAACATAAATTTGAACATTGTGATGTTTTGGTTGTTGGATCTGGTCCAGCTGGTCTAGCTAGCGCTTTAGCAGCCTCAAAAAATGGAGCTAGAGTTATATTAGCAGAAGATAAACCAAGATTTGGAGGAAGCCTATTAACCGACGAAGTTACAATAGGAAATAAAAAAGGAAAAGATTGGGCAGATGAAACAATTGAACAATTAAAATCAATGCCAAATGTTATTGTAAAAAATAGATCACAAGTTTTTGGTTACTATGATCACAATATGATGGTTATGTTTGAAAAAACAAAAGATCATATTTCAAATGCATCAAAATTTACACCAAGACAAAGACTTTGGTATATAAGAGCAAAAGAAGTGATAATTTCAACAGGATCGATAGAAAGACCTTTAGTTTTTGGCAACAATGACAGACCAGGCGTTATGTTAGCGTCAGCAGCCAAAGAGTTTATGAAAGTTTATGGAGTGCTTATTGGAAAAAAACCAATTATTTTTACTAATAATGACACTGGATATGAGGCTGCTATAGAATTTAAAAATAATGGAATAGATCCTCTAGTATTAGATGTTAGAAAAAATCCTGAAGGTTCAATAATAAAAGAAGCAAAAAATTTAAATATTAAAATCAGGTTTTCATATGGAGTCATTAACGCTGAAGGACATTTAAGAGTAAATAAAGCAATAATTGGAAAATTAAATGATGATAAAACTGGTTATGAAAACATTGAACATATTAGTTGTGATAGCATATGTGTTTCAGGAAATTGGACTCCAACTGTTCATCTTTCTTCTCAATCAGGGAATAAACTAAAATTTGATGATAAGATTAATGCTTTTGTTCCAAATCAATCACGTCAAAATGAAAATACAATAGGTTCAGCTAAAGGCACATATTCTTTAAAAGAAAGTTTGGAAGATGGGTTTAAAGCTGGTTATGAATTATCAAAAAAAATAACTGGGCAAGATACAAAAAGCTCAGTTCCTAAAATTAATGAAAAAAAATATGGAGAACAAGATAAATTTTGGTGCATGCCTGTTCCAAAAAATAAAAATTATAAAAGATGTGTAGATTTCCAAAACGATGTATATGTTTCAGATATTGAACTAGCTATAAGGGAAGGTTTTAGATCAATTGAACACGTAAAAAGATACACAACACTTGGTATGGCAACTGACCAAGGCAGAACAAGCAATTTAAATGGTTTGCAATTAGTTGCAAATATTGAAAAAAAAATAGTCCCAGAAGTTGGTCATACTACTTTTAGACCACCTTTCACACCTGTTACAATCGGGACAATCGTAGGACGTGAGGTAGGTAAACATTATAGGCCAATAAGAAAATCTCCAATTCATGATTGGCATGAAAAAAATAATGCAGTCTTTGTTGATGCAGGATTATGGGTGAGACCAAGGTATTATAAAAAAAATAATGAAACATTAATACAAGCTGCAAAACGTGAAGCTACTAATGTCAGAAAGAATGTAGGAGTTTGTGATGTAACTTCACTTGGAAAAATAGATATTAAAGGCCCTGATGCAGCTGAATTTTTAAATAGAGTTTATACAAATGCCTGGATGAAGCTTCCAGTGGGGAAAACTAGATATGGTTTAATGTTAAGAGAAGATGGAATTGTGTTTGATGATGGAACAACTACTCGAATAGCAGAAAATCATTTTCATATGACAACTACAACAGCACAAGCAGCAAATGTTTTAGCTCATTTAGAATATTATCTTCAAATAGTTTGGCCAGAATTGGATGTTAACGTTTTATCTACAACTGAGCAATGGGCAGGTGTAGCAATAGCAGGACCTAACTCCAGGAATTTATTGGTTAAGCTTTTTCCAAACATAGATGTATCAAATGAAGCTTTACCATTTATGGGTTATAAGGAAGCAAAATTATTTGATATTCCAGCTAGAATTTTTAGAATTTCATTTTCTGGTGAGCTAGCTTATGAAGTAAATGTAGAATCTAATTATGGATTATTTTTATGGGAAAAAATAATTGATTTAGGTAGAGAAATGAATATTGAACCTTACGGAACAGAAGCTTTATCAACATTGCGAATTGAAATGGGACATGTAGCTGGTTCAGAAATTGACGGAAGAGTAATTGCTTCAGATTTATCTCTAGATGGATTAATAAGTAAGAAAAAAGATTTTATTGGAAAAAGATCATTAAATAGAAATGCATTTTTAAAAACAGATAGAGAAAAAATAGTCGGATTAGTTCCATTGGATAAAAAAACTATGATACCCGAAGGATCTCATTTAGTACTAGATAAAAATGCTTCATTACCAAACCCAAAACTTGGGCATGTTTCTGCTTCTTGCTGGAGTGTTGAATTTAATAATCCTTTTTCTTTAGCTATACTTCAAGACGGTAAAAATAGAATTGGACAAAAACTTTTTGCAGTTTCACCCCTAAAGAATAAAAATATTCAAGTAGAAGTAGTTTCTTCCCATTATGTTGACCCCAAAGGTGAAAGAGTTAGATCATGACAAGTATTTCACCATTAAAATTTATTCATAAAAAAGGCGTATTTGGCAATCATTACAAAACTAATGAAAAAGATTTGATTAAAATTTCAGAAATAAAAGATTTAAATATATTTCAAATTTATCATTATAAAAAATCAACAATTTCAAATCAAAATCTTAAAATTGATAATTTAAGATTTCCAATTGAAAACTCAAAAGTAAACTCTAGTTCACAAACAAGAGTCATTTGGAGTGCACCAAGAACATGGCTAATTATTACAAAAGACAACAATATAGCTAAAACAGTTTATACTGAGTTCGACCCTAAACATTTTGGCATTACAGATATATCAAATTCCAGAGCTGTAATTCAAATAGAAGGATTTAACTCTATTGAGATTTTAAAAAAAGGGTCACCAATTAACTTTAATGAATTTAAAAAAGATGATGCAGTAAGTACAGTTTTTCATGGAATAAATATTTTAATAGATTTTGTAGATAAGAATCCTGATAGATTAAATTTATTTTGTTTAAGAAGTTTTGGAGAAACGTTTTACCATCATATTACAGATGCAAGCTTAGAATATGGTTATAATGGTAATTAATTAGGTTATGTATAAATTGATTGAACTAAAAATAGAAAGTATTATAAATCAAAAGAAATTTAACGGCGGGATAGCTCAGGTGGTTAGAGCGCAGCACTCATAACGCTGAGGTCGGCAGTTCGAGTCTGCCTCCCGCTACCAAATATATGAAAAAAAAAATTAAAATTTTTTGTGATACAGCAAATATTTTGTTAATAAAAAAATATAACAAACATTCTTTAGTTAAGGGATTTACAACAAACCCATCATTAATGAAACTGTCAGGAGCAAAAAATTACGAAAATTATTCAAAAAAAATATTGAAAATTTGTAAAGATAAACCAATTTCTTTTGAAGTTTTTTCTGATGACCCTTTTAATATGGAACAACAAGCGCTCAAAATAAATTCATGGGGCAAAAATGTTTATGTAAAAATACCTGTTGTTAATACTAAAGGTAAATTTATGGGACCATTAATAAAGAAGCTAAGTAAAAAAGGAATAAAATTAAATATCACCGCTGTATATACCATAAAGCAAGTCCAATATATTTTGAATAATATTGATAAATCTAAAGTAATAATATCAATTTTTGCTGGAAGGATGGCAGACGCAGGGAAAGATCCTGTTCCAATAATTAAAACAGCAACTAAAATGTCTATTAAGAAAAAAAATGTTGAAATTTTATGGGCCAGCACTAGAGAGGCTTATAATCATCTTCAAGCAAAACAATTAAATTGCCATATCATTACCACACCACCTGCTATAATAGATAAAATATCAAATTTTGGAAAATCTTATGAACAACTTACGCTCGACACTGTTCAAGCTTTTTATAAAGATGCTAAAAATGCAAAATTTAAATTATAGTTTTTTTAAAAACAAACTATGTGATCAACATATATTGGTCTTTTAATTCCAAATTTTTCATCTACTTGATGCTGATGTATATGATGTGAGTGAACAAAAACTGGAATAAATAAATTACTTAAAGTTTTTAAAGTATAAATAAAATTTGTACCTCTAAATTTTCTATCAACCACTTCTAATTTTAGATTACTTTTATCATCATGCTCAAGATCTTCTGGTTGTAATAAAAGCTGTACGTTAGATCCTTTTGGATAATGTTTAATAAAATTTCCTTTAATTGTACCCAGATCAGCATTTTCTAAACTATTTTCACCTGTAACTTTAGCTGGGATTAAAATTCCTCTATTTAAAAAATTTACAACTTCTATTGAATTTGGAAAATGATATACGTTATATGGATCATCGTATTGCTTAAGATTACCATTTAAAATTATACCACATTTTGTTCCTAAATAAAAAGCTTCGTATGAATCATGTGTAACAATAATTGTAGTTATTTTTAGTTCAGTTAAAATCTTTTTTAATTTAATTTGTATTTCTTCTTTAAAACTTTGATCAATATTTGATAATGGTTCGTCTAATAATAGCAAATCAGGTTTTGAAAGCAGTGACCTTGCTAAAGAAGCTCTTTGAGCTTCTCCAGCACTAATTTGGTGAGGAAATTTATTTTTTATATGCTTTAAATTTAAAAATTCTATTACATCTTCTATATTCAAATTTTTATTTTTTTTTTTATTTCTTGCAGCACCAAATTCAATATTTTGAATAACAGTATAGTGAGGAAATAAACAATTATCTTGAAATGAAAGTGAAATATTTCTATTTTCAGGTTCAGTGTGAATATTTTTTGAAGATATAATCTTATTTTGTAATAAAATCTCACCTGATTTAATTTTTTCTAAACCAGCAATAGTTCTTAATATTGTTGTTTTTCCTATTCCTGACGGCCCAAGAAGACAAATAATATCACCTTCTTTTTCAATAGTTAAAGAAACATTATTAACTTTATTCTTATTACTTGCTGCAAAAGTAACATTTTTTAATTCAAAAAAATTTTTTTTCATTTTAATTAGTCTTTAAGAATATACCTTGATGAGATTAAAATAAAGAAACTTGCAATAATTACAAGAAATAATGAAGGTGCAGCCGCTGCTTCAAGTAAGTCTTGGGATGCAAAAATATATGCAGTTGTTGCAAACGTTTCAAAGTTAAAAGGTCTCATAATAAGAGTTATAGGAAGTTCTTTTATTATCTCGATAGCAATTAGAACACTTATTAGCAAAACTGAGTTTTTTAAGTAAGGAATATGAATACTGGTAAACGTTTTAAATTTGGAATAACCCAACAAATAAGAACTTTCATCAATTGAATAATTTATCTTTAGATAACCAGATTTAATTCCATTGCTTGCTAATGAGTAGAACCTAACAAAATAAACCAAAACTAATCCAAAAATAGATCCTATAAAAATATTTTTGATAGTTTTTAGCTCAAAAAAACTAATAATATTATTATCAAACCAAGAAATAAAACTCATATATGCAACAGCCAAAATAATACCTGGAATAGCATAGCCAGATATTGAAAAAGTAGTTAAAGCTTCAAGAAATTTACTTTTAGACACTCTGTTACCATAGCTAGAGATAAAAGCTAGAGATATTAAAACACAGCTTGATAAAAACACTAGCAGCATAGTGTTCAAAAATAGATTGATAATATTTAGATCGATTAAATGTTTTGGAAAAATAATAGTCCAGTAAAGCATTTGAAGAACTGGAAATAAAAAACTAACAAAAAATACAAACATACAAAAAGAAAAAACTATTTTTGCTTTATAACCAGTTAAATGATTTATAGATTTTGATTTAAAACCACTTTTAGTAGAAGAGTGATATTGGGCTTTTTTTCTTGAAAAATTTTCTAAAGCAAATAAACCTAAAATAAAAACTAATAAAAAAAATGATAACCTATTTGCCAAAGCCAGATCATCAAAAGAAATCCATGCATTATAAATTCCAGTTGTTAGAGTAGAAATTCCAAAAAAAGAAACTGAACCAAAATCTGAAAGAGTTTCCATTGCCACCAAAGAAAGGCCAGCAATTATTGCTGGTCTCGCTGAAGGAAGAATAATTTTTAAAAAAGATTTTTTTTTATTAAAACCTAAATTTTTTCCAAGCTCAATAAGATTTTGAGATTGATAAAGAAATGAAGCTCTGGTTAAAACGTAAACATAACCAAATAATGAAAATGAAATTGAAATTATTGCTCCTAACATTCCATCAAACTTAGGTATTATCGAATTATAATTTCCTTCACCAAAAATATTTTTTAGTATTGAGAAAGCGGTTCCATAATTTTCAAAAAAAGCTGTTAAAGAATATGCATATATATAAGCTGGCACAGCAAAAGATAATATTAAAGCCCATTTGAAAAAATTTACACCAGGGAATTTATAAAATGACACAGCATAAGCACAACCTACACCTAAAATAAAAGTTAAAACCAAAACTCCAACTAAAAGAATTAAAGAATTAAAAATATATTCATAAAGAAAAGTATTTTTAATAATCGATGAGTAATTTCCTGTTGTTTCAAAAAAACTAGAAAATACAGTGATGATGGGTATAACAATCGTCAAAGAAATTAAAAATGAACTTAAGTACCAAATATTTATTTTTTTAAAAGACATATCTATATTTTTTTAAGATTTTAAAGGACTTCATGCCAAAAAGATTATTTTTTTTCTAAATAATTCATGCAATTTTCAGGCGTAGTCTCTATATATGGATCCGGATCACTTCCTTCGTTATTCATTCCAGGCTCTTGCCACCATTTTTCAATAATACTATCATTAATAACAGCACAATATCTCCAACTTCTTAATCCAAAACCAACATGGTTTTTATTAACAAGCATACCCATAGATCGAGTAAAATCTCCATTACCATCTGGTAAAATCTTAATTTTCTTAATTTTTTGATGATCCGCCCAAGCATTCATCACAAAACCATCGTTAACACTAATACAATAAATTTCATCTATACCCATTTTTTTTAGCTTATCATAATTTTCTTCAAAACCAGGCAACTGTTTTTCAGAGCATACAGGAGTAAAAGCACCAGGCAATGAAAATATTATAATTCTTTTTTTTTTAAAAAGTTCATCTGTATTAACTTCAATCCATTTACCAATTTTTCTTACTTTTAATACTATGTTAGAGCATTTCTTTCCTTCTATCATTTTGTTTCTATTATTTATTAAATGTTTTGTAAATTTTATAATTTTCATAAAAAACTGATGTCTACAAAGAAAATTTTCTTTGTAGACATCGAACTTAAATAACTATTTTACAAATCAAAAACTTTTAGAATGTGTGGGATATCTGTGTTTTTGATCTTAGATAGTTTTTGTCCATTTATTTTTTTATTGATTTTTTCACACTCTGACTTACAGGGAAGGCAAGGTTCAGAAGAATTATTATAATCAATGTTAAATAAATCTTTTTTATTGCTTTGTTTTACCACAACTATTTCCATTTAGCCGCTAGCATTACTTCTAAAGCATCAGTTTGTTTTTTACCATATGATGCAACTTTAGTTTTAAGATCTTGTTTAAAATCTAAACCCATTTGAACAACCAATTTATGTGGTCTTACACCATCAGCCATTGGATATTCGAATGTATTATTAACAATATGTTCTTGAGCTTCTTTAGTTAATAAAAACTCTAATAACTTAATAGCGTTAGCTTTATTTGGAGCATATTTTAAAATTCCACCACCACTAACATTCATATGTGTTCCTCTATTGTCTTGGTTAGGAAAAAATGGTTTAACTTTTTTTGCTGCAGCTTGTTGTTCAGGACCTTTTTTTCCAGACAACATTAGTGCAAGATAGTAAGTATTTGCTACTGCAAGATCTGCTTCACCTGCAGCTACTGCTAATATTTGAGCTCTATCGTTACCTTTAGAATCTCTAGCCATATTTGAAACTACTCCTTTTGCCCATTCAGCAGTTTTCTTTTTACCATTATTCTGAATTAACGAAGCAACAAGAGATTGATTATATACATTGTTTGATTTTCTTATAACAACTTTACCTTTCCACTTAGGGTCTGCTAAACCTTCGTAAGTTAATCCTTTAAGGTCAGCTTGACTTACTCTTTCTGGAGAATAATAAATTATTCTTGCTCTTTTTGCTATTCCAGTCCAATAAGCTGTTCTAAAGTTAGATGGTACTACTGCTTTTACAGCTTTTGAACTTGCACCTTTTTGAAACATTCCTTTTGCTTGAAATGTTCCTAATCTTCCAGCATCAGCAGTAATATATAAATCAGCAATACAATCTTTACCTTCTTCAGTTATTCTTTTTTGTAATGCTTTGTCTTTACCTGAAACTATATTAACTTTGATACCAGTTTTTTTTGTAAATTTTTCATATAACTGAATATCAGAGTCGTAATGTCTTGCGCTAAAAACATTAACCTCAGCAGAAAAAACTTTGGTAATTGAACTCATCATTACAAACATTGCAATTAATGAAACTAAAATTTTCTTCATTTTTTTTCTTTTTTTATATTATTATTAATCGAGATCTATATATTGATAATGATAATTATTGTCAATAGGATTAATAATCATTATCATTATAATATTATACAACTCTTACGTGTATAAGTATTTTTGAAATAGTTTTATTTAGTGACCGGGAAACTCTAAAAGATTGATTGTTTTATAGGATTGTTTAACTAATAAATCATTTCCACCAAGATCAAATAAGTTTATCACAAAAACAAAAGCAGCCACTTTAGCCTTAGCAAGCTCAATTAATTTGGCAGCAGCTTCTGCTGTACCACCTGTAGCAATCAAATCGTCAACAATTAAAACTTTTTCATTCATCTCAAGCGAGTCCTTGTGCATTTCTAAAGTGGCCTTCCCATATTCAAGTTCAAAATCTATAGAATATTTTTCAGAAGGTAATTTATTTTTTTTTTCTTAATAAAATAAGAGGTTTATTTAAAGAATATGATAGGGCAGAAGCAAATAGAAATCCCCTAGATTCTATTGCTGCAATTTTATTGAATTCTAAACCTTTAGTGAGATCAATCATTTGATCAATACTATTTTTAAAGGCATCTTTATCTTTAACCAGGGTTGTAATATCCCTAAAAAGTATCCCTTTTTTAGGGTAATCTTTAATTGACCTTATATATTTTTTTAAGTCCATTTTTTTTTAAAATTATAACAAATAGAGTATAGTAATAATATTATTATATGACAAATTCAAAATTAGCAATCATTGGAGGTAGTGGTCTTTATGATGTTGAGGATTTTAAAGATAGAGAATTAATAAAAATACAAACTCCATGGGGAGAGCCCTCTGATAGTATTATAAAAACCAGATATAACAATAAAGAAATATTTTTTTTACCAAGACATGGACGTGGACATTTTATATCTCCATCTAATATAAACTTTAGAGCAAATATTGACGCTTTAAAACAATTAGGTGTTAGTGACATTGTGTCTATTTCAGCCGTTGGATCTCTTAAAGAAAATTTACAACCAGGAAAGTTTGTAATTGTTGATCAATTTATTGATAGAACGTTTGCAAGAAATAAAACTTTTTTTGATGATGAAATTGTTGCTCATGTTTCTATGGCTTATCCGACTTCAAGTGGTTTAATGAATGCTTGCGAAGAAGCAATTAAAAAAGAAAAAATTGAATATCAACGTGGCGGCACATATGTGGTTATGGAAGGTCCACAATTTTCAACTTTAGCAGAATCTAATCTTTATAGATCATGGAAAGCTGATGTTATTGGAATGACAAATATGCCAGAAGCTAAATTAGCTAGAGAGGCAGAAATAAGATATGCATCAGTATCAATGGTTACCGATTATGATTGTTGGCATCCTGATCATGAAAATGTTGACGTTCAACAAGTCATAAAAGTTCTTTTAGGCAATGCAGCTAAAGCAAAAAATATGATTAAAAATCTTATAGATAATTTTGAAAAACATATTGATCCAAAAGACCCTACTAACAATTGTTTAGATGTAGCAATTATTACGGCTCCAGAAAAAAGAACTCAAAAAACAAAAGATAAATTAAAAACGGTCGCAGGTAGAGTATTAAATAAATGAAGAAAATATTATTATTATTAATAGCAATAACTTTTTCAACCAATTTATATGCAGATAAGCTTCTTAAAAATGGTTTTCTTAATAATAAAATGAACTATGAAAAAGATCAGAATATTAACGATCCAACAAATAAAATAATTCTTATTTATAATCATGGCCAAAACACTCATGATGGCAAATCTTCTAATTGTGTATGGAAAAATGGGATAAGAAATATTTCCTCTTTAGTTGGAGAAAAAGTTAAAGGAAAAGAAATAATGGTTTATCTTTTGTGCACAGGTAAATTAGCAGGTGATGATAAAAGATTATGGAAAAAGAAAAAATTTAAACCACCCTATAAAGGAAAACCTAAATTAGAAAAAAGATTGGACGCCAACTTAGAACTCATTGATTCATTTGTTTCAAAAGGAGTTCCTAATAAACAAATTATTTTAACAGGTCATTCTTGTGGAGGGTGGATGACTATGATGCTATTGGCAAGATATCCCGATAAAGCAAGTGGTGGAATTTCATTAATGCAAGCTTGTTATGGAGAAATATCTAGAGATTTTAAAGTTAAGAAAGTTGGAATAGATAAAGCTTTAGAAAAGTTTAGAAAAAAAGAAGGTTCAGGACCAGCTGATATGCGACAAGCACAAATTGATGAAATTAAAAAAAGTAAAAATTTACCTGTTTTGGTTTTTACACATCCAAAAGATCCTTATGATGGATTGTTATCTGATTGGGTAGAAGAAATTCCAGGTGTCCAAAGAATAATTATTTCAGAAGACAAAACAATTAATGGAAAAAAATGTTACAGAATTGGAATTAATAATGGTGAAAAATGGAAGGAACCTGTTAAAAACTATCACGACATGGATATGACAGATTGTTTTCAGTATTATAATCCAACAATATTAAAATATATAGCTTCAAGATTAAAATGAAAATAGAAGGAAAAGAATATCGTACAATTTGGTTTGATGAAAAAAATCAAGCTGTAAAAATTATTGATCAAACAAAACTTCCACATCAATTTATAATTAAAGATCTTAAAACAGTAAAAGATGCAATTAACGCTATAAAAGTTATGGAGGTTAGGGGAGCGCCATTAATAGGTGGAACCGCTGCTTACGGGATTGTTTTAGCTATTATGGAAAAAAATGATCCTAATTTTATTAAGAAAAGCGCAGAAGATTTAATTCAATCAAGACCCACAGCTATTAATCTAAAATGGTCTGTAGAGAGAATGATGAAAAAATTATCAGGAGTTAATAATAATGAGTTATTAAAAGTTGCATTAGCTGAAGCAAAAGCAATTTGTGATGAAGATGTCAAATTTAGTGAAAATATTGGATTGAATGGACTAAAAATTATTGAAGAAATTTATAATAAAAAGAAAGATACAGTAAATATATTAACTCATTGTAATGCGGGATGGCTTGCTACTATTAATTGGGGTACAGCAACATCTCCAATTTACCATGCACATAAAAAAGGAATTCCAGTCCATGTGTGGGTTGATGAAACAAGACCACGAAACCAAGGAGCAAATTTAACATCATATGAATTAAACGAAGAAGAAGTTCCAAATACAATCATTGCGGATAATACGGGAGGGATATTAATGCAAAGAGGCGAAGTAGATATGTGTATTGTAGGAACTGATAGAACTTTATCGACTGGAGATGTCTGCAATAAAATTGGAACTTACTTAAAAGCTTTAGCAGCTCACGATAACAATGTTCCTTTTTATGTAGCCTTACCTAGCTCAACAATAGATTGGAATATAAAAGATTATAAAAAAATTCCTATTGAAGAAAGAAATTCAGAAGAGTTAACGCACATAGAAGGTTTGGACAAAAATAAAAAAATTCAAAAAATATTAATTTATCCAAAAAAAAATAAAACAATGAACCTAGCTTTTGATATAACTCCTGCAAAATATGTTACGGGTCTAATTACAGAAAAAGGTATCTGTGAAGCATCAGAAAAAGGATTGACAGGTTTATTTAAGTGAAAAAAATATTAATTATAATGTTATTTTTTCAAGTGCCTGCTTATAGTCAAAACTTAGCCACCACTTATTTTGCTGGGGGTTGTTTTTGGTGTATGGAAGAATCTTTTGAAAAAATAAATGGAGTTATTGAAGTTGTTTCTGGTTATTCTGGAGGAACTACAGAAAACCCAACATATAAAGAGGTCACTTATGGTGACACTGGACATTTTGAAACTGTAAAGATTACCTATAATTCAGAAATTTTAAACTATCAAAACATCCTAAACTTTTATTGGAAAAATATTGACCCATTTGATGCAGACGGTCAATTTTGTGATAAAGGATATAGTTATAGATCAGTAGCTTTTTATAAGAATATGAAACAAAAAAATATAATAGAAAAGTCTGTTAAAGAAATAGAATTAAAGTTTAATAAAAAGGTTGTTACTTATATTAGAAAATTTGATAAATTCTATGAAGCTGAGCCTCATCATCAAAACTATTATCAAGAAAATTTTATTAATTATCTAATGTATAAAAATGGCTGTGGAAGAGAAAAATCTTTGAATAAAATTTGGAATTAAATAGAACATATTTATCTTAGTGAAGCGGCTATATTACCACCATCAACAGTAAGAACAGCACCAGTAGTTTTTTTTGAAGTAGCTAAATCAAAGAATGCCTTAGCAACATCATCTGCTTTAACTTCATCTAATAATAGATTCCCTCGCATATAAATATCTTCAGAGACAGATCTAGCTTTTGCTCTGGTTTTAATCATTTTGTCTGTCATTAAACCACTTCTTATTCTATCTGCATTTACTCCGTTAGATCTAATGCCGTAAGACCCATAATCAACTGCATATTGTTTACACAAACTTAACAAAGCTGATTTTGGCAATCCATAAGGACCAAAGTTTTTTCCAGGATTTACAGCTTGTTTAGAAATATTAAAAAGCAAACATCCATCAATATTTTGTTGTTTCATTATTTTAACTGCTTCAGAGGCACAATTTTGATGGGCAAAAAAATTAATTTCAAAACTTTTTCTCAAATGATCATCACTTATTTCACCTATTGCTCCTCCAGGAGCGGTTCCAGCATTTGAAATTAAAATATCTATACCACCAAATTTTTCACAGATTTGTTTGAAAGCTTTCTTAATACTTTTTTTATTAGTAACATCACAATGGATGCAAAGATCATTAATTTTATTTTTCAATTCATTGAGACGTTGTAAATTATTATCCAGTAATACTACTTCAGCCCCATAGTTTTTAAAGATTTTATAAGTTGCAAAGCCAATAGTTCCTGTCGCACCAGAAATAACAACAACATTTCCTTCAAGAAGTTTTTTCTTTTTTTTTATTTTAGCTTGTTCTAAAGACCAATATTCAACATCGAACAAGTCTTTTTCAGATATAAATTTGTATTTAGAGGTTTCTTCTACAGAAGCTATAACTTTTGCGTTTGTTTCAGTTAAATCTCCTGCAATTTTTGCTGCACTAAGATCTTTACCAACAGTAAATACCCCAACATTTTGAACTAACACAACTCTAGGTGAAGTATCGAGCATTACTTTTTTACCTTTAACTTTTTTTTTGTTTTTATTGAAATAGCTAATGTATTTTTTTCGATAACCTGCCATTGCTTTTTGCGCAATAATTTTAAAATTTTTTAAAGATGAGTTTTTCTCAGGAGTTATTATTAAAGGAAAAGGTTTTACTCTAATAACATGATCTGGTGTCGCAGTACCTTTTGCTGAATAATTCCTAACATTTTTTCCATTCATAAAATATTTTAGATGACTATTCATTTTATAATTAACTATAAATTTTTGATCAGGATGATTATCAGATAAAAGACCTCTGATTATTGGAGCTACTTCATGAGGCTCAAATTTAGTTGAGAATTTTTTAATTTGTTTTATCTTTTTTACTTTAAGTTTTTTAATTACTTTTTCTGCTTTAGATACATATTTTATCATTAAACTGTAGGCTTCTCTAGCATCATTTGCGAAAGTAAAGATTCCGTGATTCATTAATATTAGACAGTTTATTTTTGGATTCTTTGTATAAATTTCATAAACTTTTTTCGCTAACATAAAACCTGGCATCACATAAGGTACCAAAGCAACCTTATTGCCAAATACTTTATTACAAAGTTTAAATCCCTCTGGTCTATTAGTTATATTTAGAATTGCATCTGCATGGGTGTGATCAACAAACTTAAATGGTAAAAAAGCATGTAAAAATGTTTCAACTGAGGGGTTTGGAGATTTAATATTAATCAGATTTCTTTTTTGAAAACTCACCATATCTTCATCAGATAAGTATTTCTTATTTTTAAGACTTAAGAGTGGATTTAATTTTACTGCTGGTAAACCCTCGGGTTCAATTTCTCCCATATCCCAACCACTTCCTTTTACACACAAAACATCATATTTTTTTCCATCAATATCACTTATAGATGTTTTTACAGAGGTATTACCGCCTCCATGTAATACTAATTCACCATTTCTTCCTAAAAGTCTGGTTGTGTAAACTCTCAAAGCTAGGTCTTTAGAGACACCTAGTTTTTTATATTTAGAAACATATCTATTTGCAGTTGCTGAAGACCAATTATTTTTCAAAATTTAACTCCTAGAACTTATTAACAGTCTATTTTTTAGTTGTCATATAAAAAATAACAAGTATAAAAAATATAGGTAAATTGTATGAAAAAAGTTGGAGAACACATAACTTTAGACTTTTTGGGTGTTAAACAAGAGTATTCACCTAATTTTTACAACAAAATTATTTATAAAATTGCCAAAAAGGCAAAAGTTGAAATTCTTAATGTCTCAGATCATGTATTTAAACCTCAGGGTTTTACTTTAGTAGCTTTATTAGCCGAAAGTCATATGAGCTTTCATACTTTTCCAGAAAAAGGAATAATAAGTTTTGATTTTTTCACTTGTGCAAAAGTATCTCCAAAAGTTGCTTTAGATATTCTTAAAAAAGAAATTAAACATGAAAGAGTAGTAGTTAAGAGTTTTGATAGAAGTTCAGTTAGCTTGTATGATGATATTTATAGCACATCAGGTCAAAAAAAATATTATGTAGTAAATGATGTCCTTGAAAATTTTGTATCAAAAGTAGGACAACATATAGAAATTTTAAAATTAGAAGAATTTGGAAATGCTTTATTCATTGATGGAGAGTTACAGGTATCTGAAAAAGATGAAAAAAAATATAGTGGTAAATTTGTTAGCTCAGCCCTTGATTTAAATAGCGCAAACTCTTCTGCTGCTATTATTGGAGGTGGGGATGCTGGCGTGGCTAGAGAATGTATTTCAAAAGGATTTAATTTAATTGATTGGTATGAACTTGACCCTGAAGTAGTTACAGCTTGTTACAAATATCTTCCTAAGATTTCTAGTAAAGTTAAAGAAAGTAATAGTATAAAATGTTTTTGGGGTGATGCTTTTGAAAGCATAAAATCTGCAGAAGACTCAAAGTATGATAAAATTTTTGTAGATCTTAATGATGACCAATATTGCATTGATTTGGCTGCCAAAAATATGTCTGGTTTAAAAAGAATTTTAAAACCTGGTGGTGTTATTACTGCTCAGGTTGGATCTAAAGATAAAAAACCTAAGCAAGTCGATAGTTGGTTAAAAGTACTCAGTAAAAATTTTGGAAATGCAAAATTAGACGAAGTTCACATACAAAGCTTCGATTGTCGTTGGAATTTTGCATCTTCTGTCATGAATTCTTAATTTTTTTTAAAAATAACTTATTTTTTTTCTAGCATAATCCTTTTTTTATAAGTAGAATTATTTAATAAATAGGAGAGATAAATGAATAAAATAAAAAAATATATTCTATCATTAATTACTGTAATAGCTTTGCTAACTTCTAGTGCTTTTGCAGGTACAATTAAAATAGGAACAGAAGGTGCTTACCCACCGTGGAATTCAAAATCAGAAGCTGGTAAATTAATTGGTTTTGAAGTTGAGCTTGCAAATTGGCTTTGTATTTATATGGAAGCTGATTGCACAGTTGTCGAACAAGATTGGGATGGAATGATACCGGCATTAATAATGAGAAAATTTGATGCTATAATGGCCGGCATGTCTATTACTGATGAAAGATTGAAAGTGATTAATTTTTCGCAAGGTTATGCTGATGAAGTAGCATCATTAGCAGTTATGAAAGGTTCAAGTTTAGAAAACATGAAAACACCAGAAGGTATAAATTTATCTCTTGGTGGAAAAGAAGTTAAAAGTACCTTGAAAACTTTGACTTCCTCCCTTTCAGGAAAAACTGTATGTGTTCAAACAGCAACTATTCATCAAAACTTTTTAGAGTCGGGTGATGTTGGAAAAATAAAAATTAGAACTTACAAAACTCAAGATGAAGTTAATCTAGATTTAACTGCTGGAAGATGTGACGTTGCATTAGCTGCAGCAGTTGCTTTTACAGACTATGCAGAAAAATCTGGTAAATCTGTTGTGTTAGTTGGACCAACTTTTTCTGGTGGTGCTTTTGGTAATGGTGTTGGAGTAGGTATAAGAAAAGATGATACAGCACTTTTAAAGCAGTTTAATGCTGCTATAGATAAAGCAAGAAAAACTGGCAAAATAAGCGAACTAGCTATTAAATGGTTTGGCTTTGATGCTTCTATGTAATTAATTTTTTTTAGGCGGTTAATATTTTTTAACCGCCTTTCTAAATGGAACTTCTCAAATTTGGAAATACTGGTTGGGGTGATGAACTCTTCTATGCCACTTTAATGACTATAGCAGTTGCTATAGTGGCAATGTTAATAGGTTTCTTTTTTGCTTTAATATTTACACCATTGAAAATTTCTAAGAGTAAAACATTTAATGCTATAGGGAATTTTTACACAACTTTAATAAGAGGTATACCCGAACTCTTAGTTATATATTTATTTTTTTTTGGAGGCAGTGGAGCAGTTATGTATGTTGCTAAAATATTTGGATATGGTGAATACATAGAAATTAATGCTTTTTTAACTGGGGCTTTTTCCATTGGTATTATATCTGGAGCATATTCTACAGAAGTATTCAGAGGTGCGATTCAATCTATACCCAAAGGTCAATTTGAGGCATCAAAAGTTTTAGGAATAAAAAAAAACATATATTTTTTTAAAATTATTTTACCACAAATGTTACGTTTAGCTTTGCCGAACATAAATAACGTTTGGCAAATTACATTAAAAGATACTTCTTTAATTTCAGTAACTGGGCTAGTTGAAATTATGAGGCAATCATATGTTGCTGCTGGGTCAACAAGAGATCCTCTTTTCTTTTATTCTTTTGCGGCTATTTTATATTTGCTACTTACATTTTTTAGTATGAAATTTTTTAATAAATTAGAACATTATTACAGTAGAGGTTTTTAATGGATATTGATTTAATGATTTCTAGTTTCCCCAAATTACTGAAAGCCACTATTATTACTATTAAGTTGGTGTCAGTATCTTTGATATTTGGAATTATTGTTGGAACTATTTTTGCAATATTTAGAATAAGTAAAAATTTTTTTTTAAATAGACTGTCATATTATTATTCTTATATATTTAGAGGAACTCCATTATTAGTTCAAATTTTTATAATTTATTTTGGTTTAGGACAAATAGAATATCTAAGAACAACTATTTTTTGGATTGTTCTTAAAGAACCTTATTGGTGTGCTATAATAGCTTTTACCCTAAATACTGGAGCCTATACATCTGAAATTTTAAGATCCTCATTTGAAACTATTAATAAAGGTTTGGTAGAGGCAGCTCAAAGCCTTGGTTTAAAAAATGATAAAATATTTTATAAAATTAAATTACCAATAGCTATTAGACAATCTTTACCTGCTTATGGCAATGAAATGATTTTAATGCTCAAAGGAACGTCCCTAGCAAGCACTGTAACTTTATTAGATTTAACAGGTGTTGCAAAATATATTATCTCAACAACTTTTAAACCAATTGAAGTATTTATAGTTGCTGGAAGTATTTATCTTTTTATGACTTTCTTAATTCATAACTTTATAAGATTATTAGAAAAAAAATTAAATTATCCTAAGTAAAAATTAGTATTTTGTGTACTGTTTGATTTCTCTAAAATCAAAATCTGTAACTTGATTACAATTTAATTTAATCTCAGCTCTTTTATCATTTAAAAAGTGCACGTCTCTTGATAATTTAATAAATTTTTCTCCAAAATCAGAATTTTTTTCACAGAGTCTTTTTTCATCCTCTATATACCAAAGTTTTTCATTTATTGATTTTAACTGATTATAATAATCCAATATCAAAGATTGTTTTGTTGCGTCGATATTAGTATCTAGTATCTTTTTTTTAACAGAATTTAAACTTTCATACTCTTTTTTGATAAATACTAATGAATTTTTATCAGTAATTTTAACTAATTTAATATCTAAAATACTTATTTTATCTAACAATTCACCAACTGAAACTTCTATTAATATTTTTTTCATATAATATTTGTAAACTATGTTATTTTAAATTTTAATGTCAAATATCTTAATTATAAAACATGGTTCTCTTGGAGATATAGCCCAAGTCAGTGGTGCAATTCAAGATATAAAAGAAAATCATACAAATGATAAAGTTTATTGTTTAACTACACCATTATATTACGAGCTATTAAAAAAATGTCCTTTTATAGATGAAGTTTTGCTAGACCCAAGAACTTCAAGATTAAATATATTATATTTGCTAAAGCTTAGAATAAAATTGAATAGTTTAAATTTTTTAAAAATATATGATCTTCAAAATTCATCTAGAACATCTTTTTATAAAAGATTTATAATTACAAGATCAACTTGGTCAAGCTCACAGACAACACTTCCAAAAGGAAAATCAAAAGAAGAATTTGATACTCGTGGTGTTCTTGAAAGGTTTAATCACCAATTATCAAGCTCTGGAATTAAAACAAAACATACAATGAATCCAAATTTTTTTTGGGCTTGTGATAATGTAGACTTTTTAAAACAAAAATTTAATTTGAATAAATATTTATTATTATTTCCATTTAGCTCATCTAAATTATCTCATAAGCGTTGGCCTCATTATAATAAACTAATAGATTTAATTAATTCATATTATAAAGATATTAAAATTATCACGGCTCCGGGTCCTCTAGAAATTTTAGATTCAAAAAATATTAACGCTACTGCAGTTTTAAATAACAACAAATCTATTTCCATTAATCAATTAGCTGGTTTAATAAAAGATTCAATTTTTATAATTTCAAATGATACTGGTCCCGCGCACATAGCAGCCCACTTAAATAAAAGTGGTATAGTATTATTTGGCCATCATACTTCGTCATCAAAAGTTTCAATAGAAACTAAAAAGCTTAAAGCAATTAATGTTGAAAATTTAAATAATCTTTCAGCAGAAAAAGTGTATTCTGAGATTCAAAACAAATTAAGATTCTAATAGTTCTAAATATTTTTTAATTGTCTTTTCCCAATAAAATTTTTCAGAAAAATCTTTGGCTGCTTTTCCATACTTTAAATAATTATCATTTTCAAAAAATTGATTTATTGAATCATAAATAGAGCCAAGATCATTGCCGTCACAGAGAATTCCAGATTTATTATCCATTATTGCGTCTGAAGATCCTCCATCTTTTCCACCTATTGAACCCACACCGTAAGAACCAGCTTCTATAAAAGATATTCCAAATCCCTCGACTGATCTACCTTCTATTCTTGAAGGCATAATAAACAAATTTGATTTTTTAATTAATGATAATTTTAGATTTTCATTTATTTTATTTAAAAAAATTACTTCATTAGTCAAAGAAAGCTCATTTGATAATTTAATTAAATTTTTTTCTTCATTTCCAGAACCTACTGATACATATTTAATTTTAGGAAATTTAATTTTTAAGTTTCTGATAGACATTAATATATTGTCGTGTCCTTTTCTTTTATCAAGTCTAGCTATAGTTAAAATTTTAGGAAATGCGTCTCCAAATATTGAGTTTGCTTCACTCATAAATTTCTCACTAATTTCTTTTGGTTTATTTATTCCAGGAAAAATTATTTTAATCTTATTTTCTTTAATACCTACACTAATAGCTAGTTTTTTAGTAAAATGAGAATTTGCAATTATATAGTCTACATAGTTTATATTTTTTATAAGTCTCTTGTTTAAAGAAGAATTGATCTCATGATTTATTTCTTTGGAATGAATTAAACAAAAAACTTTTAAATTTTCTAAATTTTTTATATTTATCGAATCTAAACTTTTCCAATGATCAAAAAATACAGCTCTTATATTTCTATTTTTAGTTATAAAATCATTTACCAAATTTGCTTTTCTATATTTTCTTAATAATTTAATCCCACCAATTCTATGAATATTAATTTGAGAATTTTTATCATAATTTGGTGATTCAGCATGATTGTCTGCAAAGACTGTTACAGGCCCATAATCTGAGATGCTATGTGACAACCCACCCATCAATGATTGAATGCCACCAATATCAGGTGGAAAATTTCTAGTTACAAATAAAAACATTATTTAAACCATTTAATACTACACCCCATACTTGGTATTTGATTTGTAGGTCCTTTTCCAGTTTTTTTAATTAGTTTCATTGCCATTCTAAGCTCACTTTCGTTAGATGAAGTAGGTTTTAAATTTTTCAATTCTTTTATTCTACCCCTATATTGTAATTCAAGATTTTTATTATATCCAAAAAAATCTGGAGTACATACTGCCCCATAGGTTTTTGCTATAAGCTGGCTTTTGTCAATTAAGTATGGAAATGAAAAATTGTATTGTTTTGAAAAAGTAATCATATTATCAAAAGAATCTTCTGGATAATTCTTTACATCATTTGACATAATTGCAACTGAATTTATTCCAATATCTTTTAAATAATTTGCATCTTCAACAATATCTTTTATTACAGCTTTTACATAGGGACAATGATTACAAATAAACATAATGATTAATCCATTTTTTCCCTTAACATCGTCAAGGTTGATCATTTTATTTTCAACTGAGAGTAAATTAAAATTAAGAGCTTTTTCCCCATATTTACAAATTGGTGTTTTAGTAAGCGTCATCTATGATATATTAATAAACTATGATTTATGATTTTGAAAATAAAAGATTAAAAAGAGAAGGAAAAAATTGGATTGCTCCAAATGCAACCATTATAGGGGATATAGTCATAAAAAATGATGTAAGCATATGGTTTAATGCAGTTCTTAGAGGAGATATAGAAACTATTACTATTGGAGAAGGGTCAAATATTCAAGATGGAAGTGTACTTCATACAGATCCAGGATGCGTCTTAAAAATTGGAAAAAACGTTACTGTCGGACATATGGTTATGCTTCATGGTTGCTCAATAGGTGATAATAGTTTGATTGGAATAGGCGCAGTAATTTTGAATAATGCAAAGATTGGAAAAAATTGTATCATTGGCGCCAAAGCTTTAATCACTGAAAATAAGGAAATTCCAGACAACTCTTTAGTAGTCGGTTCACCCGGTAAGGTTATAAGAGAGGTCACGGAAAAAGAAAAGAAAGCGGTTCTTGAGAATACCAAACATTATCAAGACAATTGGAAAAAGTATTCAAAATCTATATTCTAATTATTATGAAAAAAATATTTATAATTATAATTTCTTTATTAATTGTAAGTCCTGCATTTGCGAAATCACCATTGGATAAATTATTGAAGTATTTTAAAAACGGTGAGATGATTAAAATTCAATCATATACCGCTAAAAATTTTATAGAAATAAAAGATGGAACTTATAAAAAATCACCCATTGAAATAGACGCATTTATATCTTATCCAAAAAAAGGTGATGGACCATTCCC
>MDTB01141978.1_pt1 | contig 35033 bp, 34 predicted proteins | sample 811161 | NCBI WGS metagenome assembly MDTB01 (sample SAMN05326650, study PRJNA326480) | marine metagenome | isolation source: seawater | place: Mediterranean Sea | collected 2009 | reverse complement strand
TATAGTTACCACATATTATTCTAAAATTATTCCACAGTTACAGACTTTGCTAAATTCCTTGGCTGATCAACATCTGTTCCCTTCTGGACTGCAGTATGATACGCAACTAATTGCACTGGAATGGAATAAACAAACGGCAACAACAATGGTTCACACGATGGTACAATAATTTTCTGCCACGGACGGCAATTAATTTTCTTCTCTGCAGCTTTATCTGCAATAATTATTATTTTACCACCTCGAGCCTTTACCTCTTCAATATTTGAAGCACTTTTGCTCAAGAGTTTGCCCGAGGGCGACAAACATATAACTGGCATATTTTCATCTATTAACGCAATTGGACCGTGCTTAAGTTCACCAGACGCATAGCCCTCAGCGTGAATATAGCTTACTTCTTTTAATTTTAGCGCTCCTTCTAGAGCAATAGGATATAAAGATCCTCGTCCCAAAAAAAGTACATCTCTTTCTGCCGCTAAATTTCGTGCTATTTTTTTAATTTTGCTTTCCACCTTTAAAACATCAAGAATTAAACGAGGTAACTTTAATATATTTTCCACTGACTGTTTTTCTAAACTAACAGAGCATACTTTTCTAATACGCGAAACTTTTATTGCTAGCATCAGCAGAACCACTAGTTGGCTGGTAAAGGCTTTAGTCGAAGCCACACCTATCTCAACTCCCGCTCGTATAGGTAAAATTAAATCCGCCTCCCTCGCAAGAGAGCTTTCTAAGACATTAACTACGGCCACTACTGCTGCCGCCCTTCCTTGTGAGTATCGCAAAGAAGCTAATGTATCAGCTGTTTCACCCGACTGACTGACAAATATTACAACTTCGTTCCCTTTAAAAGGAGGCGTCCGATAGCGAAATTCTGAGGCGAGATCAATTTCTACGGGAATATCAACTAAACTTTCAAACCAATATTTTGCTGTAGCGCATGCATAAAAAGCTGTTCCACATCCTACGAGAACTAACCTACTAGCAGCTCCAAAGTCTACTTTACTTTTCGGAAGCTCAATCAATTTTTCACCATATCGGTCAATAATGTATTGGTTAATAGAATTAGCAATAACTGACGGCTGCTCGGCTATTTCTTTGATCATATAATGCCTGAAGTTACCTTTCCCAGCTGCTAACTCGGCATTATCGACAATATTTATTTTTCTCAAAACTGGTGTTCCTTGTTTATCAAAAATCTTAATATTGCTTGCAGTAAGTATTCCCCAATCACCCTCTTCCAAATAAGTAACTCTATTTGTCATCGGCAAGAGAGCAAATGAGTCAGAAGCAACAAAATTTTGATTTTCACCGAACCCAATCACTAAAGGTGAGCCGCTACGAGAAAAAAGCACAAAATCTGATTTATCTTGAAAAATAAAACAGATCGCAAAAGCACCCTCCAAACGTGATAAGGTTGCTTTAGCGGCCTCCAAGTGAGAAAGGCCTTGCATCAAATGATGTGAACACAGCTGGGCTATTACCTCAGTATCAGTTTCAGACTCAAACTGCTGCCCAAGCCTTTCTAGCTCACGCTTAAGCACGCCATAATTCTCAATAATTCCGTTATGGACAACTGAAACAGGCCCTGAGACGTGTGGATGAGCATTCTCCTCATTTGGTATTCCGTGTGTTGCCCACCTTGTATGTCCAATCCCAACATATCCACTTATTGGTTTACTTTTAACCAATTTTCTTAATTTCATCAGTTTACCAACTGAACGTCGCCTGTACAATTTTGCTTTGTTAATAGTGGCTATCCCTGAACTATCATATCCTCTGTATTCTAATCGTGCCAAAGCTTTTAATAGCTCAGATACAACATCTTTTCTACTTACTATACCTACTATTCCACACATATTTTGGCCTCTGTGTTGAGTAATACCATCGAATGCTCGCCTTTAGATGTCACTTTAGCATCGATTATATAATAAAGGTAAGCAACCTAAAACAACACCCTTAATTTTTTTCAGTTACTATAATTAGTCTAAAAACTAAAATACACTGATAAATAAAATATCTTACGGATGAATTATTGTCGATGAACCGATTTCTAAAGCGTGGAGTACACAAACAGGGGGGCAATTAATCAGACGAAGACGTTGAAATTGCCACAAATCGTCTGTTTCCTTGACGGGATAAAAGTAAGAGTACAGAGGCTCTCCCAGACGCTTTAACTTTTTTGACCGCTCCAACAACATCTTTTGCAGTCATTACATTTTCTTGCCCCACTTTGATAATGACGTCGCCCTCCATTAATCCTTTCTCGGCCGAGTCGCTGTTGGGGTCTACTCGGACAATTACTACACCCTCTAGCTTGTCATCTAATCCAAACTTTTCTCTTTCAGCACCGCTGATTGAAGACAATGTTAAACCAAGAGCATCTCCTGTTTTCTGTGGCTTTGGCGGCTGAATTTTAAGATCTGCTATCGCTTCTTCAAGCCGTCCAAGCGTAACTCGAACTTCAATTTCTTGACTGTCACGAAGCAATCGAACAACTACTTCCTTTCCAACCGGACTATCTCCGACAACTCGCACCAGCGTTCTAGTGTTGTCAATTAAAGTTCCGTCGAATTCAATAATAACATCTCCTGATTTTATACCAGCAGCTTTTGCTGGACCTTTCGGTACATCCGTAACTAGGGCACCCTCGCTCGCATTTAGCCCTAAAGCTCCAGCTACATCCTCGTTAATATCTTGAATCCGAACTCCTAGCCACCCACGCCGTGTCTCACCATAGTTTTTAAGTTGATCCACAACCTTCGAAACAACCGCAGATGACATAGAAAATCCGATGCCAATCGAACCACCATTGGGCGATAAAATGGCCGTATTAACACCAATAACTTCGCCTTGCATATTGAATAATGGTCCTCCCGAATTTCCCCTATTTATCGCCGCATCAGTCTGTATAAAATCATCATATGATCCGCTGAGCGCTCTACCCCGAGCGGAGATTATTCCCGCAGACACTGAAAACCCCTGCCCTAGAGGATTTCCAATGGCTAAAACCCAATCACCTACTCTCGACACGCTACTGTCTCCAAACTTTACGTAAGGTAAATCTGCTACGTCGGCCACTTTCAAAAGTGCGATGTCAGTTTTAATATCTCTTCCATATATTTGTGCTTGCAGAATTCTACCGTCTCTCATCTCAATTTCGATCTCATCCGCATTCTCTATTACATGATTGTTGGTAACAACGAACCCGTCAGATGAAATTATAAAACCAGAGCCTAAAGCCGATCCCCGCCTTCGTCTTTGTGGATTTTCATTATTATCACTAGGATTCTGAAATTCTCTGAAGAAATCCTCAAAAGGCGATCCTCTCGGAATTGTTGGATTGAAATCGGGGCGCTCTGTTACTAGCGTAGTGGAGGTAATATTTACCACCGCAGGGTTCAGTTCCTCCACCAAAGCAGCAAAGCTATCTCCAACAGCCCTCGCATAGGACACGTTACACAGTAAGCCTAAAAAGCCAGCTATCAAAAGTAACTGTAATAATCGACTATTTACTAGTCGCCGTTGAGCATTCTTTATTGATGAATTTCGCATATATCCATTCCAAACAAATTGTTAGATTTAAATTACAGGCTTATCTAGTTTCGTTTTTTAAATTTTCCACAAAAAGAGCACAACTCTAATCCTCCTTAGTAGAGGATTAATTTTTGTCAAGAATCAATCATTGTTACTTTGTTTCATGTAGTTGAAAAACTCAGATTCAGGACTCATGACGATAGTCGTATTTTCGCCAGTCATTGCCTTCTCATATGCTGTCATTGACCGGATAAATGCATAAAATTCCGGATCTTTTCCAAACGCTTTAGCAAAAATTAGAGTTGTTTCAGCATCAGCTTCTCCACGAATAATCTCAGAATCTCTCTGTGCCTCAGAAACTAGTTCAACAGCAGTTCGGTCTGCTTGAGCACGCACCTTTTGCGCAGCCTCTTGGCCACGAGCTCTCTCATCAGTTGCCTCTCGCTCTCTCTCAGCTTGCATCCTCCTAAAAGTTGCAGCTAAATTCTGATTTGGTAAATCTGCACGTTTAATTCTAACATCAACGATTTCTACTCCAAGACCAAAAGCCTCAACTATAGCAGCGTCACGAATACGCGTCATTAATCCAACTCTGTCAGCTGACAGAACAGCATTGGAGGCGACTGAACCAAGTACTTCCCGTAAGGCTGCATTCAAAATGCGTTCCAATCTCACCTCTGCTGAAGCTGTTCCGCCGACACCAACAGCCTGTCTGAATCTTATCACATCCGTGATCCTGTACCGAGCAAAAGCGTCTACAACCAAGCGTCGATCATCAAGAGGAGTAACTTCTAGAGGCATCGTATCAAGTGATAATATTCTATCGTCGTATCTCACTACTTGTTGAATAAAAGGAATTTTGAAAGAAAGTCCTGGATTTTCCTTGACTGCTTTTACTTGACCAAACTGCAACACTAGCGCTTTTTGACGCTCATCTACAACAAATATTGATGAATATCCGACAATCACTATAGCTAAAACAACAACGCCCGCTACTCTAAAAATAGTCATCAGTTATTTCCTCCTGTTCTCAGCTGGTTTAGCGGTAAGTAGGGAACTACACCTTGCTCACCTCCAGCATTTTTATCAAGAATGACTTTGTCAACCCGTCCCAACATTCTTTCCATTGTATCCAAATACAATCTTTTTCTCGTTACATCTTTAGACTTAATATATTCTCCATATATTGATTCAAATCTGCTAGCTTCACCCGTTGCCTCATTTACTACCCGAGCTCTGTAAGCTTCAGCTTCTTGGAGCAATTGAGCAGATTCACCTCTCGCACTTGCTAAGGCCTTATTTGCATAGGCGTCAGCCTGTTTCTCAAGGGTATCTCTTTCCTGCTCAGCCGCTTGAACATCACGGAAGGCATCTATTACTTCTGCGGGTGGATCAGCCTTATCAAAATTCAATCGCACTATGTTTACTCCACTATCATAACTGTCAAGAGTAGTTTGGATCAACGTTCGAACTTCTCCACTAACAAGTGCACGATCTCTATTAAGAATTGGACTCAGTTCTGACCGCCCGATTACCTCACGCATCGCAGATTCAGAAACGGCTTGGATAGTTTCCCGAGGGTCAGCAAGATTAAATAGAAATTTGCTAGGGTCTGAGATATTCCATACCACTTGAAAGTCAATATCAACAATATTTTCGTCGCCAGTTAACATCAGACCATCATCCTGTCTACCTCCCCGAACTCCAACACCAATTTCCTCAGTGTTTTCTCTCGTTACCGTTAAGACTTCCGCTTTGACTATTGGCCATGGAGCTATATTTAAACCAGATTCACCAGTACGATAGTATTCTCCCAAGAATAATTCGATCGATTTCTCTTCCGGCTTTACTGTATAAAAAGACAGGTATCCCCAGATTATCACTAGCACCAAAACTAATAGTCCGTAAGACCCTCTACCAAATGTGGGCCCAGAATCTCTACCATTTGATCTTCCTCCGCGACCGCCCTTTCCACCCATTAAAACTTTTAAACGCTCTTGACCTTTTCGGACAATCTCATCAATTTCTGGTACAGAACCTAACGGGTCTTTTTTTTCATCGCCGGGCCGGTTGTCAGAACTATCAGACCCCCAAGGACTTTTTTTGTCGCCGTCTTTTTTACCGCCGCCGCCCCATGGGCCTCCATTATTGTTACTGTAAGGCATGAGCCTCTCTTTCTGTTGACATGTTTTCTAATAAGATGTGGATTAATCTGAAAATTACAAGTATTATTTTAATGTTACCAATTCTTCGGCAATAGTTGGATGAACAGCACAAGTTTTATCAAAATCTTCCTTCGTCGCTCCCATTTTAACAGCAATGGCAACTGATTGGATTATTTCGCTCGCAGAAGGTCCCACTATGTGACAGCCTAGCACTCGTTGACTACTAACCTGAACAATAACTTTCATTAATATTTTTTCGTTCTTTCCTGCCATAGAGTTGAACATCGGATTAAACTGCGTTTTGAAAATTTCTATCTCTCCGAGAGCACTTGCTTCTTCTTCTGTAAGGCCAACTGAGCCAACCTCGGGTCGTGTAAAAACCGCAGTCGGAACGCAACTATGATCTGGACTAGTAGGTTTGTTTTTTACTGCCGTCTCAATAAAGGCCACGGCATCCCTTATTGCTACCGGCGTCAAATTTAATCTATTAGTAACATCTCCGATGGCATATATGGTTGGAACCGATGTCTTTTGAAAATCATCAACAATTATTCCATTTTTTTTGTCGAGATGAACTCCAATCTTTTCAAGCCTAAGATTAAAAGTATTTGGAGTTCGACCCGTAGCGCACAAAACATGATCTACGAGTTCTATATTACCGTCATCAAAGAGTGCCTCAATGTTATTGCCGACTTTTCTGTAACTCGTGAGAGTACTATTCACACGGATATCTATTCCTCGGGACAACATGCTTTTTGATACGTGATCTCTGACCTCTCCATCAAAACCGCGTAAAATCTTATCTCCCCTGTAAGACTGAATAACGTCTACACCTAGACCATTAAATATCGCTGCGAACTCGCAAGCAATATATCCGCCTCCTTGTATCAAAATCCGTTTAGGAATGGTCGGAAGATGAAATACATCATCCGAAGTAATTGTATTCTGCCAGCCAACTACATCTGGAACATAAGGAATGCTGCCGGACGCAATCAATATGGTTTTTGCCTTTACACGATCTCCATTAGCAAGTTCAAGCTCATTCTTATCAGTAAATGTCGCTCTACTATTAAATAGAGTCACGCCACTCTCACTAAGAGTATTTAAATAAATACTTTCAAGTCGCGCAATTTCCTTGCTCATCCTGCTAATTAAAATCTGCCAATTGAACTTTACTTCCTCAAAATACCAACCAAACCCCGCCGAGTCTTTAGCGCTTTCGCGAAAATCAGAAGCAAAAACCATCAATTTTTTTGGTACGCAACCTCTTATAACACAAGTTCCGCCCACACGAAACTGTTCTGCCACTCCAACTTTTTTTCCAAGTTTTGCTGCTAGTCTTGCGGCGCGCACACCTCCTGATCCCGCCCCAATAATAAAGATATCGAAAGTAAAGTCTGCCAAAAATATGTCCTTTCAGAGTATTTGAATCCGGCCATTTTTATGCCCAACAATAATTTTTTCAGCGTAATTGAGAAAAAGACCTGTCTCAACAACGCCGGGTATGGTCAATAACGCCATATGTAATTCTCTTGAATCACTAATATAGTCTAAATGTAAATCTAAAATATAGTGTCTTTCATCCGATATAAATCGATCATCTAAATCCATTCTCCAAAAAATTTTAGCATCATTATATGATAAACTTGCCAAGAGTTCTTTAACTTGTTGAAAAGTAGCCTCAGACCCGAATCTCACAATTTCTACAGGAAGCGGGAAACTCCCTAAATTTTTAACCTGTTTAGTTTCATCTGCAATTATTATTATTTTTTCACTCACTGAAGCAACTATTTTTTCTTGTAGTAGAGCTCCACCTCCGCCTTTAATTAAATTTTTTTTTGAATCAAACTCATCAGCACCGTCAACTACCAAATCTAACTTCTTTTCGTCCTTTAGAGAACTGAGTTCAATACCCAATTTTAAAGCATGCTCTTCAGTTTTGGTTGAGGTTGGGATACCTTTTATAATTAAGTTCTCTCTTTCGCATCGCAAAGCCAATAATTCGAGAAACCACCAGGCGGTAGAACCGGTTCCCAATCCGATTATCATACCATCCGATACATATTCCAAAGCTTTTTTGGCTGCGGCTTTTTTGCTTACGTCAGATACCTGCACATACAACTCACTTTTTTATTTCGAATCTTTTCCATAATTCATTCTACGCAGTCTATGACAGTAGCTACACTAATTTTTTCATTTTGAATAGTTTAGTTGTTTTTAATTTTTTTATAATGTAATACACTTTTCGAATTGAGGTGGAAAATTATGTTCGTTAGCGTTCTTGATTTATTTAAAATAAGCATTGGGCCTTCCAGCTCCCACACAATGGGTCCAATGGTTGCCGCCGAAAGTTTTTTACACATCCTTCGAAGTGGTGAAGAACAAATTCCTGGCTCAAGTAGGGTATCGAGAATTAAATGTTATCTTTATGGCTCCCTGGCACTTACGGGTAAGGGACATGGAACTAGTAGAGCATTAATACTAGGTTTAGCTGGAATGACACCACAAATTTTAACTAACGAAAAAGCAACTGGTATAGAAAATCAGTTAAGAGATTCCGGTTTACTCAAACCTACTGGTTTACCCGAAATCAAATTTGAAGAAAGAAAAGATATTATCTTTAAATACAAGGACTCTCTCAAAGAGCATCCAAATGGTCTTGTTATTAAAGCATTCGACGAGAGAGGAAACTTGCATGCAGAAGAAACATATTTCTCCATTGGTGGAGGCTTTGTTAAAACAAAGAAAGAGATAAATACTGGACAAAATAAACTCTTAAAAGCAGATGTTCCGTTTCCCTTTAAAAGTTCGAAAGAAATGCTTGAAATGGCCGAAGCCTCAAATAATAATATTGCGACTATGATGACACTCAACGAATTGACCTTTATATCGAAAGAACAGCTTGATGAAGGCATAAAGTCCATTTGGGAAGTAATGAATAAAAGCATTAAAACTGGACTTGAGACATCGGGGCGATTACCCGGCGGACTAAACCTCAGAAGACGCGCGCAAAGTATCCATGTAAAATTGTTAGAAGAGGCAAGAACAAATCTTATAGCTCCACACGTAATCAACGATTGGATTTCTGTATATGCAATTGCTGTAAATGAAGAAAATGCTGCGGGTGGACGTATTGTTACTGCGCCAACTAACGGTGCAGCTGGGGTAATTCCTGCAACCATTAGATATTATTTTGAACATGTTCCAAACGCTAAAAAAGAATTACTCTCAGAATTTTTACTAACAGCTGCGGCCATAGGCGGATTGATTAAAAATAATGCCTCGATATCCGGTGCAGAGGTTGGATGCCAAGGCGAAATTGGTTCTGCTGCTGCAATGGCAGCAGCGGGCTTGTGCGCTGTGCTTGGCGGCACCTCAGCACAAATAGAAAATTCAGCCGAAATTGCCCTTGAACATCACCTTGGCATGACTTGTGATCCAATTAAGGGTCTAGTTCAAGCTCCATGCATTGAACGAAACGGACTAGGCGCCATCAAAGCTGTTTCAGCAGCCAGCTTAGCATTAAGGGGAGATGGCCATCATCTGGTCAGTCTTGACAGTTGCATAAAAACTATGAAGCAGACTGGTTTGGACATGAGTACAAAATATAAAGAGACTGCTTTGGGTGGACTTGCAGTAAATATTATTGATTGCTAGCATCTAACGATTTAGCAATGTTTTTTAATACGGCTTTTGGCAAGATTAGAAGCATTCCAGGGTTGGAAACACTTATTTCAACCAACGGCTCTACAGAACAGTTTGACGTTCCAATTCGAGAACCTAAATCAAAACTTAACTCTTCGATTGGCCATCTTAAGCCTTTAGAGCGTACTCCTTCCACTGGTTTTAATGGGAAAAGTGAGACCCGAGTTAATTTCGGTAAACGGATTTTAAAAGTCGTAGGCAAATGCAAAACAACGTCATGACTTCCTATAACAAGAACGTGCTGTTCGTGATATTTTAGCAAACTAGAACAGACTGCAAAAAAATGATCTAATCTATTACCTGTGAACCCCAGGCAAAAGTAAACCTTTGTCTTTATCGTATATAAACATTTCTCAAAATCAGTTGTTTCTTGTTCTGGTATTTCAATAATTTCACTTCCCACTGATTTCCAGAACTCTTTATCAATAATCGAATCGAGATCACCAACGATATACTTGGGTATATGGCCCTTCAATCTATTACAACCTCCATCAGCCGCCACTAAATCAGGCGCTAATCGCAAACAGTGTAACAAATCATTCTCAGTATATTCGCCTCCACCCACTAAAGTTACGGATTTCCCTAAATTTATTGCTTTGGGTTTCAATTCCACTCTCCAATTACAGACAAGCGTATTACCATTAAGTCTAATCCTTATATCCCAGAAATTTCAACATTATTCAGAAGTATTTTTTTTATCAGGATCAGGTTTTCCAATACCTTTAAAAATAAATTTGAAAGGTACAGCCCATAGAATACCAAGAACTACATAAATAAGTAACTCTATATATATTTGCTGTCGACCTAAAATATTCATAATGGTTACGGCAGCTATAATGTAGGTTGGCAAAACCAACACTAAAATTATTATTGAGAGTCTTCTTCTCATTTTATATGAAAGTTTCATTAGTCAGAAAAAGGATCTTTAACGAGAATTGTATCATCTCGTTCTGGACTAGTAGAAAGAATTGCAACCGTACAGCCAACAAGCTCTTCTATTCTTCTAACATATTTTACAGCATTTGCGGGTAGATCGGCCCACGAGCGTGCGCCAACCGTTGACTCACTCCAACCGTCAATACTTTCATAGATTGGCTGCAAACGAGATTGCTGATTAGATGCCGTAGGCAAATAATCTAAAATTTCGTTATTTAACCGATATCCAGTACATATCTTCAACTCATTCAATCCGTCCAAAACATCTAGTTTTGTTAAAGCTATTCCGTGCGCACCATTAATCGCACACGTTTGCCTTACTAAAGCTGCGTCAAACCAACCACACCGCCTATCTCTTCCAGTAACTGTTCCTTTCTCTTTACCAACCAGCGCAAGATGTTCTCCAACATCATCGAATAATTCGCAAGGAAATGGACCTTGACCGACACGCGTACTATACGCTTTTACTATAGCTAAAACAAAATCTAATGCGCCTGGTCCCAGCCCAGTCCCGGACGCAGCCATCGATGCAACTGTGGTTGAAGAAGTTACATAAGGATATGTTCCAAAATCTACATCTAGTAAGCTTCCCTGCGCACCTTCAAAGAGGATTCTACTACCAGATTTTCTGTGCTCATTAAGTATTTTCCAGACAGGACTCGAAAATTGTAAGATTTCGGTCGAAATTTGTTTCAAATTCTCTTTTAAAACCTTCCGCTCTACTGAAGGTGCCTTCAATCCAGAACGCAAGGCATTGTGATGTACTAAAAGTCTATCTAAACGCTCCTCCAAAGTCGGCGTGTCAGCTAAATCAGACAGGCGAATTGAACGTCTACCCACTTTGTCTTCATAGGCGGGCCCAATACCACGACCTGTTGTTCCTATCTTAGCCTTACCAGCAACCTTCTCTCTAATATGATCCAGCTCTTTGTGAAGTGGAAGAATTAAGGGGGCGTTTTCTGCAATTAGTAGGTTTTCAGCGCCGATCTTCACTCCTCTCTCCCTCAACTTTTTTATCTCTGACAAAAGCGCCCAAGGATCTAAAACTACTCCGTTTCCAATCACTGAAAGCTTCTCAGGTCTCAAAATTCCAGATGGTAACATCGAGAGCTTATAAGTATTACCATCAATAACTAGCGTGTGCCCTGCATTGTGCCCACCCTGAAATCTGACTATTACATTCGCCCTGGAACTCAGCCAATCAACAATTTTTCCTTTGCCCTCATCTCCCCATTGCGCACCAACCACTACAACATTTGCCATCGATATCCTTTCAAAAAACATTCTCCTCAAATGTAATTTTAATACCCGCAGAATTCTAATGCCTGAGCGCTTATAACCTTCGGCAATTTCAGAATTTCACTTATATCTTTCGAATTTAATTTCTCATCGACTCCAAGTAAAGCTATAGCCTGACCTTTTTTGGTAGTCCGGCCAAGCGCAAAGCTAGCAATGTTAATGCCTAAACTACCCAATTTTGTGCCTAAGGAGCCTATAAAACCAGGCGAGTCCTCGTTAATAGTGTAGAGCATAAAAGGCTGAGGTTCAGCTTCCAAATTAATACCACCAATTTGAATAAACCTCGGCTTTCCATCGGAATAAACGGTTCCAGCAACGGATGACGTCCGATCCTCAGTCAAGACTATTAACCTTATATACGAACCAAAAGCACCCTGAGAATCTTTTCGAATTTCAGTTATCTTAATTCCTCGATCGCGAGCAATAGCTTGTGCTGAAACCATGTTAACTCCCTCATCACCGATAAATGGTCTAAGAAGAGCCGCAGTTAGTACAGAAGTCAACGGTCTCATATTTAAATTACCTACATCACCTACAAACTCAATTTCGATTTGCTTTATGGCATCAAACGTAACCTGGCCGACAAAACTTCCCAAAACTTGTGCCGTTTCGATCCATGGCTTTAGAGCAGGAGCTTCTTGCAACGAAACTGATGGGGCATTTATCGCATTTGAAATTGTACCCGATAAAAGAAAATCTGTCATCTGCGTAGCTATCTGCAATGCTACCTTCTTTTGAGCCTCTTTTGTTGAAGCTCCCAAATGAGGAGTGCAGACGACATTTGGAAGACCAAATAGAGGACTTGTTTTCGCAGGTTCCTGTTGAAATACATCAAATGCAGCTCCTCCTAAATGACCAGTTTTAATAGCATCCGCTACTGCTAACTCATCAACAAGTCCTCCACGAGCACAATTAATAATCTTTGCTCCTCTTTTCATTTTTGATATATTTTCTCGGGACAAAAAGTTTGAGGTTTTAGGTGTCAAAGGTAGATGAAGAGACACGATATCGGCAGATCTAAGCAATTGATTAAGATCTAAAGTTTTTGTCAGTCCAATCTCTCTCGCTTTATCCTCTGATAAGTAAGGATCAAATGCTAGTATCTCCATTTGCAGACCCAATGCTCGGCCGGCAACAATACTACCAATATTTCCAGCTCCAATTATCCCCAAAATTTTACCTGAAATTTCTTCTCCCAAGAAATTCGATTTCTCCCATTTCCCCAACTGTGTTGAATGATCGGCAGATGGGATCCTACGCATTACTGAAAAAATCATTGCGATAGTATGTTCAGCAGTAGTTATTGAATTGCCATCAGGAGTATTCATTACAACGATCCCTTTTGAAGTAGCTTCTCTAAGGTCAATATTATCAATACCAATACCAGCTCGACCAATTACCTTAAGTCGCCTGGCTTTATCCAAAACATTTTTGTCAATTTTTGTTTCTGACCGGATTGCGATACCATCAAACTCATCAATAAGTTCAAGTAATCGCCTTGAATCCTTGCCCAACTCTGGTAGATAGTTTACCTCAAAATTTTTTGCTACAAAAATACTTATCGCTTCTTCGTCAAGTTTATCTGATATTAAAATCTTATTCACGTCGTAACCTTTTTAACTATTTAACTTTAAAACTAAATTATTGCTACTGCCCTAAGAACCTAGCACTTACTATTCCAAAAGACCACGTCAACCAAGGTAAAAGGGCTTCTACATCAAAACACTCTACAGTAGGACCGCACCAGATACGTAGACCCGGAGGAGCATCTCTATGACCAGCAATATCATATGCCACTCCTTCGTTCTCTAGCAGATCTACCATTTCCAAAACAAAAGCTCGCTTTTTATTTTCTGGAATTCCCAAAAATAGTGGATCTACAATCTTGAGACAAACCGAAGTATTTGATCTGTGAGACTTTTCTCTGCAAATATTTTCTACCCAATCTTCCGAGTCAACCCAGTTTTGAAGAGCCATAAAATTTTTATCCGAACGAGCTATTGTACTAGCTAGTCCGCCAATCTCCTCTATCCAATTCAGAGAGTCTAATGCGTCAGCAACGCATAGCATGGAAGGAGTATTAATAGTTTCGCCGCTAAAAATACTATCGATTAGTTTCCCTTCCTTGGTCAATCTGAAAATTTTCGGAATAGCTCTATCAATTTTAGATTTTTCCAACCGTTCTACAGCCTTAGGACTCAAAATTAATACTCCGTGAGCACCTTCGCCACCCATGGATTTCTGCCACGAGAAGGTAGTAATATCTAATTTACTCCAGTCTAACTCCTGTGAAAACACAGCAGATGTTGCGTCACAGATTGCCAAACCTATTCGATCTTTTTCAATCCACTTAGCATTGGGAACTCTTACTCCTGAGGTAGTTCCATTCCAAGTAAAGCAAATATCCGTGCGTCTACTTGAAGCCTTCATCTTCGGAAGTAACCCATAATTTGATTTTATTAATCGATAATCTTTAATTTTTAACTGGTTGACTATATCATTAGCCCATCCAGCACCAAAACTTTCCCAAACAAAAACATCTACGGGCTCAGTTCCTAAAAACGACCACAGAGCTAGTTCAAATGCTCCTGTATTTGAGGCCGGCGTAATCCCCACTTTATAAGATTCAGGTATTTTTAAAATGTCCTTAATCAATCTTGAAACTTCTCGCAGCTGATTTTTTGCTTCTTTTGACCGATGCGATCTTCCAACTAAAGCAGTTTCAGAAATCTTTACAGCCGACCAGCCTGGTCTCTTCCTGCACGGACCAGAAGAAAACTGGGGACAACTGGGCTTCCTTTGAGGCTTAAGAGGTGAGTTCATAAAATACTCCGTGTCTGCCAAAATTTTAAATCTTTAATCGGCTGACTTGGTCGACTAACTTGATCATGTAGTCGGAGTATCTGATTTATAAAAACTCTTCAAGTTTAAAGTACTTTAATTCTTGCTGTTGCGTACATGGTCTGCCAAATACCTTGAAATTTCAGTAAGTTGTGACTTATTTTGGTGTTCTACCATAATCCTAATTATTGGTTCAGTTCCAGACTTTCGTACTATAATTCGTCCCTTGCCTTGTACTTCAGACTCGGCTTCTTCGATAACACGTCTAAGACTAGAATTATTTAGTCTATTGAAATTATCATTCAGATCTATATTTGTAACGAGCTGTGGATATGCGTCAAAAACAGTCAAAAGCTGACTTGCGCTTTCCCCAGTTTTAACCAGGCCCACTAAAAACTGTAGACCAGCAAGCAAGCCGTCTCCAGTAGTAACATAGTCACTTAAAATTATATGGCCAGACTGCTCTCCACCAAGATTAAAACCGCCTTCCCGCATCTTTTCTACCACGTACCTATCTCCTACGGATGTCCTGTGAAGCGACAAATTTATGCTGCTTAAGTAGTCTGCCAAACCCATGTTAGACATTACTGTCGCTACGACGCCGTTTCCCCTTAATCTATTCTTGCTTGACCACATTGTAGCAATAAATGCCAGTAACTGGTCTCCATCAACCACTGAACCTTTTTCGTCAATCAGAGTTACCCTGTCAGAGTCTCCATCTAAGCAAATCCCAAGGTCAGCTTTTTCATCGACAACCCGTTTGGCCGCAAATGATGGATGCATCGAGCCACACTCAAAATTAATATTAGAGCCATCGGGTTTATTACCAACTGCGATTACTTCAGCTCCCAACTCCCAAAGCACCTCGGGGGCTGCCTTGTAGGAAGCTCCGTTCGCGCAATCTATTACTATTTTAAGACCGTTCAACCGCATATTTTGAGGCAACGTTGTTTTAACGAACTCAATATATCGCCCAAGCCCATCGTCTATGCGACTAGCTTTACCAATAACTTGAGGTTCAACCAGAAGAGGTTCAGAGTTAAACAAATCCTCAATCTCAGCCTCTACAGAATCCGAAAGCTTAAAGCCATCAGGACCAAAAAACTTTATTCCATTGTCTTCAAACGAATTGTGCGACGCAGATATCATCACTCCGAGATCTGCCCTCATGGATTTCGTTAGAAAGCCTACTGCCGGTGTCGGTACCGGGCCAAGCAAAAAAACATCCATCCCTACCGAGGTAAAACCTGCGGTTAATGCATTTTCCAACATGTAACAAGATCTACGAGTATCTTTTCCTAAGATAACCCTTTTAGCACCATTCCTGGACCTAAAGTAATGACCAGCTGAACTCCCAAGACGCAGGGACACCTCTGCAGTTACAGGAAAGTTGTTGGCTTTACCTCTAACACCATCCGTTCCAAAAATTTTTCTAATCATGAGGATCCTCAATACACTTTATCTATATGCTAAGACTTTTAAACACGACAACCGCCTGCTTTGTCTGAGCGACATCGTGAACTCTTAAAATTTGTACTCCCTGCCTCACGCCTTCTAAAGCTGCCGCCAGCGAGCCAGGCAAGCGTTTCGACGGCAATGGTTCTGATGCTAGGTTTCCTATAAACTTTTTCCGTGAAGCACCCATCAAAATAGGAACACCTAAAGAATGAAATAGGCTTATGTTTTTTACTAGCTTTACGTCATGCTCTGTTAGCTTACCAAATCCTATACCCGGATCAATTATTATTTGAGACCTATCAATGCCAGCTTTTTTAGCTTTCTCTATTTGTTGTTCAAGATACTCAAACACATCAAGCAAAACATCATCGTAATGAACATTATCCTGCATTTTTTTCGGATTTTGCCCACCATGCATCAAACAGACTGGTATTTTTGATTTACTAATTATTTGACGACTAAAACTATCGTGGGTCAAAGCAGAAACATCATTTATTAGATCTGCACCCTTCTCAATTGCCTGCGACATTACGTGAGAGCTTCTGGTATCAACAGAAACTATGCTTGAAGAGTCAAGTTCTTTTACAGCTTCTATTATAGGAACCACTCGAGAAAGTTCAGTCTCTATTGAAATAGTATCTGCTCCTGGTCTAGTCGACTCCCCGCCAATATCAATTATATCAACTCCTTCTTTGAGAAAACCTTTTACCGTTTTGACTGCGGCAGGTACAGAAAAATTCATTCCACCGTCTGAGAAACTGTCTGGCGTGACATTGAGTATTCCCATAATTAATGTTTTTTCAAACCTAAGTCCTGCCACAGGTTGTCGCTTTTGGGTTAATTTTTTAAGAATCTGTTTCGGTAGGTGGTCAACATGAATTCTTTTAGGTAACCTCTTACGTTCAAGAACATCTACATGATTAAACCATGCGCTGGTACCAGCCAAAAAATAAGCATCGTCGGATACCCTGCTATCATTCTGAACGATCGGTTTGTAAAAAAAACTCATGATAATTTCTCAGAAATAAAACTTTTAATTAAACTTGGAACAGTTTTATAGTCCGAAAATACTGCTACTGGGTTAATCTCATCTACACTTTTCTTCCTGTAGCCATGTAAAAATAAAAGAAACTTAGCTTTTGAGTTTTTAGCAGTTTGTGCATCAACTTCACTGTCGCCAATGTAGAATAACTGTCCAGTTCCATGATCACTAGTAGCGAGTTCAACCATTCTAGAGTCAGGCTTCAAAACGTCAAGGCTATCACCAAACGCAAAACCATCAAAATGTCTTGTTAGATCTAAGCCATCTAAAATTATAGTGGCAGGCTCCGAAAATTTTTGAGTACACAAAGAGAGACGACAGCCCATCAACTTAAGAGCCTCAAGAGCATTATTAACACCATTGAAACAAACTGTTTTCGATAATGGATCACGATTATACAACTTAAGAAATTTTTTGTGATAATAGTTTAATCCCTCTGGTGGCACCCCCCCAGTAAACTCAAGAAGATATTCGACCTGCTTAAGAGTTCCGTTACCGATAAACTCTTTATACTTTTTGACAGAAACGGGCGGCCTATCAAGTTGCTGAAGAACAATATTGGCTGCAAATGTTAAAGAAGGTGCACTATCTACAAGAGTCCCGTCTAAATCAAAAACAACTCTAGGTGAGCAGGTGACCTTCAAAAGTTTTTCCAATCCGTTTCCCTAAGCGATAAGAAATTTTGAGGATCCGACTGAGCATTTCCAAAAAAATTTTCTTTTTCAATCGTTATGCGTACCACCCTGTCAGCTTCAAACTTGGTTGCTAGCCAACAAGCAAGATTCCAGGAGTCAGAAGAGATCTCAATTCTATCAAAAGAATCTACTATTATTTTTGAAGGAGACCATACTACTGCTTTGTTATTCTTTTTTACCCAGTCTAATTCTGTTTTATTTGAAACAACAGTTAACCGACTATCAAGGGAGGCAAAGAACCAAGCATTTTGTTCAATACTTAGAAGTCTAATCCTATTTTTTGCTTCCGATGTTCTAGCAGCTCCAACTGACGTGGCAATAGGGTCTAAACATATTATTATTGCCCTATCACTTGAGCAGAAAACTTCAACCCAGTTTTCTAAATAATTCCCTGCTAATACATCGTTAGGCATATATATAACATCAAGTTTATTAAAACATTTGCCAACATCGTCTGTAGTGTTTGAGAGACTTATTTTGCTTTTCAAGTGTTCCCTCGATCGAACTATTTCTACCCCAAGTTTTCCAGGTATTCTGTCAAGTTTCTCTATTCTAATAAAGCTCCTTAAGACACGGGGCTCATCAAGACATTTTTCTGCTATACGCTCGGCCAATGTCTCTAACAAATTCATCCTTTCCAATAAAAGTGACTTATCGATAGACTCTGTGATCAACTCGTAGGACAGTACATCGTCTACATCATCTGTAAAACCTGCATCACTTTTAGTTATTTCCAAAATAACGTTAAATTTTATTCTTTGAGTACAGTTTCTTTCGGCCTGAAATGCACCAATCTCAACATTACAAACGTAATCTCTAACAGAAACTCTATCTAGAAGTCGCCTCTGATCTTCCACCAGTGATCTATATTCAAGTGACTCGAAAACTAACGCGACTTCGTCCAAATCTTTTCCCAAATTTTTACCTTCTAAATAGTCTTATTGGCGTTTAATTGCAGTATTTCTCTAATTGCTAACATAAAAAAAGTGCTCTCCAATTTCGGCAGTTTTAATAAATTTTTTAGACCAGGACGGAGAAACACCCTTTGAATGATAGAAAACAGCACCGCCTGTCAAAACTCGCGCTGTTCCCCCTTGAAGCATCCCACTTAATTTAAGGATTTTCCTGTAACTATTTATCTCTTTTATTTTTTCGGACTTACCATCGCAATTATATGAAAATTGACAGGCATTTAATCGAGTTCCACCCTCAGAAATAACTGAACATATCGAGTTAGGAAAATCATTTGAGTCTACACGATTTAAAATTACCTCCGCAACAGCAATTTGACCTAAAATTTTTTCACCTCTGGCCTCAAAATATAATGCTTGCGCCAAACAAATAATTTCCTTTGTTTTTCTTGGTAGCTCCACTTTTTCTAGTGAGGCTATCGAAAAGTATAAAGACTTATCTTTCCTATGAACCTCATTGAGGTGTTTATTTTCTGGGTAAAACTTGTCCATTAATTTGAAGTTTGATGCAGTTCCTTGTCGCAAACTGATAGTCAACTCGTCTCCAAGCCCAGACATATGACGCAATCTCTGGGCATTCAAACCAGACTCAATAATTCTTTCATGCTCCAGAACATTTTCCAAAATGTTAAAAGCTTTTCCCTCCAAATTCTTATCCTCTGAGGCAAGTAAGATAGAAATTAAAACAACACTATTCAGAAAAAAAATGAGGGTCAACATAGGTGCGAACCGAAGAAGTATTATAACAGAATTATATACAAAATGTCTGCTTTTAAGTTTGATTACATTCAATTTTTTTCATACTCCTCATAGTTTAAAAATTAGCATATACACACTAATGCTAAAACCAAACCCTTATTATCAAAAGTCTTCGCCCAAAGCCTCATAGAAATTCGACATCAAATTGTTAAGTTTTGTAAATTGCCTATTAGCATCAGAGAAATTATTAGCCGCTTTCCAGCTGCTCTTGTTCAAAACCCTTATAGTCTCCAAACCATAAAGTCGAGACAACTTCTTAACGATCCATTTTTCATGTTGTTTTTTACGAATTTCCTCGGAATGTAACGTCTGCCTTTCGATAATACATTCCTCAAGAAGCTTAAAACCATCTAAGATTCCTTCACAGGAAAGAGATGATACTATTGCAACGCCAATGGCTTCATTTTTTTGTGATAACGAAAGAGCGCCTTGAATATCTGAAGCGGTTTGAACGGCAGCCTTTCCTAGGTCTCCTTTTGTTACAAAAATGAGATCTGGCTCTTCCATTATACCAGCCTTCATGAATTGCAAAGAGTCGCCCGAAGCAGGCTGCGCACAGAACAAAACAAAATCCGCATTTTCTACTATCTCGGTTTCTGATTGACCGACACCGACCGTTTCGATAAGTACAATATCGAATAACCCACGCAAAAATACTAAAGTGGGATAAGAGATCTCCGCCAACCCTCCCTCAAAATTCCTCGTGGCCATCGACCTAACAAATAAATGATTGTCATCTGCATCAACTTTAAATCGTGTCCTATCTCCCAGAATGGCTCCCCCCGAATGATCTGACGATGGGTCAACAGCAACGACTGCGACCGCTAACTTTTTCTCTCTAAATTTCTTAATTAATCGACCCAAAAGCGTTGACTTTCCGACTCCTGGCGGACCGGTTAGCCCAATAACAAAACCAGTATTTACGGCGATAGCCTCATCAAGCACACGCAAAACACTCTCGTTCTCGGGCGAAGTTTCTACTGCTGTAATGAAATTAGCTATTTCAATTTTATTATCAGTTGCAAACTCTCTGAGAGTCATTGGCAAAAAAGACGCCATTAAACATCCCCCTTTGCCACTATCGACGCTTGTGCTGCGGCGAGTTTCGCAATTGGAACTCTAAATGGAGAGCAAGAAACATAATCAAAATTAGCTGATTTACAAAACCTAATTGAGGTGGCATCTCCACCATGTTCGCCGCAAAGGCTCAAGACAATTTTACTATTTTTCTTTCTTCCTCTTTCTGCGGCAAGTAGAATTAGTTCACCTACTCCTTCAAGATCTAACGACTCAAAGGGATCATTTGGGAAAATTCCTGCTTCGATATATTGCGGTAAAAATTGACTCGCATCGTCCCGGCTTAGACCAAATGTCATTTGTGTTAAGTCATTTGTTCCAAAACTAAAGAAATCACTCGATTTGGCCAGATCACCCGCTCTTAAGGCAGCGCGAGGCGTCTCAACCATAATACCAAGTTTATAATCCAGTTTTAACGAAGTTTCAGTACTTATCTCTCCTACAACTTTGTCGATTGTTTTTTTTACAATAATAACTTCCTTTTCTGAAGAGACTAACGGAAGCATAATCTCAGGCACAATTAGCTTTTGAGATGATAGACAATTCTCAGCAATCGCTCTAAAAATAGCACGCACCTGCATTTCATAAATTTCGTTTATCATGATTCCTAATCTAACACCTCGTTTCCCCAACATCGGATTAACTTCATTTAGATCACTACATTTCTTTACAACTTCAGAAATTGAGATGCCTAGGGAGTCAGCTAGCAAAGTTTTATCTATATCAGTATTTGGCAGAAAATCGTTTAGGGGAGTATCCAACAGTCGAATACAAACAGGAAGATCCTTCATAATTTTAAAAAGTTCAACAAAATCTTGTTCTAAAAGTGGTAACAACTCATCTAAAAATTGTTTTCTTTTAAAAATTTTTTCAGCTAAAATCATTTGCCTCATTAAAAAAATTCTTTTCTCATCAAGAAACATATGTTCTGTCCGGCAAAGACCAATGCCGTCTGCTCCGAAGTTACGAGATAATTGGGCATCCTGGGGAGTGTCGGCATTAGCTCTAACTTCCAGACTCCGCAGTAAGTCAGACCAATGCATTAGTGCGTTAAAGGAACTTGACATTTTGGGTAAAATCATTTCCCTTTGTCCCCTATAAATATACCCCTGGGTTCCATCAATCGTTATTAGGTCGCCCGAAAATAGTAGATCTCCTTTATTGGATACCAATGTCTTCTTTGATATGTCGATGATTAGATCAGTGGCACCCACTACACATGGGAGACCTAAACCTCTCGCTATGACTGCTGCGTGGCTGGTCATACCCCCTCTTGCAGTCAAAATACCAACTGAGGCGTGCATGCCTCGAACATCTTCAGGATTAGTTTCTTGTCTAATAAGAATTGCTGAAATTCCTTGAGTTTTCATATTGATTGCATCCTCACTAGTAAAGGCTAGTCTCCCCGTTGCGGCGCCTGGGCTTGCAGAGATACCATTTCCACAAATCTCTTTTTCATCTATCGGAGCCAAAGTTGGATGCAAAAAGTTAAGAAGGTTGCTCGGCTCTATTCTCATCAAAGCCTCCTCCTCAGTAATTTTTCCCGCTTTAACCAAATCAACGACTACTCTAACAGCTGCCTGAGGGCTTCTTGGCGCAGCACCAGCATCAATTACAAAAATTTTCCCATTGTCTACAATAAATTCACAAATACACTTATCAACAAGGTGATTTGAAATTTTATCTATTATTTTAGTTAACCCTTTAAATAATTCCGGATAAACTTTTTTTATATCTTTACGATCGTCTTTCTTGTTTGTTCCCAATTCGTAATCTAAAAAACCAAAGGTGCCAGTCAACTTGATTTCTTCATAAGAAGAAAAATTCCCGCAAATTGTTTCAACGCCTTCTTGATAATCAACATTAGATATATACCCGTTCCCTGAAACCCCAATATGATTAGTTAGAACAGTTCTTTGTATTATTATACCCAATCCGTTCTCAGGAGCTACTCCATGAGCTTTCCTAAAATGCTTTGCGGCAGGACGCTGCCAAATCTTAGTCATAGCCTTAATACCCAATTCAACCTGAAAATTTATATCTTCCGGAAACTCATGTCCAAACTCATCAAAAAACGCCTTCTTATACAAACGAGTTTTCTCTTTCAACGACTCAAGTTGTTGATTTGAACTTTTTTCTACCCCTAATTTTTCTGTAACTGAAGAATAATCCAAATCAAACTCAAATACCAAAATACTAAAATCTTCTATAAACTTGTGATACATTTCTAGGGCCATAACTAAACCCACGTTTTCGGCAAGAACCTCTACTTGGACGTCATTCAAACCAATATTCTTTATAACCGTCGGGCCTCCCAACTGAGAATCTACTAAACTTGACCGCAAACATAAAAGTGACTTTGAGCCAAAAAACTGACTTGCATTGAACTTCAGGCTGGAACTTGCTATTTCAGTAACCTCCTCTTGAGAAAAAGCAATACCCTCAGGAATTCGAAAACCATTCACCGCAAGACGGTTTATCCTGGCAGCCTTCGAACCGTAAGTCAGCGAACAAAGGGGTTCGTGAGAGTGAATAGTTTTGAATTGTTTACTTATTTTTGACATGGAAGTCCTAAACTATCAGGGATAAAGGCAAACTCTATTAACTAGCCAAAGTCAGCACCAATTCTAGAAAAAAAAGCAACTGAATGCATTATACGTCGGATCTTGTTTAATATATACAGCCTATTCCTACGCAGTTCTGGGTTCGACGAATTAATCTGCACCTTATGAAAAAATTCATCTACTGAGACACGCAGGCTAGATAAAGCATTAAGGGATTTAAAAAAGTTTACACCGGTCTGCTCATTCGTTACGGTTTCTTCTACCGCCTCTAACTCTCTAAACAGAATCTTCTCACACTCAACCTCCAGCAATGACACCGTCGGATCCAATAAATACTTAACACCATCCTTTTCCTCTTCTGCCTCAAGTATATTACAAGATCGTTTATAAGCTTGAACTAAATTATAACCGTCTGAACTTTCGACAAACTCTTTTAATTGATCAATTTTTCTACACAACTTTGGTAAGTTCTCGTCAAAAATTGTATCCATTACACATGCGGTAACAATCTCATATGGTCTGTTCGTATCACGTAAATGAGCTACGAACCTATCATGAAAAAACCGATCAAGGTCCGAGAACGAAATATTCTGTTTGCTTAAATTAAAGAGCTTTTGAACTGAAACATTTAGCCCATTTTCTAACAAAATTCGAATTACTCCTAGAGCAGCTCTCCTCAGAGCGTACGGATCTTTACTACCCGTAGGTTTCTCGTTTATCGACCAGAAGCTATCTATCATTTCTACCTTTTCAGCTAATGAAACGCAAACGGAGACTAAATTTCTTGGAACACTATCGTTAGGACCCAAGGGAGAATAATGGGTTGCACACGCTTCAGACACATTTTTCGATAAACCCGCCTCTTCTGCAAAATAGCTTCCCATAACCCCCTGAAGTTCGGGAAATTCGCAAACTGTTTCGGATACCAAATCAGCTTTACATATTGAAGCCGCTAACTCGGCCTCAGCCTCATCAACCTTAAGCTCAATAGCAATTTTTTTAGCTAATTTCATTATTCTTTTGACTCTTTCAGCTTGACTGCCAAGTTTGTGGTGGAAAGTTACCCTCTCCAATTTCTTGGCCATTTCATTTATACCCGCCTCCCTAATAAAAGAAATGTCTTTATCCCAAAAAAACTTTGCGTCAGCCAACCTAGCGTTTAACACTTTGGTATTGCCGTACAAAATGTTCTTTCCTCCGTCAGACGCCTCATTATTTGCAACTGTAATGTATGACGATATTTTCTGTTCCTTACCATTCGTTACAGAAAAAAACTTCTGATCACTGCGCATTGAGACTTGAAGTATTTCTTTAGGTAAATTTGCAAACTTTTTGTTGATCTCTCCCATAAGAACTACTGGCCATTCCACTAATCCGGCAACCTCGTCAAGCAAACGCTTATCTACCACTACTGTTCTATTCTGAGCAAAGGCAAGAGTCTTCGCATTTTCCCAAATTTTTTCTTTTCTTTCTGTAAAGTTTATAATTACCTTCGCAGCTCTTAACTGTTTCTCATAGTCAGCAAACGATACTACTCTCAGTTGATTAGGCTCCATGAACCTATGTCCAAATGTGAAATTACTTGCCTTTATCCCATCTATCTCAAGAGGGACAACAGTTGACCCACTATCATCGTAAATTATACATAATATCGAATGCAAAGGCCGCACCCACCTAAAATTCGACTCACCCCAACGCATTGATTTTTCCCACGGAAACGAAGAGATAGTTTTTTTTAGTACTTCAGAGACTACCTTTTCACAAGATTGACTTGGCATTCTTATCTTAGCAAAATAAACCTTACCTTTATTTTTCTCTTCTCTAACTAATAATTCATTTTTCTTCAAAAAATTTGACTTGAGAAAACCGTTCAATGCTGAGTCAGGAGCATTTATTCCTGGGCCACGAATTTCTTTAGTTTTTTGTGGCACATTTTTATTTAAACCGACTATTTCAATACCCAACCGTCTCGGAGTTACAAAACTGTGCATTGACTTGAAGGGCAAATCTTTTTCGCTAAGCCCTTTAGATACTTGCTCTGTAATTGACTGCATTGCTTTAACCTGCATGCGAGAAGGAATTTCCTCCGAAAACAATTCTAACATTAAATCAGGCATTTTCTAATCCACATATTTCGCATTTAATTGACGCCACTGGTAAGCTTTTCCATCAGCAAATACTGCTATAACACGGTCGATTCCGTCTTTCTCATTGACCTCAGCTAGGAAAGCACTTGCTAGCTTTTCATTAAGCGCAATTTGCAATTCCTTGTAGTCAAAGCATTCAAACCAAAAGGGAGCCTTTAAAGGGGTTGCCCCATCATAAATGTCGAAATTGTTAAAATCTGAGACATCTACATCAAAGCAACCTCTTAATTTTAAACCTGAAGTTTCAGAATCTATCCCAATGTAATTACTGACAGATATGACTTTATTTGAAACTTTTACTGACTTTATACCGTATATTTTTTCATAAAACGCATATTCCTGAAAATAGAAAAGAATAGCTCCAAAAAAAACAGCAAAAAGTAAGAGAGGGATCACAATATATTTACCGCCCATTCAGTTTGTTCCCCGACGCTTCTGTTTTCAGGAATGCCTCTGCGCAATTTTTGGCAAGTGCCCTAACTCGCGCTATATACGACTGCCGTTCTGCTACTGAAATTATTCCTCTAGCATCCAATAAATTAAAAATATGAGATGCTTTAATGCACTGGTCGTATGCAGGATGAGCCATTACAATAGTTTTCCCAGTTCTAGGGTCAATATCGGGCATTTGAAGTATAGACAAACATTGATTTTCAGCTTGCGTAAAATGCTCGAACAAAACTTCTGTATCTGCAACATCAAAGTTCCATCTGCTATACTCCTGTTCAGTTTGTAAAAAAATATCACCATAAGTCATTGGGATCAAAGACTTAGGATCATTAAACGGTAGCTCCATAACATGATCAATGTCCAGAATGTACATGGCTAACCTTTCTAAGCCGTAAGTAAGTTCACCCGACACTGGCCTACAATCGTATCCTCCAACTTGTTGAAAATAGGTAAATTGACTAACTTCCATTCCATCACACCAAACTTCCCAACCAAGCCCCCATGCACCAAGGGTCGGACTCTCCCAATCATCTTCAACAAATCTTATATCGTGAGTTTTTGGTTCGATACCAATGTAGCTCAAACTGTTGAGGTACATTTGCTGAAAATTTGGTGGCGATGGCTTGATTAACACTTGATATTGGAAAAAATGTTGCAACCTGTTTGGATTTTCTCCATATCTACCGTCCGAAGGACGTCGAGAAGGCTGGACATAGGCTACTGACCAGGGTTTCGATCCTAAGGCACGAAGTGTAGTTGCTGGATGGAAGGTCCCTGCACCAACCTCCATGTCGTAAGGCTGAAGTATTGCACAGCCCTCTTTAGCCCAATATTGCTGAAGGCGACTCAGTATTTCTTGAAAACTGGTTGGTCTATCTATTTTTTTATTGTTCATAAGATCGCCATTAATTTCTAGCTTGATCTAAGTCTAATAGTTAAGTAACGCTAAATATTTAAACCCATAAAATTAATTATTCTTAGATAAAACAGCTCTCAAGAAATCCTCTTTAAGAGCTCGATTGCATTTAAATTCCTGCGTATAAGCACTAGTGATCATGGACGCACCAACCTTATGAACCCCTCTAGTACACATACAATGATGCTCGCCCTCAACAACCACGGCTACACCTTCAGGCTGTAAAACCTCTTGCAATGTTTTTGCTATTTGTTCAGTAAGCTTCTCCTGGACTTGAAGCCTTTTGGCGAATGTATCAACTAGTCGAACCAATTTTGATATTCCAACAACTCTATTTGTTGGTAAATAACCCACATGAGCTTTCCCAATTATAGGAGCAATGTGATGCTCGCAGTAACTTTCAAAAGGTATATCTTTTAAAATTACCGTATCAGAATATCCATTCACTTCATCAAAAGTTCGTTCAAGAAACTCTTTAGGATCTTCGGAATACCCACGAAACCACTCTTCATAAGCTTTTACCACCCTCTTTGGTGTTTCTTTAAGACCTTCCCGCAACGGGTCGTCTCCAGCCCACTTAATTAGTACCCTGACAGCTTCCTCGGCATCCTGTCGAGAAGGAACACTTTTCTCCTCATCTTGACCTTTATTATTAGACTTTCTATCAAAAACATTCATTCTGAGAATCCTACTATATGTTCATAAATAAACAAAAACTTTGAAATAATACAAGGATAGAGTAGAGTTGTCTCTATATAAATCAAGTCGGTACATTTTTATTAATTGAAACACAACAGAAAAACTGCTTCCACCAACAATATTTTCTCAATTATCAGGATATATCCATGTCGAGTAATAAAAAGTTTGAGAGTGACAAAAAGTTTTTTTGTAGAGTAAGAGAGTCTAAACAAAAATTAGACAGACTAAAAAACAAGTTGGTGATGTAAATGAACAAGAAGATTGATCTCTACTATTGGCCAACGCCTAATGGATGGAAAATCAGCATTGCTTTAGAAGAAATGAACTTGGCCTACAACACCATACCAATTAATATCAATACAGGCGAACAATTTAGGAGACGATTTTTAGAGATATCTCCAAACAACCGTGTTCCTGCAATAGTAGACCCAAAGGGTGATGATGGAGAACTAGTAACCTTATTTGAGAGCGGAGCCATTCTTCAATACTTAGCCAACAAAACTGGACTGCTTTACGGTAAAAGTCAGTATGACCGACTGCAAGTTGATCAATGGCTTATGTGGCAGATTGGCGGCCTCGGACCAATGGCAGGACAAGCACATCACTTCATAAAATATGCGCCGGCACTCGAAAAACCTCAAATCTTGCCATATGCCCAAAAGCGGTATATCCAAGAAGTTGGACGCCTTTATCGTGTTCTTGATAAGCGACTTGCGGATAGAAAGTATGTAGCAGGGAACTTTTTTTCAATTGCGGACATTGCTATCTGGCCTTGGGCTAGCTTATGGGAAAACCAAAGTCAAACTATTGATAATTTTAAAAACTTGAAAAGATGGCTTCAAGAATGTAAAAATCGGAAAAGTGTTCGTACAGGAAGAGCGTTGCTCAACGATAAGCGAGTTAATATTCAAAATGATAAAATTGCTCAAAAAGTTCTTTTTCAAAACGTTTGAGAACGACAAGAAATTTAACAACTTTAAATATAAAAAATTACTAAGTTTGGCTGCAAGTCAAAAGGATCATGCAAAGTGGAAACCAGTTTTGAAATAATAAAACCTGATGATTGGCACCTGCATTTGAGATCAGAGTTAATATTAAAAAAAGTGTTGCCTTTTACAAGCCGACACTTTTCTCGAGCCTTGGTAATGCCCAACTTACCGAGTCCAATTGTTAGCTTTGGCGACGCTTTTCGCTACAAGAAAGAAGTAATATCAGCCATACCCTCCAGTCATAAATTTGAACCCCTAATGACGTTATTCTTAAATAAAACTACCAGTGTTGATGATATTAAAATTGCATTTGAGGATAATTTAATAACGGCGGTAAAATATTATCCTGCAGGAGCAACCACCCTCTCTGACCACGGGGTTCAGAATCTTGACTCAGTAATGCCAATTCTTGAAAAAATGTCGGAACTTGGCGTTCCTTTATGTCTTCATGGGGAGGTAACTGACGCAGAAATAGATATATTTGATAGAGAAAAAGTCTTTATTGAAACTACGGCTACTTTGCTCGCAGAAAGATTACCAGATTTAAAAATAACTTTTGAGCATATCACAACTTGTGAAGCTGTTGAATTTATAAAGGCAATGAACGAAAACTTTTGCGCTAGTATTACCACTCACCATTTAGTAATTAATAGAAGTGATATTTTTAGAAACGGCATCAGACCGCACTATTTTTGTTTGCCGATTGCCAAACGTGAGCACCATAGAAAGGCTCTACTTGAAGTAGCAACTTCAGGACATAAAAAGTTTTTTTTAGGCACTGACAGCGCACCTCATTTGTCGCAATCAAAGGAATCGGAATGTGGCTGCGCTGGTATATTTTCTGCGCCTAACACTATATCTATACTGGCACAGATTTTTGATAACAATGATAGCCTGGAAAAGCTGGAGAAATTCACTAGCCGAAATGGAGCCATCCATTACGGAGTTCCTCTTAATAGAGAAAAAATTCGGTTAATAAAGCAATCTGAAATTATTTCGACCCCCTCTGACATTTTGTTAGGAGGTGACAAAATAAAAGTATTCAAACCGAATTTGCCAATTTTTTGGTCACCAGAGAACAAATAAGGAATTAACAAGTATGTTTTTAGGCTCATTACAAGACAAAAGCCAGATTTCTAAACTTACAGCAAGGATGCTGCTTGAGATAGGAGCCGTTAACTTCAATGTCACAACACCTTATAAGTTAGCGTCAGGGTTGAATTCTCCAAGCTACATCGATTGTCGAAAAATTATTAGCTATCCTCGTGTAAGAAACAGCTTAATGAACTTTTTGAGTTCATTAATCTTACAAGAGGTGGGATTTGAAAAACTTTCTTGTGTAGCTGGTGGTGAAACAGCTGGAATCCCATTTAGTGCAATGATCTCAGAAAGACTATCGTTACCAATGGCATATGTACGGAAAAAACCAAAAGGGTATGGAAAGAATTCAAAAATTGAGGGTTGCATTTCAAAAAATGATAATGTGATCTTGATTGAGGATCTAACTACTGATGGTGCCTCAAAATTAGATTTTATAGATACTATCAGAGCTACTGGTGCAAGCTGCAACCATACTGCCGTAATTTTTTATTATAATATATTTGAAAATATTGAAGAAAAATTGCTAGAAAATAAAATTAAACTTCATTATTTAACAGATTGGAAGGAGATACTAGCTCAAGCAAAAGCATACAACTTTTTTAACAATGCAACCCTTTGCGAAGTGGAAGCTTTTTTAGAAGACCCATCAGGATGGTCGAATAAGAATTGTTCTTAACACTAGAAAAAAGTTTGGCTAGATGTTAGTTAATTGATCCATTGATATAAGGCTGACTAAGGATACCTGCGCAGTAATTTAATAAATTAAGTGAGAAAAGATGAAAAAAGTTTTTAAATCAGACACTGAGTGGAGACAACAACTCTCAAACCTAGAGTATGAGGTTACCCGGAATGGAGGCACAGAAAGGGCGTTTTCAAACGATAAATTTCCTAAGGCCAGAGGAGTTTTTGAGTGTATTTGTTGTGGCAGTAGGCTTTTTCACTCAGATACAAAATTTGAGAGTGGATCGGGATGGCCAAGCTTCTTCAAACCTCTCGAGGGAAATACAATTGAAGAGAAAGAGGATCTCAGCTTTTCAATGCGACGAACAGAAGTTATTTGTAGTAAATGTGACGCACATTTGGGTCACTTGTTTCCAGACGGTCCAGCTCCAACTGGTCTACGATATTGTATTAATGGTGCGGCACTGAAGTTCTCAAAATCTGATTAATTTCATTAATTTATAAATTGTTCGGCGGAAAAGTTTCCGACATTACCAAAAATTTGTTGAATTACTGTCATCTTCCGTCCTTCAGTCTTCACGAAGCTATCTTCCAACTTTATTTTATTCTGATGAGATATATCAAAGTTTTCAATAGAAACTAGAATACCGTTGTCATCAAAACTAAGAAGTAATACTTTTCTCAATTTTACCTGTGGGGCGAAAAAAGCAATTTCGTGAGTTTCTTGTTGCAGATATATCCAGTAACTCTCACCTTCAATATCTACACTCATTGGCTCACCTAACAACAGTTTCACCGAACTCCTTTTATCAATTCCAGTGCGAAGCTTCTTTACTTCTAATGCGTCAGGAATAAAACCATTAATACTTTTAATAGGAGTGCAGGACGTGGTCACTTGAGCCACAAGCATAATCATCACTAATAAAAATGTAGCAAATCTTACCATACTTATCCTTAAAAAAATTTTTAAAACTGTTTTTATATTTTTTATGCTATATTATAGTATAGTTTCATTTAATTAACGAGCAAAATCTATGAAAAAAAGGAATTTCAATTTAGACAATAGAAATCTAACTGGTGGTAAAGAGCCGATCTTACAGAAAATGTTTCCTACGGTTCATTTGATAAGAAATAAAATTACTAATATTGACATTGTGACTAATAATAATGAGCGAACAAAAATTGCGGAATATTTAAATATTCCAAAAATTCGAAGTTTGTCATTCAAAGGAACTATTTCTGTAATTGACCGAAAAGATTTTAAGCTTGAGGCTAACCTTCGATGCTCGTTTATCCAAGACTGCGTAATTTCCTTAAGACCCGTTAAAGGACATTTCAGTGTAGAGGTGTCAAGACTTTTTACTGAAAAAAATGAACAGAAAAAAACTAATATTTTTGGACTGGAAGATAACCTTGAAACAGACATATTGTTGGAAAACATAGACATAGGACAAATCATGATTGAGACAATTAGTCTAGAAATCCCCGACTATCCACGTATACCGGGAGCAATTTTTAAGGGAATAACAGTTACTACCGCAGGCATAACCTCACTAACTAAAAACGACGAGAAGCCCTTTTCTTCTCTCAAAATACTTAAAAATATAAATTAAATGGACCTCCAAACACATAAAAGTCTTGCAGATTAACATTTAATCGTTATGTTCTGATTACATAGAAGATATCCTTACATGGAGGATATCTGCGCTTACAAATAAGCATAGTGTAATTACGCCTACGTTATTAATGCTAACAGATTGTTTCGAAGAAGTGGGGTTTGATATGGCAGTACCTAAAAGCAAAATAACACGATCTAAGCGCGGTATGCGTAGGTCGCACGATAGGTTAGCTTCAAGTAATGTTAATGAGTGTAGTAACTGTGGAGAACTCAAAAGGCCACACCATATATGCAAGTCTTGTGGTTACTATGACTCGAAAGAAGTTGTAACTATAGTTGACGAAGCAGAATTAGAAGACGACGCAGCATAGTAGTACAGCCACTTGGTAAGAAAATCTGATAATATAATCGAAAAATCGGAACCAAAAAATTCAGTAATCTCAGTGGACTGTATGGGTGGGGATCATGGGGTCAGAGTAGTTGTCGAAGGAATGGCTGAAGCCCTGAGTGAAAATAGTTCCCTTAATTTTTTGGTACATGGCGATGAAAAAAAAATATCCCAACACCTAGAAAAAAAGCTCAATCTCAGGCAAGCTTCCACTGTAGTAGCTACTGGCAATGTAGTAAAAATGGATGAGAAACCATCCTCTGCTTTGAGAAATGGCAAGAATACCAGTATGTGGAGCGCACTTTCCTCAGTCAAAAAAGGAGATGCGACAACAGCTGTCTCCTGCGGTAACACAGGCGCACTTATGGCAATGGCGATAACACAATTAAGAAAAGCACCAGGAGTGAGAAGACCAGCAATAGCTGTACTTTGGCCATCACTTAATGAGCAAGGCCATAGCATTGTTCTAGATGCTGGTGCTGACATTAAAGCCGACTCAGAAGATTTACTTCAGTATGCAGTTATGGGCGCTTCCTACGCAAAAACCGGCTTTAATATTTCATCGCCCCGTCTCGGTCTTCTTAACATAGGAACTGAGCCCCACAAAGGACATTCAGAACTGCATGCTGCATCAGAACTTATATCGGCCGCAGCCTTAAGAGGAAGTTTCAACTTTATCGGCTATGTCGAAGGTAGTGACCTACCTTCTGCAAAAACAGATGTAATTATCACTGATGGATTCACTGGAAACGTAGCCTTAAAAACTGGTGAAGGCACTGCGTCGTTAATTAACGACTTTCTAAAGCAGGCGTTCAATAATTCTTTTTTATCTCGATTAGGTGCGGTTTTTGCGATTTCGGCGCTAAAAAGATTTAAAAAAAGAATCGACCCGCGAAGAGTTAATGGAGGCGTATTTTTAGGGCTTAATGGTACCGTGATCAAATCACATGGCAGTGCTGACGCAACGGGCGTAGCTGCAGCGATAAAGTTAGCATCCCGATTATCAAGTAATGAGTTTTCCGAAAAATTAACCACAGAAATAGAACTTTGTAGCAAACAGGCTAAATGATTTAGTAGAAAAGAACCGAATAAGAATGAATAATATAAAATCGATACTTAGAGGCTGTGGTCACTATTTACCTGAACGAGTAATCTCGAATTTAGAGTTTGAAAAAACACTTAATACCTCTGATGAATGGATTAAGTCGCGAACTGGAATTGAATATCGGCATTTTGCTGACGAGGGTCAAAAAACTTCAGATCTTGCTGTAAGAGCTGCTATAAATGCTCTAGAAAATGCAAACATCAATGCAAATGAAATTGACGCTTTGATAGTTGCTACAACAACTCCAGATCAGACCTTTCCGGCTACGGCGACACGAGTTCAGCATGAGATTGGCATGAAAGCAGGCTATGCTTTCGACATTCAAGCAGTCTGTGCTGGTTTCATTTTTGCTCTTGGCAACGCCGACGCACTGATTCGAGCTGGTCAGGCGAGACGCGTCATGGTAATCGGAGCTGAAACATTTTCTAGGATTTTAGATTGGTCAGATAGAAGTACTTGTGTTTTGTTCGGTGATGGCGCTGGAGCTGTTATACTTGAGTCTAGTGACATGGCAGACAAAAACAGAGGCTTATTGTCATGCAAACTCTTTTCAGACGGAGAATTTAATGACATTCTTTATGTAGATGGTGGCGTTTCCTCGACACAAACTACTGGCTTCGTCAAAATGCAAGGACAAGAGGTTTTTAAACATGCAGTTTCGAAATTAGTAGAGGCAGGATCATGTGCTTTGGATGCGGCAAACCTTACAAAAGACGACGTTTCGTGGGTAGTTCCACATCAGGCAAATTTACGAATCATCAAAAACACTGTAAAAAAAATGGCGATAAACTATAATAAAGTCGTCCTCACAGTACAAAAACATGGGAACACATCTGCAGCATCGATACCCTTAGCATTGTCAACTGCAAGCGATGAGAAAAAATTTCAAAAAGGAGACGTTATATTACTGAAGGCAATTGGTGGTGGACTCGCATGGGGAGCAGCTGTATTGGGCTGGTAGTAGATTTCGAAGCTTTATTTCGTCATAAATGTTGACTCACAAATACTTGCTAACCTAGACTGTTAGTGACCTAGAGAAGGATATATAGTGATGGATTCGACTTTAACACGAATGGATCTCGGTGATGCGGTATTTAGAGAAGTTGGTTTGTCAAGATTTGAGTCCGCACAATTAGTAGAGTCAATTTTAGAACATATCGCCGGAGCTTTGGTAGACGGCCAGAGTGTCAAGATTTCGTCATTTGGAACTTTTGCAACCCGAAGAAAGAAATCTAGAATTGGACGAAATCCCAAAACTGGGAAGCAAGCAGAAATTAAAGCACGTCGAGTAATTACGTTCCGTCCTTCTACGTTAATGAAATCTCGAGTTGATATTGGAAATAAGTAGTACAGTTCAAACTGGAGTACCTATATTGAAAAAATCAGAGCATGCTTTTCGGACAATTAGCGAGGTAGCCGAACTTCTCGAACTTCCTAGTCACGTTCTTAGATTTTGGGAGAGCAAATTTAGATGCATTAAGCCATTAAAGCGAGGTGGCGGCAGAAGATATTATCGACCTGATGACATAAACTTACTATTTGGTATAAAGCATTTATTATATAGTGAAGGACTTACCATTCGAGGCTCATTAAAACTCATTCAAAATAGAGGGGTAAAATCTATTACGCTTCTTGGAGTCAACGCTAGAGAACAAACGGATAAGTTAACAAGAAAAATCCCTAGTATTATGCCTGAGTGCGAAATTTCTGAAACTAAGGCAAAAGAGCCTATTGAAAGTAACGAAACCCGCCTTATAGATTCGAAGTATAGGGACAAAGTTCAAAACTTCATTAACAGAGTGACTTCAATTCATGAACGAATGTCAAATAGAATTGGTAATTATGGTGCTTAGTAGGCTCATACCGTATAAAAAAGTAACTTAAATTCGGGCT
>MDTB01031100.1_pt1 | contig 35073 bp, 27 predicted proteins | sample 811161 | NCBI WGS metagenome assembly MDTB01 (sample SAMN05326650, study PRJNA326480) | marine metagenome | isolation source: seawater | place: Mediterranean Sea | collected 2009 | reverse complement strand
GTATCTAGTATCGCTAATTAAAGCTTGAAAAATCTTTTCTTGAAAGTGCTTTCCGTATTGTCCGAACCAAGCATTTCCGGACTGAGGTGTAGAATCGTATGTGGTTTCTTGCATTAAAAATTTCCTATTTTAAGATATTGATCGGGTTGTCATGAAGAACTTGTTAGCATCGAAAGTTTTTATTCCGTTTTTTATCATAGTTCTCATAAATTCTATTTTATTTAAAGAGCGCTCATTAGTATTAATTCTATATTCTATTTTTTTAATTTGTTCTGCTGAAAGATTAGAAATATCGAGATACATGAGCTTCCAGTTCATAATCGGTATTTCTTTATCAGCCAATATTTCATGGAACAATTTTATCTTTGAGTTTTCTGCTCTAGTTTCACTAATTCTAATTATTTCCTCTACACTAACAAATTCATCTTCTGTTAGCTCCGGAAAACGTTTGGTCATAGTGCGAAAACCAGCACCTTTTACTCCTCTCAGCCCATCAGAGCCGTCTCCACAAAAACACCTTATTACACAAAAATTTTCAGAAGGTATCCCAAACCTATCCTTTATAGATGTATTTGTAATTAATTTTTTTTGTCCAGGAGACCAAACTTCTACTCTATCTTCTTCAATTAGTTGGTAATAATCTTTGTCAGAAGAGACAATCGTAATCTTATCTTCTTTAAATTTATATTTTGATAAATATCCGATAATATCATCCGCTTCGCAGTCTGAGACATATATTTGCCTAATTCCAGACAAAGACAAAAATTTTGTAATTAAATTAATTTGATAGTTTCTATTCTCTACTGTGTCTGGAATGTCACCTTCATAATACCTGTTTAGTTTTACTGGGCGCTTTCCTTTTTTGTAGTCTTTATAAATTGATCTTCTTCTAAGAGAACCCCCACCTTCCCAAGCAACATATATTTCTTCTGGTTTTAAATTATCTATTAAAAGTTGAATTCCTTTAAGGAAACCAAGAGTTCCACCAACATGGTCTCCATTTTCATTTACTGAAGGATTTACGGTAAAATGCCTCATAAATAAATTTAAAGCGTCAATTAAAAGGATGTTTTTCACTTATCACTCAGGGCTTATATCGTCTTCAAGATCCATTGCGATTGCTCTTACTTCTTCGTAAGATTCTAAATCTATGTCAACTTCTTCTGTACTTATGGTTCTAATCATAGCTTTTTCTAGAAGGTCATCAATATAACCAGAATAATCGCTATCTGACCAAACTTCTCCAAAATCTGCTTTATAAAATTTCTTTTCTATTAAAAGCTCACCAGTTGCAATATCTACAACAATTAACTTTTTCCAAGCTCCAGTTCCTGATATTTCAATTTGTTTACCTTCTATAGTTTCAGGACCATTTTTTCTTAATAAGTCAAAAACTTGTTCATGCTCATAAACTCCTTTTCCAAAATGAATTTCAAAATTTGCAGTCCTAAATGGGGCTGAAACTTTATTTTTTATTGTCTTAGCAGAAACATTAATCCCTATAACTTCTTTTGCTTTGTTTTCTATTTTTTGACCAGCGCCTAGCTTAATTCTTACAGAAGAATGAAACGGGATAGCTTTTCCACCAGGCGTTGTTGTTGGGTCTCCGTACATGACGCCGATTTTAGTTCTAATCTGATTAAGAATTACAAATAAAGTGTTAGTTTGTCCAATAACTCCTGTGATTTTTCTCATACCTTTTGAAATAGCTCTTGCCTGAAGACCTATGGAGTTTTGTTCATATGTACCATCTAGCTCAGCTTTTGGAGAGGAAGCAGCAACTGAATCCCAGATAATTGTAATAGGAACATCTTTTTCCATTGCACGAGCTTTCATAATTGTTGACTCTGCAATCGATAATACTTCCTCTGTACAGTGTGTATCTACATAGACGAATCTTTTACTAATATCTACTCCAAGCAATTTTAAGTTTTCTACGCTTGTTGCATTTTCTGTGTCGATATAGACTACAATTCCACCCATTCGCTGAGTTGTTCTTGCTATTTGAATTGCAATATGAGATTTACCAATAGAAGGTGGCCCAAAAATTTCCACTATTCTACCCTCGGGTAAACCACCGTCCCTACGATTAGAAACTATGTAATCTAATTGTTTTGAACCTGTACTGATCCAACGCTTTACGTGCGTTGGAGATTCATCAGTTTGTAAATTATATGCGACCCGTGACCCATGTTCTTTATTTAAAGATTTAATAAGATCAGAAGTGAAGTCGTCATTATGTTTTGCTTTTGCCATCTTTTTCTCCGTTAGAAAAAATATAAAAAACTAATCTCAAATGTTCATGAAAATGATAATAAAATAAAAAAAAGAGAGAGCAAAAATATTGCTCTCCCTAAATTTAAAAAATACTAAGTATTTTATTCTAGATCTTCAAGGTCTGCAAAAGCATCATCCAAACTTTGGAATTTTGAGGTTGTAGTCTCTTCTGAAGTTTTTGTTTTAGTTGTTGCGTTGTTTCCACGATAAGTGCCTTCGCTACTATCTTCTTCAGAGTCATCACCGTTAATCCAAGCGTTAACAATATTTTCTAGCTCTTCATAAGATTTGCAAGAATACATATCGTCTAGAGATGGAATTGAATTCATTAAGTTAGAAGCTTGTTTTTGGTCTTCTAACAGAGAACTAGTTTTTCCTCTAGGGCGGACTTCTGTAGTTGCCCACTGTCTACCTGGAGCTTTTGTGCAGATAACTTTAATATCTCTTCCAGTTTCTGGATCTGTGATATCACCATAATCTTCATCAAGCATAATGTTAAGAAGAGACTGATATACCGTCTTACCAAAAGACCAAAGCCTTACACCTTTATCTTCTTCGCCTCGAACTACAACAGCTGCATAAGCTCTCATTTTTGGATAAAGCTTTTTAGCTAGCTCATATGATTCTTTAGAAGAATCAGAGCGCAACTCATTAATTAGCTCCTGAATAGGGTCTGGGCTGCCAAACTGGTGAGGCGCTAAAAGACCCGGGTTGTTTCCAATATTGTAATAAAACCAAAGCTCTTTAAAAGGTTGTCCGTCATTATCGGGAAAAGAAATAATACGAACAGTATGCTCTTCTCCTTCTTGCGGTCGCCACATTACGTTGCGGCGAGAATTATTTCCTGAAATTTTGTTAAGCTTTTCTCTAATAGCTTTCAAGTCAAGTGCCATTTTTTCTCCTTAATTATTTAAATGTGCAAATTTTTAGTTTATCAATTTTTCAATTGAATGGCTACTGTAGCCATGAAAAAAATATAAAATTTTAGTGTTAAATGTTCAAATTATTTTTTTGTATGTAGTACCATTAAGTCTTTATATCTAACTTTTATCATTTCTTCTCCAGATAAAACTGCGCAGTCTGTAGGTATTCCATTTCTGAATGATATCTCATAAACTATTCCTGTTTTTTTCTGTAGTTTTTGTTTCGAAGCTGGTTTTTCTTGATAGCAAAGCACAAGATCTCCAACTTCTGGCTTTAGAATAGAGCACTCATTTATTGATTTAGATATTTTTATTGGTATGCAAGCGCTTTTAGGGACTATGGTTGTAGTAGAAAATTTAAATCTAGTTAAACTATGCTCTTTTACAATTAAATCTAGTAGCCCAACTTCTAAAACTTCACATAAGTTTAAGTGATCAAGTTTTTCTCCATCTTTTCCATGAGACCCTCCAACTACCGCTATTAAATCTCCAGGTGAATAAACTTCTGTCACTTAATTACTCAGCTCCCCCAAAATTTCTCTTAGCAATATCAATAACTTTCTTTTTTGCTTTTCTATTTTTTGAAGCTTGCGATTTTTTTCCAGACGGTCCTGTCCCAAGAGGGGTAACTGGACCGCCGCCAAGATTAGCAACTACGTTTTGCTCGTCGTAAGAATCTTCTTCTTCGTCATCGTATCTTTCTTCTTCAGCGCTTTGATCTGGTTCACCAAGCACTTCTTTTGCTTTCTTTTTTTCAAGCAAAAATTCTAAAATAAATTTTCTTAAAAGTTGTTCATTCATTTACATACACCACTAATTTGTTTCCCAGCCTATTAACCATAATTTCGCCATCAAACTTAAGATTAAAAGCTTTCTCAGCGCCGAGAAGAGTATGAAGCACATAATTAAGAGCATCTCTTGGTTTTATAATAGAAATATCTACTTCATATCCAGTAGTTTGTTGATCTTTAACATTGATAGTTCTTTTTTGGGATATATTATATACACTTTTCATAGTTTCATCATTAGAAAAAGCGGATGTAAGTATATTTTCTACTTTTTGTAAATCATCTCCTGACGGCTCTTTAACACCTAAGTTTTTCATTAGCTGTCTTGGATTAGAAAGAGCCAAAGCTTTCATTGATTTAATTTGGTCAGAAACTCTTCCTCTTCCGATAGCTCCAGAAACATAAAAAACCTTACTTCCAGCAGACGAAGACTTTTTTTTGCTATTTTTCTGTTCTTGTTCTTGAATTATCTTTTTTATGGCTTTTCTAAGCCATTGATCTTGATTCATAAAACTTCCAAGCTTGTTTTATTAATTATCATCTAGAATACTGATTTCCAAAGGAAATTTACCTAAATTTTTAATTTCAACAATTTTAGATACTTCTTTAAATTTATCGATGCTAGATGGGTGAACATCAAATATTAACGCATCATGGATAAAAAACAACGGTTTTACATCAAGATTAGAAACTCTATCTAGTATTTTTTTAAATCCTAAAAGAGAAATATCTACAGCCGAGGATTGAATATAGTTGTTAAAAATTATTGCGTCTCTAGAATCTTGAGGATATATTGGCCTGCCAAAATAGTTTTTAATAAAGCCAAACTCTCTAATATTTTCTTTTTGTGCTAAAACTACATTTTTAAAATTAAGATATTCTCTAGTTTTTTCTATAACGCGTTTTGGACTATACCCTTTTGGTATTTCCTCTCTGATAGTTGCTTCTGAAGCACCGTACATTGAGCACAAAACTATTTTTTTCATTAAAGATCGTGGTATCTTTTCAGAAAATATATTTCTCATCAAAAAACTATATATATCTCTTTCAGACTCTGGTTTTTTGGTGTGTATTCCAACTCTCGGCTCTAGAGAAACAAAATCTAGCTGGAATATTTTACCACCATCATAAGCAGAATCTATATATTTTCTATAATATTTAGGCGCAGTTAAAATTTGAGGCCCGGAATTGACAGTCATTCTTCCAGTGATAGTTTTTGACGTGCTATATTTTGTTTTTTGAAGATATCCATTATTGTCTACTTTAAAAGTTTTTGCCACAGAGACATTTTTTACTTTACCAGATTTTATATCTTCACGAAATTTTTTAGCGTTAAATCTAGCACTCTCAATTATATCTAGGGTTCTGTTACATTTAATATAAGTTTCTATATACCCTTTAGTTTCTAGTGCACTAATAACCCTTTCTGCCTCTTCAAAAGCGCTCTTAATCTTACTTATTGCCAAAGAACTACTTTGAACTGCATCTACTGGAATTTCTTCAGGATCTACGCCTAGAGCGACATAAGAGTTTACAACTTTATCTTCTAATATTTTTGGAGCTTTTTTATCAAAAATTTGAAACATGCTATCTAAAGACAGATGGTGAGAAGGAGATCCTAGCACTATACTGTTTTCTGGCACAAAATCAGACCAATAATAGCTGCTATTTTCATAAACTAAGCATTTTTTATTTATAAACCTATTTCCTGGAATGCACATTATCATGTTGATAATATATTAATTTTCCACAATATGTTTTAATGATTAGCCACTTTCTGACTCTGTACTTTCTGACTCTATACTTTCTATAGCTACCACTGCACGATCAAGAGCAGTAGCAACACTCTCATATTCTCCTAATGCATCTACTTGGATTAATTTTGCTGTCGTTTCAAATTTTCCAGGAGAAATTTTATGGTCTAAACCGCTTATAACATAGATGTTGTCTGCAGTAGTCCCTGTTTTTAAATCTATAAAAAATCGTTGTCCATGGTTTAATATTGGACAGCCCATACATTTTAACTGGCCTTGTATTGGAGCAACTCTCATTGGTAGACCTCTATCAACATTTCCAGGTTGATCAGGATTTTCAGCAGCTTCTCTCATCGCCCTAATCATATGCACTGTAGCGTCTGCAGAGTTGTGCATAGAAGACATACCAAAATCAGAAACTGCAGAATTTGCAACTCCAGGCTCTATATAAGGCATATTCTTTTTAATAAAATGTTTTAATGCTCCAGGGCCACCAGCTATAGACGCATATCCATTACCTAAGTCTTTAAATAGACCGTATTCTGAAGCTTTTTGATAAATATCTGCTTTTAAAGATTCATGGTTAGCATCAGTTGAGCCTTCGGCTGCTTCAACCGTACTCCTAATCGCATTAATTCCTGTATTTGAACTAGCTCTAATTAAATCAGTAATAGAAGAATATTTGTCTGCTTGATCATCAACTACATGAAGCCTTAATATCGTGCCAGTCTTATTAGGAGCGCCATCTTCTGAACCAGTCGGGGAAACATGCGGTACTGCTTCTGGTATAACTCTTATTCTTGGAAGTCTAAATCTTACTTCTCTATCTGGTCCATATGCAACACGAAGCTGTCTATCTTTTGCAGACCCGGCTGAGTCGGCTGCACCTGATAGTTCAGCTGATCCAGTTTCGCCTCTTGTATAAAGAGAAGAAAAACCATATGCAGAAGAAGCCATATTAGATAAAAAATATTGGTTTATAAAAGCTAAAAAACTACCAACTGATACTTGAACTTTTTCTTCTGAGTATTTTTTAAAAAGTTGCTCAAATGTATCAGATTTCATTGGAAAAGATGCTAAGTTTTGGTTGTACATGAAACTAGATTTTTCATTAAAACAATAAAATACTCCATGGACTTCATCAAACTGCCCAGTTGCCATAAGTGGTTCTATAACAAAAACATAAAAAAGCTTTCCAAAAGAAACCCAAGATGAACTATTAGCAACTCCTAAAGCCGTATTGTGAACCGCAGATCCGCCGGGGAACATAAATGGTTTTTGACCATTTTTTGCTTTTCCAAGTTTCGTTGAAATTAAACTTGAAAGTGTTGTATTAGTAGCACCAACTGTCATCTTTACAGTGTTCAATGCAGCGGCGACCTGTGCTAATGCTGGGTTGTCACCACGCCTGAATGCATTTATAAATCCCAAAACTTCTTCGTCTTGTATTAGCTCACCTGCATTAGTCGGGCTGATATTTGAAATTTGAGAATACCCAATTACATCAGAATAATCATTTCCTGATGATCCAGCGCTATCGACTGCGCGACTGACTAAATCTATGATTGCTTCAAGAGCCTTCCCCAAAGAAGTTTCTGTTCCCAGACCCATTCCAACATTAGCAACATTTACTTGATCTACTCCCCGAGTCACCAAATTAAGGCTAATAGAAACTTGGCCGTCATCAGTAAATTTATACTTTGAGTTAGTTACTCCATATTTTTCTTTACAGCGCAATGAATTTAAAAATAAACCATATGGATTTCTGCCACTTTTAGCATCAGGATGAGCCCAGCCATATTCTACTAAGAGTTCTACAGCCCCATGCTGGTCTGGTTTTACGAACTGGCTGATTTCGCTAAGGCGAGATCGATCATGGAGAACTAAGTCCATCTCTGCACTTTTGTGAGACATCATTCCGCGGGTTGGAACTACTTTTATATTAAAAGATTCGACAGTCATAAATGGACGCATTCGATCTAAAACAGGGTTTTGGCGAGGAGAACCAACCGTGCCTGGATATCCAGATTCTTCTGGATTTTCGTTTGCGTTTACTAACGTTTCTAATATCTCAGAAATTTCTCTATATGTTTCTGAAGCTGGAACAAGAGTTTGTGGTGAAGTAAATAACTCCATTCCAGCTATTGTTGGGCCAAGTGGAGGAGGTTCCGTTTCTTCTCCAGCCGGTGGTGGGGAAGATCCGGGTACAGCTCCAGCCTGAAGCGAATAATCTGCAGACCCATTAGAAACAACTGATCTTCCATTTAAAAATCTTATGCCACTTATTCCACCTCCAATTTTTCCACTTTCGTCGACTGGAGGAGTTCCAGAAATTACTTGAAGATCAAAATATGGTACGCACCGAGACCACTCGAGTGTTGGAATTGTGTTCATGAATATTTGAATCGCTCCAGTATCTCTAGTACTAAAATTATAAGCGGCTGGAAGGACTTGTATTATCGCGGCGCTTGGTTTATCTTTACTCGGGGCGACTGGGTCTGTAGTGCTATTACCCATTCCAGAAGAGTCAATTGATTCTGCTAAAGAAATATCTGAACCGGCTGCCGCTCCGGAAAAATGAAGAATTCTAAATATTTTACTTAAATCAAAATCTTCTGTTCTACCTTCAACAGATAGAGATCTTTCTAGTATTTCGTGTATATACCATCCACCATCTTCTGTACTTAATATATCATTAAAAACTATCATTTCGCTAGGCGGTAATGAGTCTCCTTCAGTGTTTGAAGATTCACCAGATATAGCTCTAAGATAGTAATCATTTAACGACTGAACTTCGTAATATTTCTCTAAGTCGGTAATTGCTTTGTTTAAATTCTCAAAATTTCCCATTACCCAACCAGTAAATTAATGTCTTCTAAATTAGAAGGAATATTTATGACTGTGCCACCGGGGACTTGAAGACCCCAACCGATTCCGCTAGCGGCAGCAATAACCCACCAATAAGAGCTATTTCCATAAACTTGACCTGCTATAATATCTAGTCTTTCTCCTTGCTTGATAGTTCTTCTCTCGTACCTTATTTTTTCATTTTTAACAGCATAATATATTGCTGCACACGCATTTGAAGAACCTCTCCCGTTGTTTTTAAGTCTAACAGCTCTCGCATATCTATTTATTCGCATTTTAAACCCTTATCATGCTGTTGGATCTTCAGCTGAAGCTGTGGGTACTTCTCCCTCCGCGGTAGCTCCAGCCTCACTACCAGCGGCTGCGGCGGCATCTTCAGTAACTTTTTGAAGCCTCTCTAAATCTGTTTCATAACCAAATAAGCTTCTAACTACATTACCAACATTATATGCAGGAGCTGTCATAACACCATCAGCGTCTATACCGAGTGGGAGATCATGAATAGGGGCAAAGCCCATTGATATCTTGCAATATGTTGGTGCCCTTCTTTCTTTCCCTATGTCCCATTCAGCCTGATTCCAGTCCATGTCTAACTGGGTTATGACCCCAGCGAGACCTCTTCCCCCAGATTCATTAAAAGACCTAACTATAGCATTGTTTTCAGGGTTAAAAAAGTCCATCACCTTAGCTGCTATTTCTAATGTAGCTGGTTCTGGTGGAGGAGCAAATGGATTCGGAATACCACCTTCGGATGGGGGAGCAAGATGGTCAGATATTGAATCTTGAGTAAATGTTTGATAGTCAAACTGCAGATCATTAAAACTGCAAATTATCAAACCGGCGTCTTGTTCACCATCAGTCGAGTTGTAGTGTCCTAACTTTGCATACATATTTTGTTCAATGTCTGAAAACTCAACAATATATCTAACCTTAGACCTCTTTTTGGTTTGCTTTTTGTCAGAAGCTTCATCTTCGCTGTCGGCACTAACAATTGGAGTTACATAATAACCTTTTACGATGCCTCTTTTAAATTCATCCGGATCTTTAGATTTAACCTTATATTTTCCTTTTGATTTTGTTGGAATTTGGCCGGGGCTTACACCTTCTGCAAATCTATACCCACCAAATAATCCAGATGAAGCAATAATCACAGGGTCTTCTTTTTGAAAGCCTTTGGCAGTCCCCAGCATACCAGTTGGGTCTTGTTGGGCTAGTAATGCTTCAGTGGCATCTGGTTCGTCATCTAACGAGGCCATTTTTTCGATTAATTTTTCTTTAAATGCCCCTTGTATAATTAAATCTTCTATTATTGCTTCTGCTTGATCATGTATTATATTGCCTTCTGAATCCTCATCAGTAGATCCTATGTTAAAAGCAGTACTACCAACGCCAAAAAGCCGGCTTAAGCTATATAAAGTATAATTGCTTCTAAATAAGTTTCCAAGCCTCATCCTAACTAGTGGAGAAGCAGTTGGTACTTGGGAAAAAGGCATTACGAATGTTTCACCATCGGCTGTAGATTTTTGAGTACCTCTTGACCACTGTGGATATACCATAGCTATTAACCGATTGATAGCATAATACATTTCGTCAAAATCTTGCTCACCTGTTGCAACTACATAAAAAGTAAGCCCTATTTTTCTTTCAGTCCCTTCATATATTTGAACAGGATCCATCCGACCGAAGCCTTTAACTTCATTGTATTTTGGATTAAAGCTATCATTTATACCTTCTACAAAAGCGTGAAGAGCAATAATTTCATTAGTTCTTAAATCATGAAAATAAAATGGCATGTAATAAGCATCTAATCGATCTTCTACGTCCATTCTAACAGATGGGCTTATTCTACCGATTCCTACATCGCCTATTTTTTCAGATTCTGACCACTTGCTAGTTATAGTATCTTCAGAAGTAGGGCCTATGCCCAATGGCATCTGCGCAAAGGCGCTAGCAGCTCGGAAATCGCCTAACCTAAGAGAAGCACGAATTGCAGAAATAGGTTGAAGATATGAGCTCGGAAGAGACCCAAATCGGGTTGATTGCCTATAATCTGCTCCAGCGTCAGGGGTAATAAAAGTTCTATTTCTTGTGTGAAGATTTCCAAGAACTGGGCGGGTCGCATCCCGGGCTTCAGCTTCTGATATCCCGCTATACATCCTATTACCGCCGCCGCCTAATCCTCCGGAGAGGCAAACAATGTCTCCAATAATTACCATTGTATTTAAGAACTGAAACGTTGTAGAAGTTCCAAAAGCTTCAAAAACTACAAATATACTCTCTAAAGCTCCAACAATGTTGCTAAAATCAGCATCTGCCATTGCATTTTCAATTTGCTCTAAGTCTCTGATGGCTGCTCTGGACACCATAATAAAATAGCCGGAGGATATTGCATCTAATATTCTACTATAAAACTGAATTACGCCATAGAACATACAGACTAACATACTGCGGCCACTTCGAATCTTTGGTAATCTTAAAACCCGGAATATAAATCTGGCTAAATTAAATGTGCCGAAATCTTTTTGCCCTGCTGCAGCGCCCATAGGGAGTGGTTCAGGTGGAGTCTCTGCTTGACCAGGCGGAAAGAGTAAGAATATAAGTGTTAAAATTGCAGCAAGGATAATTCCGGCTATTAAAACAGCAATACCAGCAAGAGCCGCTAAAACTATCATGCCTGTTGGAAGTGGGCCACCGAACGGCTCAAGATAAGTATTTAATTGCCCATAAGACTCTGAATTTCTAGCATCTAAATCTTGTTTATTAGACCCTTTTCTTTTTATTCCATCTTGGTTGACTTCAGTGCTAGTTTTGCCAGCAGATTGTCCAACACCAGATGGAAAACCCTTAGCTTTTCTTGGGCGCATCGCTTCAAAGTCAACTTTTCCAGCAAATGGGTCGCCAAGTTGAGTTAATATACCGGAACCGATTGCAGAAGTAGAATCTTCAGAATCTGGATTTCTTTCATCTGACCCAGCACCAGCAGCTGCAAGTATATTAGAGAGAGAAATTTTCGCGATGTCATCGAAGACTACGCCAGTCGCGGCCGGGTCATACCTTCCTAAGTTTTTTTGTAAACTAAACATTCCATCAGAATAATCAGCATCTTGAATATATGGTGAATTTCCACCTGGGCTAAATCTATTCTTTTTTAATACTGTGCTTGTCTTAGCCGCGACATCATTTCCTGATCCTTCTGGCCCTGGTAAAAAAGTCCCATTTAAACCTTCAGAATCAATCTGAGCTAAGATTTCATGGCCGTCTACTTGGCTAGTTTTATCAATTAAAGTCTGCAGGGTTTCTTCATCGAAAAAGCCGCCCGATCTAGTTTCTGGATCACCACCGCCTGATATGTGATCAAAATATGCAGAGGCTTCTTCTAAAACATCTAGCATAAATGCAGTCGAAGATGACTCAAGAGGTGTAGATTTTGGAGTAGAAAGACTTTCTTTAGTTGATGGCTCTACGTTAAGTTTAGGAGCGGTAGGTGGTCTATACTTATTCACTTTCTCAGTTTCAGCAATCATATAATCGCTTAGAGATTCAATTGCTGATTCTAGTAGATCGCTTTTTGGTACATCTAAATCTGGAGGCACACTTGGGGCTGAAGGATCACCTTTTGGAGCATATAATTTATTAGTTTCGTTCTTATTTGCCATTAGACCGTTACACTACCTTTAGATACTAAATATCATTAACCTGATCTTTTCTTTAGCTGTTTTAAAAACTCTCTCTGTCCTTCAGGTGTCTCCAAGACTTTGGCCATTGAACCAATAACTTTTTGCCAGCGACCAGCAAATAACTCTGACTCTTTAAGAACATGATCTCGCTGTTCTTCGTTTAAATCTTCGATTATCTGTTGAAACGCAGGCGTTTTCTGCAGCGTTTTAAAAACGTCCATGTTTTTTATTTCTTCTGGATCATCACCAACCCCATAAGGGCCGGACTCATCAAAATCTATGTTTTTCTTTTTTCCCATTTAGACTATCTCCTAAGTTGTTCGACCGAGGCTTGAAACTTTATCACTGGTTCCCTTAGCAACGAGATCAGCCTCAACTAACGGAATTGCAACATCTTCGGCCTTCATAGTAACATTCAAGCTTAAGTTAATAGTAACATTACCATCATCAATTGTAACCTTATCTCTCCTAACTCTAAGTGAATCATTCACTTGCTCAAGGACTGCATCTATATTTATAGGCTTAATCTGGAGAAGACTCTCGGCAGTTTGGTTGTATGCTTCAACAAGGGCTGCAATTCTAGTGGCAGTAGCCTCGCCAGCCTCTCCTGTTCTAGATTGGATTATATTTTCAACAGCTTGAAGGCTTTTTTCTGTTGCTACAACTGCATCAAAAGTATTTCCAAATGCTGATATTCTGTCAGCGGCACTATCGCTTCCGCCGAAGAAGCTCATCGCGCCCCGTATTATATCGCCCATTCCTGTAAATCCAGAGACCATACTTACAGTACGAATAACTTGATCCATCAAGGAAACTACCCTCTCAATCCCACTTACCATAGTCGAGAAAATTGTATCTACTACGCTAGCAATTCCAAGTGCTGTAATTTCAAACACCGCTATCATTCTTACACCAACAGCTTGAACTGCTTCTAATATTCCAGAAGACAATATTACTTCTGATAATCCGCTAAACGCTATCATGAAGGTGTCGACTATTTGAGACACCGAGCTTTGAACCACTCCCATAACAGCGTCGAAAACTCTTGTAAAAGAATCTAAGAAGGCAATTTGTACATCTGCCATTCCACCAACTACTGTTTCCACTAAGCCGACCATTGTTTCCATAAACAAGGTTGTGATATTGCCAATCATTGACCCAATTGCTTCAGACATCATGTCCATAGCCATTACAGCTGCCTCTCTTAGTAGATCTGGTAATAATAGAACCTGCTGCATGAGCCCTTCAATTAGAAAATGCCCCATTTCGTTAGTTGCTTTGGAAGGACTGTCGATCAAGAAGCCGGCGCCCATTTCTCTAATTGCATTCTCGGCAATACGTCTGATTTCAGCAGGAAGACCGCGGATTGCCTGTAAAAGACCCTCTAGAAGATTACTACCAACCTGTAGGATGTTTGCCATAGAAAATGTGCTAGTTAAGTTTGTCCAGGCTGTGGAGATATATGTTCCCATTTTTGATGGTATTTCACTGATATCATCAATGATACTTGACGCCCATTCTGAGATTTCAGTGGCACTAACTAAATTTTTCAAGTCATCCCAGTACCCGGAAACTCCATCGACCATTCCCGACCAGATTGCATTGAATGTTTCACTGATACCTTCGAATGGACCAAAGAATCCATCCAGGATGTTTCCAGCAGCTTCTTCCATTAGTGAGCTCGGAGAAGAGATGCCCCAGTATTCTTTAAAGGACGTCCACATTTCTCTAATTTTTTCCATGAATTGTTCAGGAATATCTTCCCAGACATTAGCCATTCCTTCTAGAATAGACTCAACACCCTGGCCAGCTTCTCTAGCTATTCTCATCCATTCTGTTGGGCTTGTTATAAAATTCCACAATCCCATAAATAGTGTCCGCAGTGTTTTTCCAATAAACTTAACCGCCTTCTTAATTCCATTAAAGAGCATTTTAGCTCCGTCAGTTGCTATCCAAAGAGCAGCGTCTCCTAACCAGCCTCCGATGTTAGAAAGCCATGTTGGCAAAGTCTCCATGAAGAATCTTGTAAGTGAAGCTCCAATGTTAGCAAAGAATCCAACAAATCCTTCGACTAAAGAAGAAAATCCTTCAGATACTTGATCAATATCTCCAGTGAACATCCCTATTATTATATCAGAGAATCCTTTTATTACGTCTAAGAAATTATTAATCTGCAAGCCTATGAGCTCGGCAACATATCCTAGCCCAATAGCATCAAGGAGGTCAGTAGCAAAATCTCCAACAGAAGCGATTACTTCCCCAAAAGTTGTAATCCATTCATCTGGAAGTAAGCCCATTGTTAGTGCGTCTAAAACTGAAGCAGCACCAATCCCAGCCTGGGCACCGAGAGTGCTAAACTCATCCTCAAATCTTGTGCCAATTCTTTCTCTAGTTTCACCTATTGAGTCACCTACACCTAATGCAATAGCGACTGCCATCGCCGGTGGGAAGATTTTTGATGCTAATGACCCTGCTTTTGCGCCGAATGCGGCTAAACTTTTTGGCATTATACCCTTAAAGAAGGACCCAATCTTTGAAGTTAAACCAGGGCCTGCTTTTTTCATAGCTTGTTCAACACCCTCGCCTATAAGCTTCTTACCAAAAATATCAGAAAGTTTATTCCATACGAATAATTTTACTGCTCCTAGAGCTGCAGCAATAATTGGGCCGCCGAATGGTAATAGCAAGATAGAAGTCAAAACTGCGATGGTTTCTGCTGGTCTTTTCTCAAATCCTGTTTTTAGCGCTGTCCAAAGAGCAGATACAAGTTCTCCCCACGGTATTTCAGCTAATTTTGGTATGAGTTGACCCAACGCGGCGGTAATGGTTGGAAACATAGAGTTAGCCACATCTTTTCCGCTTGACTCTGAGTTTCCATTGAGCCAATCTGTTAAACCGTTAAGCATGTCTATTAAGAAATCAACAGCCATACCAACAACTTGTGGAATAGCGCCTATTAGCATTCCAAAGCCTAAGTCAAACACTTTTAAGAAAAACTGCATGGTCTTGGCAGCAAACTCTTGCATGTTTCCATCACTTAAACCTTGACCAAAAATATCATTAATGAGATTTCCTAAGGCATCAACAGCAGTTGATGGATCTTTTATAGCTTCAAAAAATGTTCTAAACGCTGAAGTTACATTTGCCATTATTTTTGGAAAACGAGCAAACCAATATCGAATATAATCTGCTAGGAATTCTAATCCACCACCCTCGCCAAAAGCTTCTCCAAAAACTTGGCCGAGCTCAAGTCCAATATTGTACATATCTCTAAGAGAGTCATAAACATCGCCTAGCAAAGACTGCATTCCTTTGCTGTAAAATAATCCTTTACTAAATCCAGCAAAAAGATTAGCAAACGGCCCAGATTCCATATCACTTAATGTGTCAACGAACTTACCCATTTGCTCAGTAAGCTTCATCATGGCTTCTTCTTGTGTTAATGCACCAGCGGCTGCATCTGCAGCTGCATCTTCAAAGTCTCCTAAAGCAACATCAGCGTTTGATGGGTCTAATGCATTGGATAGATCACCAACATCCATCCCGCTTATGTCTGCAAGTCGTTGTTTCTCTTGGCGACTCATATCAGCAAAAGATTTTCCAGTTTCTGCGAAGCCTTTTCTTAACATTTCAAGCTTTTCAGCAGGATCAGCAGTCATCAAATCCATAGTGTCAACAGTAACGCCAAATGTTTGCGCTAGTTCAGAAGCTGCTTGTGCAGCTCCTTCAAAATCGTCAGTTTTACCAGTTAGTCCCTGTAGCGCTTTAATTTCTACGCCTAACTTGCCAGCATATGCAGCAGCAGCAACGAAACTTTTCGAAGTAGCGCTACCAAATGTCGCCATATCTTCAGCCATGGCACTAACATTCTTGCCGATCGTCATTGAACTTACACCAAACGTCTTAGACAAGTGAACGGTCTGCTGCATTTGCGTTCTCATGACGTTTCCAAGATCTTGACCAGAAGATCGGGCTGCCCGACCAAGATTAGCAAACGCTTCAGCAGAGAAACCTAGAGCTTTCTTAGCAACTATAAACTCTCCAGCGTTAGCTACTAATTCGTCACGCATTAATTCAAACTGAGATCCTAATCCTGATGCCATTTCTGATACAAATGCAATTTTGGCTGCCATACCTTCGCCACCGTAACCAAAGATTCTAGACGAACCAGCGACTGAGTCGCCCATCTCGGCTACAGTTCCCGCTATGGCTTCAAAGTTTTGTGAACCTCTACCAAACTCATTAGCAACTCCCTCCCAAGCTTGGCGAACTTGAACTCCTTCTTGGGCCATTTTTACAGCAGCTGCACCAAAAGTATCCATGAAGCCGCCCAGCGCGCCAGCAACACTCATGACAAGGTTAATTATAACACTTATACCACCGGTAGCTGCGGCTAAGGTAGCTTCGAAAGATGAACCAACTTTTTCAATTACGTTAATTGCTGTGCCGCCGAAGATTGCCATTTGGCCGCCGAGCTTTAAAAAGCTACCAGCCCCGGTTTTTCCAATTCCGCCTAAACCTTTACTTAAACCGTCAATACCTCCACCAGAGTCGCCTAAGTCATTAAGGCTTCCAGCTAGGTCAGATATTCCACTGGCGGATTGCTGATTTGAATCGCCCATCTCATTTAAAGATTCGGCTAATCTTGAATTTATGTCTGCTTGCTGAGATCCAGCAGCATTCATGTCATTTAAGATGCTGTTACGCTCACGAAGCGCAGCATTTAATTGGTTAACAAGGTCTAGCTGAGTTTGAAGATCGTCTATTGATGCCACTGTGCCACACTATAAAAATAAAAGTTGCCTGTTTGATAAGTATTCACCACGCAAAAAATCAGATGAAATAGCAATCAAACAAATACCTTAAAATGGCCACGACCAACCAAACTCTTTTTTAAATTTTTTTGAAAGTGTTTTCTTTTTCTCTATGGACTCTGATATTAATAATTTATTTCCGTTTAAAAGGTTTTCATAAAGATCTTTAGAGCAATTTAAAACGCTGCTATAAGCTTCTAGTTTGCTCTTACTTCCCTTGACTTTAACCATTGGTGATATACCCATTATATATGCAGCTGAGGCAGCCATTAGCTTCTTAGGTCCCTTTGAACTCATTGATTTATCTCCGGTTTCGATAAATATAAATATTCACCATCAGGTAAACCTACGTAACTTTGCCGGTACTTGGCTTCTTTGTCTCCCCTGAAGAGTTCTAGTGCCGGAATCATTTGACGCTGCGCCTCTAGAAGCTCCTTGGGCTTTTTTAATTTCTTCATTCAGCCTATTAATAAACCATCTACGTTTATATATCGCTAAGTCGTAACACTCTTGGTAAGTAAAGCCCATATAGTACATCAGAAGAAATGTTTCTTCTAAATATACCTCTTTATCATTCGGAGTCAGGCCAAAAAAACGCCGCCCCAAGGGGCAGTCTAACCTCCGAAGTCTCCATGCAACTAGGGCAATCCATCCATGATTTCATGTCAATGCCAGGCTCATTCTTATCTACAAATTTTCTTAAAAATAGAGAATCTCTAGCTGGCATATTCCTAATAAACATATTAATTTTACTCTTATCAGTAATACCATCGATACTAACAATTTGATACTGTAGTCTTGTGGTAACTAAACTATCTGCTACCATGCCTTGCTTCTTTCTTCTTTCTGTTATTTGGCTAATGTCTCTTTCATCTTGGCCTGTTAAGAATTTAAACCTAACTGCCTTTTTAGTCATTGGAAGCTCTACTTCAAAAAGATTTGCCCCTAAAGAAACTGGCTCAATCTGTAATCTCTTTAATGGTAATTCTGTTAAATTAAACTCTTGCTTAGATCTATTTGAGCACGCAGGGCAGTCTACTTCAACTCTATAAGAAGCTCCATAACCAGTAACTCTTAAAGCTATCATTAAAGCGTTTCTATCGCCAACTAAGCATTGTTCCGGGTGAAAGCCTTCATCCACAATACACGATTTTAAGAGTTCTGATATTACTGTGCCCTTCTTTATAAGAGCTTTAGAAGTTAAAATATCTTCTTCTCTAGCAGTCATTGCTCGGATAGATAACATTTCTTTGCCGTGCATTTTTGAATCTGCTGGATAAACTACTCCCCTAGACGGAAGAGGAACATTCTCAACCGGGACTTGGTAGCCAAAGTCATCCATCATCACATCTCTAGTTTCGTGACCTTGAGTTGCGAACACTTCATTTCTTTTGTTTTTCTTGTCTGACATACTAAACAACTCCTAAGAATATAGTAATCTTGTACTATATAATTCAAAACATTCTATCTAGTTTGTAAAATGAAAGTTTTGATAATCTTAGGAGTTGATTTAGATTTTTTGATATAAATCAGTACTGAAGTACGCAGTTATCGAAACGGATTGTTAAAGCAATTTCGGTAGCATCTTCTGTACCATAATCTAGATCGCCAAAGTTAGCTGCTGTTAAGAAACAACCTTTAAGATCCCAAAGCTCAACAACACTACCTACAGGGTCAAGCATTTTAAGTTGGCAATCTCTCTTATAGAAATCTGCGTAGCCGGCGCGACCTGAAACAGTTTCAGAATGAGTTCTAATCCACTCCATAACTTGTTGTGCTCCAGACGGTGCAATTGGATCATAAAGCGTTACGCTCAATGCTTCGTAAGAGAGTTTACCTGCGAGGTATCTTCTTCTATTGATGTACTCAATAGTTGTTTCACCAACGGAAACTGATGGTCGAGCTGCAGACTTCATTAAGAATGCGTCAATACCTTCGATGGCAAAAACCCATCTAAACTTTCTCTTTGGCTCGAATTTGTTGGGTAGCATATCTCCAACTGATAATGTTTCTGCCATTTTTATTACTCCTTCATGATTTAAATATTAAGTATTAATGGATTTATACTAGATTTCTGTGCCATTGTTTGTAACGACAAAGTCTAGACTAATAAATTCTACTGCCCGGGTAGGCTGTAAGAATATTTTACCGCGGATTGTGTTGTTTTCAACATCAGCTTGAGTTGTGGTAGTGGTATCAATAAGAACCTTAAATCTATCTAAACCTTGCTGTTGTTGAATAGTTGTAAGAATTGGGCTGACTGCAGCTGAGAACCTTGTAAGTGTTTCACCACGGTTAGGCTCGAATAAGAATGTATCTGCAACTTGTCTTACCTTTCTTCTAATGTCAATTAGAAGTCTACGAACGTTAACTCTATCAAGAGAAGAAGCAGCGTTAAGTAGGGTCTTCTGACCGAATATTACCAGACCAGAAGAGGTCGGGAATTTAGTGATTGGATTGATATCCGCATCATATAACACGTCTAAATTATTTTTGCTTAAGTTTAATGTTGACTGGTTCACATCTTGGAGTGCGCCGCGAGTAAAGCCAGCGGGAGCAAACCATGGGAATGCAACAGCATCATTGAGAGCTAAAGCGCCAATAACTGCAACTGAAGGTGCCGCCCGAACATTTGTTTGGGTTGCTGGATCAGGTATTACGACATCAGGGAAGTATGCTGCGGCGAATGAAGTATCAAGAGTCCTTGACTTAAAGTCATCGACTGTTAATGAAACGCTAACAGTTTGTTCAAGAGATGAAGTAACTACGTTATTAAGTGTATCTCTTTCTTCGATATCCATAATATAAAGAGCATCAAATCTTTCTTCTGTCTTCTGGACTGCATAATCTGTGATTTTTGTCTCTCTAATCCCAGGAATTGCAAGGAGTTGAATGTCTACATCTGATTTTTCTGCCATTACGTCTAAAGCTTTAAGATAAGTAGAAACTGTTTGCCCTTCTCCTTCACCTTGACTAGTATCATTCATTTCTCTTAATGCTGCTAGGTTAGATAGTTTTGCTTTTTCTGCGTCAAAGATGTTAACTCCATCGAAACCTCCCTGCATTGGGAAAGTAAATCTGAGGAATTTAGTAGAAGCTGGATCTCCAAAGTCTTTACTAGCGTCAAGGAATCTGCCTGGATCAAAAGTTCCATCAGTTTTTCTTAGAGAAGCACTAAGCACTCCTTTTCTTCTATAGGATGCAAATGCCCATTCGTTATTATCTACAACGTCTGAAGAAGATTTTGTATGGACTTGGATTTGCTCCATACTAAAAGCATTATTGTTAAACCTATCAGAATCTAAAATTGTTCCACCAGAATCTAATATTCCAGCGTTATCTCCAACCCAAGCTGGCCTATTAGCAGTCTGGAAGTATGGATAATATTTCATGAAAGCTAAAATCGATTCGTCTACAACAACTTGCTTGTTGGGCTCTGTGGTTGAATCAAGCTTTTCAAACTGGAATCCCCAAGATAATCTTGAACTAGTTTCTCTCTTTGGATCAGTTCCGAGGGAGATATTTTGTCTCTGGGGCTGTGGTGGTTCAACTAAATGATCCCACCAGCTTCCCTGGAGTACATCGTTACCACCAGACCCAGTAAATACGTCTGCAGCGTTAAAGATATCTGACCCAGAACTAACTAAGTGGTATGGACCCCTGTATCCCAATGGAAGTGCGCTGTGGTGAACATTACCATTTGTAACATCTGGGTGTACTTCTACTCTGACTTGTTTTGATAAGTTCGGGTGTGTTCCTTCAACAACTATTTTTTGGTTTCCAGCCATTTTATCAAAATCATAATAAATGTTATAGTCACCAATTCTTCTAGCGATGTAATTGTCAGATCCAGGATTTAAGTCGACACCAGAAAAAGTCTCTATTGGTCCATCACCGAGAGCTTCTGGAAGAACTCTCTTAATGTAGACATCAAACTTTCCATAATCTCTATCTGTTTTTCCAGATTTAATATTTGCAATTTCAATAGCTAACTGCTCTTTGCTTCTATCTCCATCATTTAAAGCATGAAACTTAAACAAGTTAGTTCTTTTAGATCCAAACTTCTGAGATGTTACGAATGGAGAAAATGCTGTTCTGAATCTATCTTGAAAGCCTTCGTAATTTGGTTTTGTTGCGTTTCCTGTGTTTCGGTTTAATGAACTTGTCAATAAGAACGCAACTGGCTCTCCAGAGCCTGTTGGCTTGAACTGAGAAGCCCCACTTAACACCATAGATCCTGTAATAATAGCTAAATTAGGGTGAACAGTATAGTAATTGTAAAGGTAATGTCCAGCCTCTTCTATTTTAGATGGGTCCGTATTTAGGATATTTGGCAGATAAGACGGACTCAATGGAGAGAGAGAAGCTGTAACAGTGTTTGGATACCTTGTAGTATGTTTGTGGCCATTTAGCAACATAACAAATTCATAGTTGGTTGTGTTAGAAAGATTTACATCTCCAACATGACCACCGGCAAGAGATTTAACATCCCAATCTTTTGCGGTTGCGGGAGTATTATCACTGTATCCGGAACCACTTAGCGAAGCAACGACTCCTGACGGAACCATGATAACGCCACGGACAATTGGGAAGCCTTTGTCTTGGTTTTCACCGGTTCGGTGGATTGTGTTTCCTTTAAAACCAGCTCCCATTCCAGCATCATCGAAGATAGTAGAACCAGCTGAAGCAGACATAAAAGCTCCAAGCAAATATGTTCGGCCTTTATTTTCGCCACCTTTAGCTGTTGCGTATGCGTAACTATTATTTCCTACAAGCCCATTGTCTTGTACTCCCCTCTGACCTACTGTAAATCCAGAGTTCTTTACTCCTCCAGCTTCAATAGTATTACTGTCTGCATCAGTTCCTGCTGAGTCAAGCCTTTTTTCTCCAGTACCAACCCCTAAAACTCTTAAGTAAGTACCAGCTCGAGCATTTCTCATCCACTCATACATAGCTAATGGCCCGAGTTTTTCGCCATCAGTTGATCCGAATATAGCGACAAAGTCTTGATAAGTGGCTACAGTTTGAGGAACAAATGCTGGTCCCTCTTTTGCAGTACCTATAATTCCTGCCGGCGTGCCCTGAGGAGCTGTTGCAGTCGGACCGCTTAAATCGATCTCCCTTGTTCCCACTCCTGGACTTCTAAATGTTTGTTCTGCCATGTTTAATTCTCCTAATCCTTATAGATAGATATTCACTATTCGAATAATACGCCACTGTTTGTTACAATAAAGTCAATAGCAATAAATTCAATTGATCTAGTTGGTACAACTACGATCTTTCCATTAAGCCTATTTTGATCAACATCTTCTTGCGAGTTGTTAGTGCTGTCACAAATTACTTTGAATTTTTCAATTCCTTGCTGAGTTTGAATCAAAGCAAGAAGTGGTGCAACTTGACCAACAAACCTGTCTCTTGTTTTAGAGTTGTTAGGCTCAAATAGAAGCTTATCTGCTATTTGTACAACCAGCCTCTTAACTTCTAGAAGCATTCTTCTAACATTAACTCTGTCTAGAGCAGACTTAGCTTGCTGAAGTGTCTTTTGCCCGAAGATTACAAAACCGCCAGTGGGGAAGTTTGCAATCGGGTTAATTCTAGCATCATAGAGGTTGTCTCTATCAGAAGTTGATAGTCTAACCTGGGTATTCACAACTGATCCAAGAGACCCTCTGTTAAACCCTGCGGGTGCAAACCATGGGTAAGCCACCGAATCATTATAAGCTAGAGCTGAAAGTGCAGCTACCGAAGATGGAACTTTAACGCTTCTGTTATTAACAGCATCATTAATATATACATCTGGGAAGTATGTAGCAGCATAGTTATTATCGACCGTTCTACTTTCAAATTGCTCTCCAGTCTCTCTTGCATCTGGTTTAGCTGTACCGCCGTCGAAAAGCCTGTTTTCATCTTCATCGTAATGCTGAATGTCCATGACATACATCGACATAGCGTATTCTTTATTTAATCTAAGTGCTAAGTCTGTAACGAATGGATCTCTAATTCCAGGAATAGAAAGTAAATTCGTGTTAACAATAGTGTTGTCTGTCATTATTTGGACTGCTTTACGATAAGCTGCGATGACATTATTTTGAGAGCCAGCGCCCATCATCCCACCATTGCTAGTGTTTGCTAATCCTAATCCACCAGTAATAGTATCTCCGCCTTTTCCTCCAGCGTCAGTAGATGCTGCTTTGTCTCTCATTAATCGAACATCTTTATCAAGAATGTTTAATCCGTCCCATCCACCATAAAATATATTGGTGAATTTTGCATAATCAGAGAATCTATTGAATTTTATAGAGCTTGACTGTACTAAAGAAGCAAGTGTTATCCTGTCAGTTCCATATGAAGGGTCATAGACCTTGTAAGTGGTACCATCTGGGATTGCGTCTCTAAAGTATGCCGATCTTTTCATAGCTTCTGCTGCGGAGCTAGAGAGTGCAACTACAGTATTATCTAGTAAAGCAACTTTAGCTAAACTAAACTTATTGTTATTGAAGTAGTCTTTTCCAGAGCCAGTGACTAAGTTATCTAGTTTTTCAATTCCAGTAAATTTACTATATGCACCAATTATTCTATTAAAAGTAGATCCTGCGTTGGCATCTAAAGCTGGATTTACAGATCCATTAGTGTGAAGAGAAGAAGTTAATTGTAATCTTGTTGTTTTAACTCCCCAGTATAAACGTGAATCAACTCTTTCGCTCTTACCGATATCTCCCTTGTATTTTGTGCTAGTCTGCTTTACTTTACCTCTAGTGACTTTAAATCTAAATGGAAGCGGAGGAACAATTGAACCTGTTAGTGATGGTGCACGAACTCCGGTACCAATCCCTTGTTCAATCCTTCTGTTGAAAGCTTGATCAGATGCATTATCAACATCAATTCCAAGTGCTCTGATTTTTTGCCCTGTATCTGTTAGAGAATCTGAGAACTTAAGCGTTGGAACTCCAGTAAAACCAAATGGTAAGCAAGTTTTTGGAATTCTTTGGTTATATACATCATCGTCTACAATTACTCTAATTCTAGCAGATTTATTAGGATAAAGACCTTCAATTACAATTCTTCTATCATCTGGATCTTCAGAGTCAAAATCGTAATAAACTTTTTTATCACCAACTTGCTTAGCAATGAATCTGTCGCTCTTTGGATCTAGACTACAATTAGGGAATACTTCAAGTACTTCCCTACCTAAGTCAGTGTCAGTGAGAACTCTTACTTCAACGTTAAATGTTCCATATTCATAGTTTGGATCTGTAGAAGCTACTAAGTTACTAATTGATATTTTAACTTTATCGTTCGCATAAGCACCATCATCTATAGTTTCAAAGTGAAATAACTCAAACTCTTGGGTTCCAAATGGCTGAGATATGAAGCTTGTTGTTCTTGGCGTTGTATATCTTGTATCAAATCTTCCAAACGAATCCATCCATTTATCGCCGGCGCCGACATTGTTTATTTTTGTCGAACCTGAGAATAAACCAATAGATTTTGTTAAGTGACTAACTGGTGCTAGCTCGTCTTCAACAGCGAAATCTTGCCAAAGCAAGTGTTGCGCTTCTTGGAATAAATCTGGGTCAGCGTTTAGAACGTTAGCTATGTAGTGTTTATTAGCTGGGTTTAAAGAAGCTGTGTAGATTCTAAGTCCAGCAACATTATCATCATATCCCCACCTTTGTCCTGCAGAAGAAGAAATAACTAGCTTGAAAGTTTGATACTTTGGATTGCCAGTAGCTTCTTCTCCGCCAGAATTGCGGAATTGAGTAGCTGTTATTCGAGCTGCAGCCCCGGCTGCTGTATTAGCTCTTAACCAGGAAGTATTAATTGTTTGATTGTGGTCTGCTACTAAAGCTCTTGAGCCAGTTGAAGTTAGTATAACTCCACGGACCAGGTTAATATTTCGAGCACCACCAAATTTAGTTGGTCTAGTTGCCAGTGAAGGATAACTAACATTATCTGTAAAAGAAGGATAACCAACACCTTCTTGCGAGGCTGAAACGTAGTGTAAAGCAGTTATAAATTGAACCATACCTTGGTCTATCAATCCTGCAACTGCATCATCAGATCGTGAGCTAACAAGTTTAAAACCAGCATTTTTAACATAACCATAAGTTCTGGTATTGCTGATATCACTGTTACTAGAGTTTGATCCTGCACCTAACACCCTAGTGTAGGTTACTGCTTCTCTATATTTTAAATACTCATTCACTGCGTAAGGACCAAATCTATCTGGGTGAAGAGTTCCAAACTTAGTTTCGAAATCTGCGAAGCTCCCGACAGTGACCGGCACGAATGCAGGTCCTTTTTCTGCTGTGCCTATAACTCCAGCCGGTGTTCCTAGCGGAGATGCCTGTCTTTGTGAAAGGTCGATCTCCTGCTCGAAAAACCCTGGAGACCTAAATGTTTGTTCTGCCATGTTTTTATCTCCTCAAGCGCATATGCTGTCTATCATAATTATTAAAGTTAATTTCAATCTTACTTAGGAGTTAGTACTATTTCGCCTAAATCATAAGTAATTTGTTCTTTATAAACCGTTTCACCAGATCTCTGGTTTCTAGATTTAATTTTAAGTTCCTGTTTGACTGTTTGACCCGTGTATGGATCTATATACTTTCTCTCTACCGTTAATGGGTCCGGACCAGACTCTGTTCCACCGACATTAGTGTTTTTATAATATGGTGGATCATTAGTCAAAGAATTGTTTCCAATTGCCCCAGCTGGTAACGGTTCATCAATTGTTGTTAAGTCTTGCAAAATATAATCATCTGGGTTTCCACTCGCGATTCCTCTCATGTCTATTTGTTTTGGCATTGCATTAACTTCTATCATATCAAAACTTATTTGTGGTGCTGATATGTATTTTGTGACAATTGATTTAGACCCTGGAAATTTAGGGTTTATTATATAACCTGTAACTTCTACACTCATCGAATACTTAACTATTCTCTCATCATCACTAAAATCATCAAAATTTGCTTCTGATGCTATAGATTCTCCAAAATATGCCACAAAATAATAGCCTTTTTCAGATTCGACCCTTACAGACCTAACTCCTTGACTATGATAAGATGACATAATGCAACTTAAAATATCGTTCATTTGTTGCATATACTGTGTCCATATCGTTATATCATAAGTTGCAGTAAAATATTTTGGAGATCTTATAGTGTATATTTCGTAAATATTGTTGGCTGCTTTTTTACTGATTAACTTTCCAGATCTAAAGTCTGGGCTAGATTGTATATTTGATCTTCTTTTTGCTATTTTTCCAGGCTCGGTCCCATCGCCATCTGAAGCATTTCTATCTACATTAGGGATATAGTGTGAAGGGTGGGCTCTATCATCTTGGTTAATTAGATTTTCTTTATTCATAAACCTTTGATATGCAGGGTCTTTAGCAGATAATTTTTTCTTTATTGTTATATCACCAACTTGATTTGTTCCCATCCCTCTAGATATAGACTGGTTCACTCCAGTTCTAGATATAGATATTAAAGGAAGAATTAGTGCAGAAGATTTATCCCTTAATGGCTTTTTTCTTCTCAGAACTGCAAATCTTTCGCCAGTGGCAAAAATAACTGGTACTCTTTTAGAATTTTTATTATTTTCTTTGTAATATAAATCTAAGTCTTTATTAAAAAAGTTAAATAATGCTCTATCAACATCTTCAACAGAGCAATCAGGAACTTCAATTTCTTCTCCTACCGAAGAACCGAAAGGTAAATAACCATTGCCAGTTTGATAATAAGTTGACATTATTTCTTAATTCCTTGGTCTGCATAAAAAGATGAAGATACGCCAGAATCATCTCCTCTTGGGGATACTTCTGCTGGTTCACCTGAAATTGGAAGTTCTAATTTACCTTGATTTATTAAGTCTCTTTCATCGCCAGTATCTCCAAGACGATTGCTGGAGAAACCTCTTTGTTGAACGAATGTCTCTTGAACGGCCCCAGGATCTGAGTATTCTTCACTAGTAGGACCGTGCGGAGTTTTGTTAATTAAGCCTTTCCTTGCCTGTCTACATTTTAGCACATATCCAGTGCTATATTCTATTTGGCCAAACAAAGTATTATCAACAACTGCAGATATTACTTCAAAGAAAGTATCTCCATAAGACAAATAATCTCCAGTTTCAGCGTCTAATTGTTTATGCATTAAATCTCTTTGGTGAAACCATACAGTTATTTCTGAATATTCCTCTACACCAAATTTATTAGTTCTATAAGATGCCATATTCCATTCTACTCTTGCATCCATTTCAACTGGAGGGTCAAATACTTTCTCTGGAGATTCTTCATAAACATCGTGAACATCTGATAGGTCATCTCTGACTTTGTAATAGTAAACTTTTTGACCCACTACGTCCTTTATAATCTCTTTGTTTAAATGAGATATTAAATCAAGCTCTCTAGGTGTGATAAAAAGTCTAGACATAGTTTAACCGATTATAATCGCTTTCCCTACTGGTATAGGTATAGTTTTAAGAACTCTTTGAAGATTTTCAGCTTTTGTAGCTTCTCCTTCTAGCATCTTATCATATGTAAGATTCTCTAAAAGCTCTTTCATATGAGTCATAAGTTTCTCTTTTTCTGATGTAGCTCTAGATAATAAGTCTGTTCCATTAAGCTGAAGATCTCCTCCGGGGATTGGTACGCTTCCAAATTTAGACCTTATAAGACCTAATATCTCCATAGATAGTGCTAGAGTATACTCATATATCCACTGTCTCCCCATCGAATTAATGCTTTTATAAGTTAAATAGTTAAAAGGAATATTCGCAACTGTACTTACTCCCTCTACAGTAGAATCATTATATGCAGGATCAAATGGGTCATTACCAAAACCAACTCTTAACCAAAGTTTTTTAGTTGAAGCTGTTTCGTCTGTAAATGTAGGTGTTGGAAATATTCTTATTTTTGTTCCGGAAGTTCTATAAGAAAAATTAGATCTTCTAACTCTATTAGACATATCCATCATTCCACCTCGAAGTACATCTTCGAAGACTGGTAAAACATAAAATACGGTCTCTGGAGTAAATGACTCGAATGAAAATTCATTATTAAGATAATTTATTGCAGATGTCGTATCAAAAAACCTATAAGCAGCTTGTGGTGAGAAGTGAAAAACTTCATGGATTTTTAATTTACCTGCGCCGTCTCCGTTTAAGCTAGAAGAAAAAATTAAGTTTCCACTCCCATCTTTTAGTTCAGAGTACATGTCATAATCTTGTCTACCGTCTTCTAGAGCTATAGAGCCAGAGAGCGTATTATACGAACCACCAAAACCACCTTCTTGCGCATAAGGTTCTGCTAATCTTAAAATAAAATCAAGAGTTTCATGAGCATATTTACCCTCAACATTAGATCCAGTAGTAATTCCTAATAAGTTAGACAACTGTGATTTAGTTTGGTATTCATTAATTAAAGTGCCATATTCCATAGTGGCTTCTTCAAAGCAAGCCCAAATTTGTTTTTTAGTTAGTTCTACGCTTAATAAATCATCGCCTAATTTTCTTTTGACAAAAGTAACGATCTTATCAGCATCTTGTTGAAATTCTTGATCGTCATCAAAATTACCAAATGGAGTTGGGTTTAAAGTTTTGTAAAATGCGGTAGACATATAAAAGCCTCTGGAACTACATTACTAAATATAGTAAATAAATAGTTAATTCCCAGAGGCTTTTTTTAGAAAAATTACCCTGTTAAAAATCTACGTGTGATTTTTACATGTAACTCTTTAATATTTTTTTTTACATTCCGCCCAATAAAGAAATTGCTATAAGGCCAGGGATTCTTTCTTTAACATAAACTCCAGAAAACAAAGTATCCGCTCTTCCTCCAACATAAGAGAATGCAGCTTCTATTTTATTAGATACTTCTGGATCTGAAGCTATTTCAGATGTTGCTACTAATAGTAATACACCGGTTTTTGAAGATTTAGCTGGAGCTGGACAAGGAGAAGACTTAATACATCCTTGATATAATGTGGCTCCAAGATCTCTAACTGAGTGATCTCTTACTACGGTGCTTCCTATAACCATTCTTCCGGGAACTGCTAAACATTTTTCTAAATCTTTAGAGTCAAAACTTTGAATTGGAGATGGTTCATTAGCTAATTTTAAAACTTGGGAAAAAAGCTTTGCAAAGTTTTTATTAGCAAGTGGGTACATACCTAGCATACCAACTTTACCACGTAAAAGGTGCAACTGTCTTTCATTATCAATTAGAATGTGGGGAGAAGCGCTTACATCAGAAAATAGCTGCGAAAAGTTATTAGATATGGTTGGATTTAAAAGCTCTTGAGCAGATGGCTTAGTAACTATATAGACTACTTTTCCTGAAGCCCCTGTAGAAGTTAAATATCTAGACATTGCGTCATGAATGCTGTGACATGCACTTCCAGTTCCGCCACCGCCACCGGCGAGAACAAATATCCAATCTACTTTACCAATTCTAGTTCTAAGAGCATCTTCTACAAGAGCTCCATTACTACTTAGCACTTCTTTTCCAAGAGTAACGTCTTTTCCGACTCCATCAGCTCCGGGGATTAATAAAAAGTGCTCTTCTGGAACACCGTCTGGCTGATCTTTTTCTGTAGTGTTTACTAACAAGGTTTTGTTAAAACCAGCGTCTAAAAAAGCTTTAGCTAGTTTTCCTCCTCCACCGCCAACTCCAACAAATGCACACGAAATTGCACTGTCTACTTCATTTTCTGGAAGCATTTGTTCATTGATAGCAGCCGGGTCTTCGTCATATGCTTCTACGAAATCAAAATCGTCGTCGAATCCAGATTCATTTTCATGTATCATTTGTTTTTTTGCCTCTTTTTTCTTTTTTTTGTTTTTACTTAATTTTCTTCCTAAAGAACCAGATTTAACTGAGCTTGCCATCTCTCAGCGATTCCTTTATGGTGTTCCTAAGAGCACGATATTGTCCGCCGGCTCTGCCTAGAACATTTTTAAGATCATCCCAAGTTACAAAATCCCCATCAGTCTTTTGTACAGAGCAGCATGCTTCGCAAGCTGTGAGTCTCTTTTCTAATTCATCAACTCTCTTTTCAAGAGCTGCAGTATTGTTTTTTGAAGCGGTCTTTACTGTTTTTTTAACCGCTGTGGTACTAGTAGAAGTAGTTGCCATTGTGTCCTCCAAGATCTACTTTGGTAATAGTAATAAGTATTACCGAAAGATAAAAAAAGAGGGGCCCTTTCAGGCCCCTCAGGATTAACTATTAACTAATTATCTTAGATAATGTTGAGATCCATGACTGTAACTGTACCGTAGAAGTCAGAACGAACCATCTTCTTACCATAGCGAGTCATAACACCCTTACGCGGGGTGAAGTCCTCTGGAGCGAAGATTGTAGGTGTAACAATCAGTGGTACGTATGGAGCGTAGACATAACCTGTTTCGAGGTAGCTACCACCCTTGTATCCGACGAGTACCTTGTTGCGTGGGAAGTATGGATCCTTGTAGACCGTGAAACGGTTGCTAAGGGTACCGACCTTCTCTGCGCCGATGCTCATTCCACCAGAAACTTGGCCTTCTCCGTCGAGAGCATAGCTTGGACGGTAAAGGACAGAAGCTTCAAGGACTGTAGCAACGTCTGGTGAGACGACGATGAAGTTAGCTGAACCACGAAGCGTTAAGCGGTGGATTTCATTAGCAACATCGATAATGGTCTCTACAAGAGTCTCGTACCATTCGCGGACTGTACCAGTGAAGCTAGCTCCACTTGGGACGCCACCAGAAGTACCATCTTTCTTGTTGACAAAGTTACCTGGCGCACGGCTCCAGAAGTAGTTAGTCTTAGCCTGGGTGAGAAGGTCGTTAAGAATTTCTCTATCAAGCTCAAGAGCAACTTGCTCGGAGAGGATCTGAGTAAGCTCAACCTCAGCGTCAAGGCTGTGGTAAGCATTCAAGTCCTGAGCGAGCTCTGGGGACCAACGAGCGCGAAGCTTCCGAGTAACAGCTGTAACAGCGATACTTTCGATCTTAATGTCGATCTCAGGAATCTCTGGGGTTGGGCTGCTAGTGAAAGTAGACTCGAAGGTTGGTATGGTGAGGGTATCACCGCTTGCTCCAGTACTAAGAGCTGGTGCAAGTGGGTAAGTAACCTCAAGGCGAGGACCGAATGTAGCTGGGTCTCCTGCAACACCGGATACGACCATAAGAATCGCAGTTTCACTGTCGCTAATATCAGCAAGTGGATTAGATGTCCAAGCGCCGCCAGAATATGTTCCAAGTCTGTTAAGACGACGAACATTGAATAACTGACTACCCTGCTGAATTGGGTTTCCGTCTGTATCATTACCAATATTGGCAATACCTGGTGGCTCTGTGCCTGGAGTCTCGACGAGAAGGCCGACTTCCTTAATCATAGACGAATCGAGGTTACTAAGAGTATCAACACCGACGACTACGAAAGAGTAAGCAGCGTTACCGACTTTAGCGCCAGCTCCACCGGAACCATTGTTATTAAGAATAGCTCTTGTGATCTGTGGATCGAACTGGAGGAAACTTCCATCAGAACCAGTTGCCATAGCAGTGATGTTCTCAGTTAGAGAGCTGTTATCGCGGAAAGCTCCAGATGCGAGAATGTCAGCCTGGACGAGGGTCTGGGTACCGTGGACTCTGGAGTAACCGGAACCAGCAAGGTCATACTGACCGCCGACGCCGTTTGAACCAGAACGGATACCTTTACCAACTGGTGAACCATAGATGGAAGAACCAGTTACGTATGTAGCACCACCATCGGCAGCAACATCACCAACGACTGTACCATAGGTGTAGTCGAGGTAGAAGAGCAGACCGGATGGAAGAGACATTGACTGAATAGAAACTAACTCGTTAGCAACTAATCCACCGAATACTCTACGTACGATTGGGAATGCGATGTTGGTGAATCCACGAAGATCACCACTAGAGGTCATACTTCCACCCCCAGTTGAAATTGAATTGGCTTCACGAAGAACCTGGGCTGCCTGGTTTTCAAGCAGAGTGGCCATGTTTTCGCGCGTAGTACCCTCAAGGCCGCGGAGGAGACCGGTACGGCTCCACTTTTCGACTAGTTGACGGTTATGGGTCCCGACGTGCCTTTGCCGGATACCTTCAGTTAATTGATTAAGCGTAAATTTGCTCATGTGTATCTCCTAAAAGGTTATTTACTTGTTGTTTAGTCCTGCAAGGACTGACCATCTGTCAACCTCAACGCCACTTTTTGCCGGTGCGGCAGATCGGGTTGATCGGGAAGCTGATGATAATAGTCTAGATTTGCCTTCTGAAAGGTTCTTTCTAGATTTGCGTGTCAAAGATTCACTTAGTGTCTTATAAAGTAACTTAGCTTCTTTGATTGTTGAAGCATTGTCAAGTGCTTCTACGATAGCGCGCTGCTGCTTAGTTGAAAGCTCACGATTTTGCATGAGCTTATTAGCAAATAATAGCTTCGCGTTAAAAAGGTTCATTTCTGAGAGTTGCTTTTTAAGCCTTGTGTTCTCTCTTACTAATTTTCTGCGGTTAGTTGATCTAGTTCTAGTTCTGCGACGAGATTCAACAGTTGGCTCTCCACCTTCGTGAGATCCGAGTTCGTCTGCTAGAACATTAATGAGGTCTTCTTCGTCAATTTCGATAACATCGCCGATTTCTTCTCCACCATGAGCAAGGTGAGGGTCTGCATCTGCTGCTTCTTCTTGCTCTCTAAGGCGTCTCATTTTACGAAGCTCTCTACGGAGTGATGCTTCTGAGATCTCATAAACCTCATCTGTTTCGTCAGTTTCTCCGTGGTGCATTTCGTCTTCTTCTGAAAGATCAAGATCGAGCTCTTCGCCGGCTTCTACATCTTCATCTTCATCTTCATCTTCGTCTTCGTCTTCATCGGCTTCGACTGCATCATCAGATATTTCAATGTCTAAACCGAGCGCAGCGCCTAGATCTTCTAGGGCTCCTTCTGCAGCATCAACATCAACATCTAACTCTGCTTCTTCAGCCTCTTCAGCTTCTTCAGCCGCGTCTTCCTGCTCCGTGAGGCCTGCTTGGGCCAGCTCTTCAAAGAGCCTACGGAATGCTGCTCTATCATTTGCTTTTGACATGTCTTTTAACTCCTTAAGCATTGAAATAATTTGATATTCGAGCCTGTCGTCTATAGACTCGTTCATAAATATAATGTTCTGAGATAAACTATAAATCTCTCTTAGCAATTTACCATAGTAATTAATGGCAATTGCCCTCTCTCTAGTGTTTAATTTGGAGAGTTCAATATTGGATATTGCTTCAGAGAGACTCGCAATCCCCTCTCCCAGAACTTCTATTCTATGAGAAATCCTATTATTTTTTGATTCTTTAATAAAAGATTCTAGATACTCAACACCCTCTTTATTTAAAAGAAGATCTTCATCGTCATCTTCGTCTTGTTCTGAATCTAGATCGATCTCCATATCTCCCATGACTTTAATACCTATCAATGGATCGATAGAATCTTCTTCATCGGCCGGTTCATCGTCGGTATCTTCTGGCATACTCGATAAAGATAAAGAACCTAAGTCTAAAGACGGCTCAGGGACTTCATCTTCAAGAGATTCATCATCTAAATCTTCGAAGCCCATCGCGTCGTCGTCAAATTCATCTTCTAATTGTTGTTCAATCATCATCTGGATTTGTGGCGTGATGGCTTCTATTATTTTATTTTTAGCATTTTGCTCAGCAGCTTCTCTTAGCTGCTTTGCTTCTATAATAGCATCTTGATATATGTTAAGACTCATATTTCACCTTAAATTAAAAACTTCAAACTTTAATTATACTTTATAAACGTTAATTTTCCCGTTAAGCTATTGATTATTGTTGAGCGTGAATCATTCTAATCAACAATTTCAGATCTTGTAAATGCTCTTGATCATCATCTTTGTTTAAAATGTCCATAATTGAATACAAATTTGTATCTTCTTCTTTTGGGTAAGGAGGTTTTGAAAATCCCCTTTTTGTTCCTGTTGGCCGGGATCTAGATTGAAAACCAGAAGTAGGGCCGGTTGGATAATTGGCTGCGGTACCACCAGATACCGCTTGTTTGTTTTTATACATTTTAGGAAATGGAACCATTCCTTTCGCAGTAAAATTTTCTTCAGAAAGTTTTGTAGCAGAGCCAACATAATAAAAAGGATCAGTCTTATTTTTAGAAAGATGATCTACAGGTTTATAGTTTAACAATTTTTTTGCTACAGATACAAAAGTAGAAGCTTCAATTTCTTCCTCGGTCGCTGAATCTTCTTCAGGCGGCTCCGGATATTGGTTGAAGCTTCTATGTTTGTGAAATTTTGCTTTCGTAGTCCCATACCCCAGATCAGATCTGGTATCAGTTACTCCACTGGGATATTGAGGATTTATAGGCACTTTATTCCGGTCTTATGTAGGGTGAACTACCTAATCCATAATCTCCAAGAGTTGCACCGGACTGCTGAGCTGATGAATCCTTAGCTGTTGTAGATGTTCCACCAGCTCCACCGTCTCCAACGCTTGTTGGAGTAGAAAGGTCTCTTCCAGACCATACACCCATTGTCGATGGATCTGCGGTTCCGATTTCTGGAGAGGATAAATTAGGAACATATCCACTCGCAGGAAGGCCGGCAGCGCCGGTAGTAGTATCTGATCCTTGATCTGGAGCTCCATTAGCATCATAATCCATAGACTGGTCTCCAAAGTCAGAGCCAGCAACAGTTGCATCTAATACATTAGCTTGATACCATTCAGCCATTTTTTCTGAGTTTAATTGGTCAGGTGGTGATGCACCTAATATAGGCGATCCTGGATATGCAGCTACCATACTAGCCGTATCATGCTTGGAAAGTGCACTTGATGAACCATCAGAGCCCTCTCCGGAGCTTGGAATAAAACCACCAGTATAAGTACTGGTGACTGCTTTTGTCGTGGTTTCTGTTTGTTTACCGGCCATTTAAAATTCTCCTTATAAGTTTTTAATTATTCTTTC